>ERZ795060.1257-NODE-1257-length-30461-cov-102.322403_pt1 | contig 30461 bp, 28 predicted proteins | sample MGYA00375144_ERZ795060 | MGnify/ENA primary metagenome ERZ795060 (study PRJEB30189, sample SAMN05720157) | activated sludge metagenome | isolation source: anaerobic digester from wastewater treatment plant | place: Japan | collected 2015-05-15 ...
CCGGATGAAAGAGCTCGCCACCCAAGCGGCTTCGGCCAACGTAGGTCAGGATATTTCCAAAGTATCCAGTGAGTATAACACGCTGGTCGAAGAAATTGACCGGATTGTGGAATCTACCAAGTACGCTGGGACAAAACTCATTGATGGTTCTTTTACCGCCGGCAACAAGACTACGAGCTGGAACAACGTAGCGAATATCTACAATGTGAACGTGGCGAATGCAGCATCGGCTGAATATACTGTTACTTATTGTGCATCTGATAAAAGCCTCACGATCGAGAATAATACAACTAACGTTAGTGAAGCTGTTACCTTATCAGACGGCGCGAAGAGTTATACCTTCTCCGCTCTGGGCATTAGTTTTTACACCACTTCGGCCGCTACGGCCGCTTCCTTAGGAGCCGAACTTGATGCAGCAGATTTAACTGTTACGCAGGGAGATACCGCGGCCTTCCAGATTGGCTATGAGAAGGATAGCAATTCCCAGATCAATGTGGCCTTGTCAGATGTGAAATCTTCTACTTTAGGAGTTGCAAGGGGCGATTTAGCTGAATCAAGCAAAGCTTTCGATGCGTTGGAAAAAATTGACAAAGCCATCTCGACCCTCGCCAATGCTCGGGCCGCCGTCGGTGCCTATCAGAACCGACTGGGCTATGCCGCAGCGAACCTCGATACTACGCTGGAAAACTTCACGGCCGCCGACTCCGTCATCCGTGACGTCGATATGGCCTCCGAAATGACAAACTTCACGAAGAACCAGATCTTGGTCCAGGCCGGTGTAGCCATGCTGTCCCAGGCCAACCAAGCTCCGCAGCTCATTCTCTCCCTCTTTCGGTAATTCGGAAGAGCGCCTCTAACCCCCCGATGCCCCGCGGCCCCCTCCCGCGGGGCATCATCTTTTATCTGCTTTAAGCTTCTTTCAATGGCAGAATTCTTGCTTAATTATTGACTTTGTGAAAGTGCAATCGACTTTGTTACGAAACAAGGAGCTTTCTCATGATTAGACTATGGCAGAAGTGGGCGGTGATGATCGACGTGAACAACATTTGCACCCATAATTGTCTATACTGTACCAAGCACATCCGCCACCTAAGAAAAGACCAACGCCACCAGATGACCGAAGAAGAAATCATAAATGCCATCCGCTCCCTCGAAGGCTGGCCCGGTAAGATTGGCCTCACGGGGGGAGAGCCGTTAAACTATCCCGACTTTGAGCGCCTCTGCAAAATTGTCCGGGAGATGATACCCAAGGAAAAGGCGCTGATCTTCACCTCCCACCAAGAGAAGTTCACGCGCTACAAGGGGCTAATCGATGAAACCTTTGGCGAGGTCTATTTGAATTTCCACGACGAAGAGCAGAAAAAGGTCTGCGTCCATCATCCCCTCCTGCTTTCGGTCCGAGACATGGCACCGACGGAAACCCTTATGTGGCAGCTAATCGAGGAGTGCTGGTGCAACAAGATGTGGTCACCCATTATCGGTAAAAAAGGGGCCTTTTTCTGCGACTGTGCCCTGGGTCTCGATACCGCCCTCGAGATGGATGGGGGTTGGCCCGTGGAACCAGGCTGGTGGAAAAGAGAGAACTATCGAGATCAGATGGAAAAATACTGCCCCCTCTGCGGGATGTGTCTACCTTACCCTGGACAGAGGTTGATCGAAAACACGGAACTTATATCAAAAGGGCTTTATGAAAAATTCCAGGCCCACCGCCTTAGAAATCTCGAACATCTCAAAATCGTTGATCGAAGGCTTACAGAGGAAGAGATAAAGATCTTCGCCGTCGGCTGGCAACCCTGGCATAACAGACAAGACCGGGGATACGAAGGACCGGAATACATAAACGAAAATAAAAAAACCCCTGCCATAAAAATTGCCGTTGTTTCCGCTTGGTACAATGAGGAACTGCTCGCCCCCCTTTTTCTCAAGCACTACGACTATGTGGACGAGATTCACATCATTCTGGATACTGCCACCGACGACCGCACCCGGGAGATCCTTGCTTCCGACCCTCGAGTCATCATTCATAATCAGACCTATCCACCTGACGGGCTCGATTGGACGATAAAACAGGCTAAAGTAGACGAAGTCTATGCCTCCATCAAGGCCGATTGGGTTTTTGCCGTGGATGCCGACGAATTTCTTTACAAAAGGGGAGAAAAAGACATCAAAGCCTTCCTCGCCCGCCAGGAAGGGGACATCATGTGGGCGAAAATATGGCAGGTATACCGCCATGAAACGGACAAAGACATTGACTTCAGCCAGCCACCCCTCCTTCAGCGGCGACACGGCATACCACTGGAGCCGGAAAGTGTTTACTATAACCTGCCAGATCGGGCCTACCTTAAGCCTATAATTGTCCGAGGCGGCAAAAATCCCAAATGGAACTGCGGCTGTCACAATTACGGAGGAGATCTCGTCGAATGCCGTGAATGGATGGAAGGCGCCCACTGGCATATGGCAGACCCCGAGCTCGCCTTGAGAAGGAGAATGCAAACAAAGGCGCGCCAGGGCAAGAAAAATCTTGCCCACGGCCTGGGATTGCAGAATCATTACATTTCAGAAAAGGCGATTCTATACGAATGCTGGATCCACCGTTTAGACCCCATAGTGATATTCCCGGAAACCGAAGACGATCAAGAAAAAGGCGAGGCTGCCGGTCCGACTAAAAGGAGCGCCCTTGAGGAAATTCCGGAAATACTCTCCTCGAAAAACAGGGTGAGTTACTACCTCTCCGAGATAGCAAGGATATTCAGGCAGTATGGAAAAGAGGGTACCGATCAGGCGCTCAAAGAGGCCTTTCGCCTCTTTCCCGAGCAAGCCCTTTACCTCAACAGCATGGGCGAGCATTTGCTCTCCTTTGAAAAATACCAAGATGCCCTCACCGTTTTTGAGCGAGGTCTAATTTACGATCCCACGTGCGGTGATTTATGGTGCAACTTGGGTTACATCGCCTATCGTCTGGGTGATTACGAAAAGGCGCTCCAATTAACAAAACAGGCCATCCAAATAGACGGCTCCAACGCCATCTACCGCGAAAACCTCGCGGCCATCGAAATGGCCCTATCAAACACCCAAAACGGCAAGGAAATTTGCCTCGAAGGGAAAGAGATGAAGAATTCAGGAGAAGAGCCTCGCCGTTTGATCGCCTCCATCATTATTCCCGTCTATAACGGCCTCGCATACACAAAAAAATGCTTACAGGCCATAAAGGAAAATACCCCTCCCGATATTTACGAGATTGTAGTCGTTGACAACGGTTCGACCGATGGCACGTCCGAGTATCTTTCCACCGTTGGAACTCCCGTAAAGGTTATCAAAAACGAAAAAAATCTGGGGTTCACCATGGCTTGTAACCAGGGGGCAAATAAAGCCGTAGGTCAATATCTCGTATTTCTCAATAACGATACTTTGCCCCTCAAAGGCTGGCTTTCCGCCCTGCTCGATACGTTCAAATTGAGTCCAGACATCGGGGCCGTTGGTGGTAAGCTTCTTTACCCCGATATGAGGCTTCAAGAAGCAGGAGGCATCGTATTCGAAGATGGCCATGGATGGAATTTTGGGAGGGGAGACCTGCCGGAAAAGGGGATTTATAATAAAGTAATCGAAGTCGATTACTGCTCCGCCGCGGCCCTCGCCGTAAGAAGGGAGGTCTTTTTCGAAGTCGGGGGATTTGACGAGAGGTACGCTCCCGCGTATTATGAAGACACGGACCTTTGTTTCGCTATCAGGCAAAAGGGCTACCGCGTTCTTTATCAACCCGCCGCCGAGGTCATACATTTCGAAGGAAAAACGGCCGGCACGGATACTTGCTCCGGATTCAAAAAGTATCAAGTCATAAACAGGGAGAAATTCCTTGTTAAATGGGCCTCGCAATTAATCGCCCAAGGCCCCAGTCCCTACAGAGGCGCACCGGCCCCCTTCACGGCAGACAGGAGACGCCGGCTCGCCGGCTACGTCCATCACAACAAAACAAACACCTTTGAGCCGGTAGAAACAGAAGATGAAGGCATTAGTTTCCTCATCATAGACCCCTTCCTTCCCGTTTACGACCAAGCTTCCAGAAGTTTTCGCCTCTTCCAAATAGTTAAAATCCTTTCCGCCAATCCTCACGTTCATATCACGTATATTGCGAGAGACGGATGCCACGGAGGGAAGTACATCCACGAACTCGAATCGATGGGAGTGGAAGTTTACCATACTGACCCTGAAAAACTTTACTCGTTCGGTGTAAATGCCGCACAATTTCCCCCTATCAATCTCAACTACATTCTCAGCCGGAGGCGCTATCACTATGCCATCCTGTCATTTTACGATATCGCCCTGCAATACCTGCCCGAGATAAGGCTTTATAGCCCCCAAACCTTCGTCCTAATCGACACGGTAGATATCCATTTTGTCCGCGAGATGCGCGAGGCAGAACTTTCGGGTGACAAGAAAAAGCTTGAAAGGGCCTTGAACACTAAATCCAACGAGATCGGCATATATCAAAGGGCGGATGCACTCATCACGGTAACGGAAGAAGATGCGAGGGCCATTGCCCCTTACTTGTCAGACAAACCCATATTGGTTATCCCCAACATTCACCCCCTGGAAGAAGAAACACCGACCTTTCAAAAGCGTAAGGGACTCATCTTTGTAGGGAACTTCAAGCATCCACCCAACATTGATGCCGTGGAATTCTACCTGCACGAAATCCATCCCCTCTTAAGGAGGAAAGGAGTTTCGATGCCGGTGTATATAGTAGGAGGTGGCTATCCCGAAGAATTGAAGAATAAATGGAAGCACCTTCATGAGGTAATTTTCACGGGCTGGGTTCCGGACACCAAACCATACCTCGCCAAATCAAGAATTTCCATCGCCCCTCTTAGGTTTGGGGCGGGCATGAAAGGAAAGATAGGTGAAGCATTATCCTGTGGCCTCCCCGTCGTGACCACCCCCATTGGAGCCGAGGGAATGGCCTTGGAACATGGGGAAAACATTTTTATCGCCGACTCAGCCGATAAATTTGCCGAACTCATCCTCGAATTGAATAAAAACGAAGCCCTGTGGAATAAATTGAGCCTGAACGGGAAAAGATTCATCGAAGAGCATTACAGCCCGCAGGCGGTAGCGAGAAAAATCTACGAGATCTTTAAACTCCCGGGAGAACACCGGGTAAAAGAAAAAAGGGAGGCCATAACCTCGATCGTCATTTTAACCTTGAACGGGCTTTCATATACAAAGCAGTGTCTCGAAAGTATCTTCAAGTTTACCCTTCTTCCCTTCGAACTTATCGTGGTGGATAACGGCTCAAAAGACGGCACGGGTAACTACCTGCAAGGCATAATCGAGGGCAAAATCCCCATCGCCGGGCACACTTTGAAGGTGACCGAAGACGGGAAGGTGATGGGATGGAAGAAGGATGATAAAAAGGCCAAAAAATTGGATAATTATGAACCATGTCCCTGCAGACGCCTCATCCTAATTGAGAACGGGCAAAACTTAGGCTACGCGGGGGGTAACAATCGAGGTATTGCCGCCGCTCAAGGCGATTACATCCTCATATCGAATAACGACGTCGTAATGACCAAAAACTGGCTAAACTCGCTGGTCGAGGCGATCAACAAATTGCCTCATACCGGCATAGTCGGCCCCATGAGTAATTACGTGGCCGGTCCTCAGAAAGTCGCCGAGATCAATTACGACCCATCGAGTTTAAGGGGATTGGATACATTCTCTTCCTCCTTTTCCCTGCAGCACCAGGGTCAATTATACAAATTCTTCAAAGTGGTCGGTTTCTGCATGCTCGTAAAGCGGGAGGTGATAGAGAAAATCGGGGGCTTCGATGAGAGATTTGGCCTGGGCAATTTCGAGGATGACGACTTCTGCCTGCGGGCCAAGCTTGCCGGCTACGATTCCGTGATCGCAGGCGATTGCTTCATCCATCACTTCGGAAGTCGCACCTTTAAGGGAGAAAAGATTGACTACGCGGAAAGCCTCTATCGAAACTGGGAGGTCTTCAAGCGAAAGTGGGGGATCCCCGTCGACCTGCCCTACGGTACCCCCTACGATGTGAGGGACATTCTCGGAAGAAAGTTCTCGCCCGAGCTCCATTATGCCCCTTTAAGACCGGAAGAATACACGGTCGAGAGGGCCAAGCGGCGCTTTGAAAAGGGAGATATTGAGGGGGCCATCATCTGTCTTAAGCGGGTACTCGAAAGAGAACCGACCAATACTGAAGCCATGAACGATTTAGGCTACATCGCCTTCACCCGGGGAGACCTGGAGGAGGCCATCGGCTGGTTCGAACGGGGTCTGGCCGTAGATGGAGAAAATGCCGATCTCCTCGAAAACTTGGGACAAATCTACGCGAGCCGGGGAAATTACGAACGGGCCATTCCTTTCCTGGAGAAGGCCATAAAGAAAAAACCGGATAGCGTGGAGCTCATAAACGCCCTCGCCAACTGCCTGGTGCAGACGGGTGCCCATTTCCGGGCCGAGGCCTTATACGAGAAATCTTACGAACTGGATGGAGATCAGGCCCACGTGAGGGCAATCCTCGATTTGTTTAAAAAGGCCAAAGGGCTCGAAGCGGCAGAAAGGACATGAAACCGACCTTATCCCTATGCATGATCGTAAAAGACGAGGAAGCCTCCCTCGGAAGGTGTCTGAAAAGCGTACAACCCTTTGTGGACGAGATAATCGTGGTCGATACCGGCTCGACGGACCGAACCGTGGAAATCGCCAAAGGTTTCGGCGCGCATGTTTTCCACCACCCTTGGGAAAACGACTTTGCCAAGCACCGGAATCAATCCATCTCCTATGCCACGGGTGATTGGATTTTGCGGCTCGATGCGGACGAAGAGCTCTTTTGCGAAGACGGAACCCTACTGCGCAAGACCATCCGGGAAGGAAAAGCCGATTATTACTTCTGCGAAATGCACGATATGAAAAAAGATGGAAGCGAACGCGGTGTCTTCTATCAGCTTCGTCTCTTTCGGAACGGGATGGGCATGCGCTTTGAGCGCCCGGTTCACGAGCAGCTTTTGGTCAAGGGAAAGGGGGATTACGTAAGGATCCGCATCAGGCACTACGGCTACGACCTATCGCCGGAGAAGATGGAAGAGAAACATCGCGCCCGCCTGGCTGCCCTCGAAGAAATTCTCAAGCGGGACCCCGACGACCTCTACAGTCGAAATCAACTCGCCTCATGCCACTCCATGCACCGCGACTTCTCCGAGGCAATTCGGCAGGGAGAAATCGTCTTAGAGGCAAGGCGCAGGCAAAATCTTAAGCATCCATTCTTCCTCACCACCTTTTACACCGTCGGTCAGGGATACCTGGCCTTGGGTGAGGTAGAAAAAGGGGAGAAGGTCTTTCGGGAGGCCCTCGATTTTTTCCCGCACCATCTCGATGCCTGCTACTTCCTTTCCCTCATCTACTATAACCGCCGGGACTGGGAAAATTGTCAGACCTTCGCCGAACGCTACTTGGAAATACAATCCGAGATGGAAAGAAACCCTGCCACAGTCGGCTCTTACTACTGCCACCACCTCGACAAAAAGACCGAGGTACTCTTCTGGCTGGGCTCTTCCCTTTTCTTTCAAAACGAAGAGAAAAAAGCGGCCGCCATTTTCGAGGAAGCTTACCGCTCTGCCGGGGAAAAGCCAGAGGCAGCCATGAGCATCGCCCGCTTATATGCGGAGGGAAAGAAAGAGGAGGTGGCCCTTTCGTGGCTCGCAAGGGGTTGGGAGAAGGCGCGTGAGGGCGGCACTATGCCCGATTTTCTCCGAAAAGATAACCGCTTATTCTTTAGCCTGGGTCTTTTCTATGCCCGAGAAAACAGGGTAGAAGAAGCTGTGGAATGTCTTCTAAACGCCCAGGACGAGAACCTCTCACCCTCCCAGTTACTGGACAAGAAGATTACTTTGGCGCGCCTTTTATGGCAAAAGGGAGAATTGGAAGGCTTCGTTTCACAGCTCTCTGCCCTCATCGCAATCTCCGGTGCCCAAACCCTTAGCCTAATCGATAAAATAGAGGATATAGGCACCATCCTCTACGACATTACCCAGGCCCTGGAAGAAAAGGGCAACTGGCAAGCGGCGCTTGTTACCCTTAAGCTCGCCCTCGAGATTTACCCGCCGGGCTTCGAGCGCCGGCGTTTCGATTCCCTCCTTAAAAATGCCTCCCTCCGTACCGGGCATCCTTATTGCAGCTAAAAACAGTGCTAAAGTTTTGCGCCTAAACGCCGATAAACAGTTTAAGAAAGATTTTAGGAGGGGAGAAACGCATGGCGGGCACCTCATATATCACGGGGCTTTCCAGCGGGATCGACTGGGACAACATCGTCACCCAGCTCATCGCCGTAGAACATAAGTCCGTCGATCTCGTCACCAATAAGAAAACCTCTTATGAAAAACAGCTTTCCGCCTGGCAGGCATTCGCCTCAAAGCTTTCTACCCTCAAGGCAAAGGCCGACATCCTGAAAAGCGATACCGCTTTCGGTGTCTTTACGGCCAACCTTACCACCACGAGCGCCACTGTGAAAGGTACCGACCTCCTTTCCGTCACCACGGATACCAGCGCCCAAGCCGGCACGTTTACCGTGAAGGTAAATGCCGTGGCCCAGGCGGAAAAAAGGTCCACGGCAAGTTTTTCCTCTGCCACCACCGCCTTGGGGGCAGATTTTGCCGGGGATATCATCATCAACGGACGTATCCTCACGGTCAGCGCTACGGACACCTTAAGCTCCCTCGCTACGAAGATAAACAACCTAAATACGGGAACGAACAAAACGGGGATCACGGCCACCATACTGAGATACGGCACCTACGACTATCGTTTAGTTCTTACCGCCGATGAAACGGGGGCGGGAAAGATGGACATAAAAAATGCCGGGGCGACGGATGTCCTTTCCGCCCTCGGCCTGGCCGATACGGACCGGGCAGCCAAGAATACCATCTCCGGAGGCTTTCTCTCCGACCGCTTTACCTCGTCTACAACCGCCATCCAGACCCTCCTTGGTCTCAGTAACGCCGCCACCTCGGGGGAAGGAGAAATTGCGATTAACGGTTCATCCATCGGGGCCCTCGACCTGGCCACCGATACCCTGACGACGTTGAAGAACAAACTTACGGCAGCGGGACTCACCACGTCCATCGTCGAAGAAACGGAAGGCCATACCACCTATTACCGCCTCTTTGTTGCCGGCGGCCTTTCCAGCGTGACGGACAAGAACAATATCCTCGAGACGTTAGGGCTGATCACCGGTGGCGTAAGCGACGTCTACGGCGTGATCGGAGATGTGGCCAATACCTCCGGTGGACAAGCCATCAGCGCTTCCAGCCTCATAAAAGACATCGACGGCTATACGGGATATGCAGCGGGAGATTACATCAAACTCGAAGGGACCGATACGGCAGGAAACGCTGTGAGCGATTCCTCCTTCGTCCTTTCCGATACGACGACGGTAGGCGACTTGCTTACCCACATCGAATCCCTCTTCGGCAACGTTACGGCCACCGTCACCTCCGACGGAAAGATAAGAATAATCGATAACACAACGGGGGCAAGCAAACTTGCCGTCAAGATAGCCGTAAAAGATGCATCTGGAGATGAAGATACCACCTTGAAGTTCGATCTCGACGGTGATTTAGGTGCGGCCACCGTTTTGAGGAAGAGGCAACTTGTCGCGGGCACCGATGCTTCAATTAACGTTGACGGCGTGGAGGTAACCTCTGCGAGCAACACGGTAGACGACGTTGTTCCCGGTGTCACCTTAAACCTCCTCAAGGCCGATCCGGATACGGAAATTACGGTGCGCATCAACCGGGATGTGGATGCCATCATCTCAAAGATAAACGATTTCGTGACTGCTTACAATGACGTGGCCTCTTACATCAAAAATCAGACCTCCTACGATGAATCAAACCAGAAGACGGGAGGGGTCCTCTTTGCCGACGGCACCCTGCTGTCCGTGAAGAATCAGCTTTCCTCGCTACTCGTGGGACAAATCTGGGGGGTGGATGCAAACTTCTCCACCTTAGGGCTCGTGGGAATCAACGTTGATAAGTACGGGCAGCTCTCCGTAGACACTTCCACCTTACGTTCTTACCTTACCACCAACATGAACGACGTAATCTCCCTCTTTACCGCCCAGGCCGAATCCAGCTCCGGAGACATAACTTACATCAGCCACACCCGAAATACTGAGGCCGGCACGTATAGCCTTAACATTACCCAGGCCGCTTCGCGCTCCACATCTAACCCTTCGGACATGACGGGCACCTTGAGTGGAGATGAAACCCTGACCATCACCGCCGGTTCTGCCCAGGCTACCGTCGAGCTAAATTCGGGTATGACGGTGGATGAAATTGTAAGTGCCATAAACAGTGAACTTTCCAAAACGTATGCCCAGAAAATCGTGGGGGCCAACTCCCTTTATGCCGATGAAAGCAAATCTTCCTATATTACTGCCGCCACTTCCTGGGATAGCGTCTACACGGAATCAGGTTCGGCCCATATAGCGGCCGGGGATGTCATCTCCTTTACAGGTACCACCCGCACGGGCTTGAGTGTCTCCGGTTCCTACACCATCTCCGATCCTGCCACGGACACCGTCCAGGGTCTACTTACGGCCATCGAGGCAGCCTATTCAAATACTGTGACGGCCAGCATCGATGCGACCGGCCGCATCGTAATTACGGACAACACCACGGGCTCAAGCAGCCTTGCCCTCTCTTTCAACTACGAACATGCCCACGACCTCGATTTCGGTACCGTTTCTTACTCAAACGACGGAGGCCAGAAGGGCCGCTACTTTCTCGATCTCACGGCGATAAACGATGGGGGGCATCTTGTAATCAGGCATAATCAATACGGAAGCGCGTACTCCTTTACCATCCATCAGGCGAACAACCTCATCTGGACATCGGGTGATCAGTCGGTGGCCAACGGCCTCGATGTGGCCGGAACTATAAACGGAGAAGAAGCGACGGGCACAGGCCAGGTTATGCGTACGCAATCGGGCCTTTCCCTCAAATATACGGGGACTTCCACGGGTAACGTGGGAAACCTTACCTTGACCTTAGGGGTGGCGGAGCTCTTCAGCCGCGCCCTCTTCAACATGACGGACTCGATTGATGGTTATGTGACGTACAAGCAGAAGTCCCTCCAAGATACCATCACGTCCCTGACGAACAAGATTACGGAAATGGAGGATCGGCTCGATAAGAAAAAGGCCCTCCTGCTTAGTCGTTTTGCCAAGATGGAACTCGCTTTGAGTCAGTTCCAGAGCCAGAGCAACTGGCTTTCATCCCAGATCACCCTTTTGAATAAAAACTGGGGCTCTTAAGAAGACCCGAGGAGGTGTAATTTATGATAACCAACGCCTTAAATTCATACCGCGAAGTAGACTGCTTCACGGCCAGTCCGGTAAAACTCGTGGTCATGTGCTACGACCAGGCCATCGCCCAGCTCAAAGCGGCCAAGGAAGCCTACAGGCAAGGCGACTTCGCCACCAAGGGGCGGTGTGTCACGAAGGTCATCGACATCATCCACGAGCTCAATGCCTCTCTCGACATGGAAAAGGGGGGAGAAATAGCCCAGAACTTAAGGCGGCTATACCTCTACATCTTAAAGACGATCATGGAAGCCGACCTGCAGCGAGACCTGGCCAAGTTCGACCATCTAGTTGAGATATTGGAAGAGCTCGCGGAGGCCTGGCGCACCATTGCCACCGAGAGCATAAAGGCAGAAGCCGATCCGAAAAACGAGGTACCCTACGGCACCAGGCAACCGGCCGTAGTCGCAAGAAACTGGCAGGGGTAAGATGTCAAGGACCAAAGAGCATCTCTGTGACCTGATGAGGGATTATCTCGCCCTCACACGGGCCCTCCGGTCTGCCGCGCAAGGGGATAAGACGGAGCGCCTACTTGCCCTCATCAAAGACCGGGAGGAATTGAAGGAAAATATTGCTCAATTGCGCCGCTCCATCAGGATAGGGAAAAAAGAGGCCTCGGTACTTTTGGCCCTCATGGTCGAGATGGAAGAGATAGAGAGAGAAATTGCCCCCATACTCGAAAGAATCTTTGCGCGCGAAAAAAGCCTTCTCTTCGGGCTTAAGGGCTACGGCCTCATCACCCCCCGAACCCACCTCGTCGACACCTCCACCTAAAAAATTTTCTCAACTTTTCGGCCGATCGACCGATATATTAGTTAAAAAGGGAAAGGAGTGGGTGAAATATGAACGTGGGGTCTATAAGTGAATCGATGCCTGTCTCTCCTTTGGTTTCAAGCCAGGGATCAAGTGTCGCCCAGAATGCACTCATTTCCACCCCCGTTACGAAGGGTGATGCTCCTCGCCGCGAAGAACCCTCCCTGGCAGAGATCAAGCGCATGGCGCAAGAAATGCGGCGCCAGATTGAAAGCATGAACGTGAACCTCAAATTCACCACGTACGGAGAACACGGCGAACGTATTGCCATCGTCGTAATGAACGAAGACACGGGTGAAGTGATCAGGGAGATTCCACCTAAGGAGATTCAGGCCCTCTATGAGAGGATGTCGGAACTGGTGGGGATGATCTTCAACCGCAATGTTTAACTATTTCCCCGGCGAGGCTCTCAATACCCTTTGGGGGAAAAGAGTCGGAAGGGGTATCTTTGGCCTTAATCACCTCGATGGCATAGCGCACGGGAAATCTTTCGTCTTCCAAGACTATCTGCCGGCCTTTTTTTGTGCGTACATTCAGGACGAGGGGGGCCCTCAAGTTCACGCTCGCCGAGAAGGGATGCTCCCTGATGGTCAGAATGGAGAGAAGAGCCAAATCATCTTCTTCAAAAATTTCCATTTCCCCACAAATTCTCTTCAAATCTGGGTCATAGGCGGGGCAGACTACCTTCGGCTCCACCACGAGAAAGGCGACGGCCGGCTCGTCTACGGCCTGAAGCCAGTAAAAGGGAACCCCCGCGCCCCCGGAGAGGAGGGCATACCTTCTTATTTTTTCGAAACCGAGGATGGGTCCCTCCATGAAAATGATCTTCTCTTCTTCTATCTCCCAATCCCCATAGCGTGTTTTAACTCTCATTTCCTCTCCTTTCCCCCCATCCGCTGCCAGACAGACAAAGGATCCATGATCACGGCGGCAGCGAGCTCATTTTGTTCCTTTACCAGCCGGTACACCTCTTCCCGATGAACGGGCACCTCACGGGGGGCCTCAATGCCGATCTTTACCTGGTTTCCCCTTATCTCCAGGATGGTGATGCTTACCGCATCACCAATCATCACTTTCTCTCCCAACCTCCTTGTCAGGATGAGCATGGGTCTCCTACTTCAAGTAGTTCAGTATCGAGGTTTCGTTCAATTTACCCGCCATGGTGTAACACGCCTGTAAGGCCACCTGTTTCATCGAGTAAAGGGTGGCCAGTTCCGCCATATCGGCATCTTCCGTATCGGAAAGAGACGAGGTGAGGCGGGTGGACAATTCCTCTAAATTGGATTTGGCAATATCCAGGCGGTTACCAATGGTGCCACAGCGGGAGATACCCAAGCTCACCTGTTTCAAAGCGTCATCAATCCCCGTTAAGGAATTGCTTATGCCATCCACATCGTTGTTTTCCAGTGCTGTTTTAAGATCGTTCAACACTTTAAATACATCCACTTTGCCGTTTCCCCGATCGGTAAATACCTCTTCCCCGCTCAAGCTGTAACTCAGGGAAACACCGGGGGAGACGGTCAGGGTGAGGTTATCCCCATTTCCCCGATAGTAGCCCTGGGCTGTACCTTTCACGTAAAAGATATCCCCGGCCTCCATCTTCTTCGTACCGGCTCCAAACGTAAGGGTAATCCCGAAACCGAGATCCACCGGGGCAGAGAGGCCCGTTTGCTCACTTCCCCAAGTTTTTCCTCCATCGTGGGAAATCACATATTTCACCTCGTTTAGGTCCCCGCCACTCGTTACTTTGAGGACAAAAGTCTTGTTCTGGCTTCCCGTGTATGACCCGCCAGCAGTCACGGTACCGTCGAAGACGTTCCCTTGAGCGGCAGTTGCTTCTCCCACGGAGGCAGCCATAACGGCAGAGCTGAAAGGCTCCACGTTGGCGCTACCGGAGAAGAGATAACGGTCTCCCAGGCGGGAGTTGGCAAGAGACAGCATCTCTTCGATGATGCCACCCACTTGGTTGGCCACGATCTTTCTCGTATCGCTTGAGGCGGTAGCCGTTGCCTGGGAAAGGGCAAGCTCCCGGGCCTTGACGAGGAGGTCGTTTACTGAGTTAAGCTTCGTCTCCGTCATGTTTACCCATGATTCACAAGTGCTTATGTTGGTCTGGTATTGGTTAACAGCCGCCTGCTGTGTCCTTATACCGAGAATACGCGTGACCCCCACGGGATCGTCGGAAGGCCGGTTCACTTTCTTTTGGGTAGCCATCTTTTCGAGGAGGCTACTGTATTGGTTTTGAATAGTAAAGAGCCCTCCCATAGAGGCGCTGAATTTCATGTTTTCCGTTACTCTCATGAGCTCACCCCTAAATTCATAAGAATATCGAGTAATTTGTCGGTAACGTTGACGAGGCGGCCCGCCGCCTGGTAGCTCATCTGAAATTTCATCAGCTCGATCATTTCCTCGTCGATGGAAACACCGGCAACACTTTCCCTTCTGTTCGTCACATTCGTCAAGATGGCATTCTGGTGTTCTAAATCCGTGCTACTATCCTCCACCTGGCGACCTATCCTTCCGATTATGGCGGCGAAATAGGCGTTCAGAGTGGAGGAGCCGTTTTCCATGATGAGTTCATCCTTCAAGGCAGCGATCGAAGCGGCGTTTTCACCGTCACCGTTGACCGTACTGCCCGCCGCGATTAGTCGCAAATCCTGGGCAATTTCCGGATTCAAACGGATGGTTGCCGCCGGGGCATTGTCCGAGTAAACGAAGAAATCTCCCCCTAAATTGCCCCGACTATCGTAACCTTGATGATGCAGGTCATTTACGGCCTCGGCCAGGGAACGGGCGAAATTATTGAGCAGCTGCTGGTAATCGGGAATAACCTCATCCTGGCTCTCTATGAGGGCCCCCAACTTCCCCTTGGTGATAAAGCCGTTCAACTCCTCGTCCGGGTTCACCTGAGCAGAGGAGACCACCATGCGGTCCCCCACGTCCTCCGCCTTCAGCTGATAAGCGACCAGCCTCTCCACCAGGGGAATCCCGTTTTCGAGAAAAACGCTTACCGTCCCGTCGTCAGCCTCGTTCCACATGATGCCGACCGATTCCGCCATATCCCCTAAAAGCCCCATGAGCTTATCCGAAAGAATGTTCGTCTCCCCACCTTTGGCCCCCGTTTCAGCCACCTTTTCGTTCAGATTTCTTATTTCCACGGCCAGGGAGTTGATCTTGTTTACCACATCCCGGATGGATGTCTTGATGTCGGTCTTCAACCGAACGAGGTCGCCGGAGAAGCTGTTCAATTTCGTGGCTACACTTTCGGCCATGGCGGCCACCGTGTCCCTCTCCACCTGCCCCGAAGGATTGGCCGAAAGGGTCTCCCAGGCGGCCCAGAACTTGTTTAGCTGATCGTTCAATCCCCCCGACTGAGCCTCGTTTAAGATGCTTTCAATACTCGAGAGCCGATCGTTTAAGGTAGAAGAGTAGCCTATATTCTGCCGCTGAAGGACGACCTGCCCCTCCAGGTAACGATCATAGAGGCGTTCGATCTTATCGACCGCAACGCTCGTCTGAACGACCATCCCCCGCACGTAATCACCGCCGGTGGATGAAATAACCGGCCTTTGCCGCGAGTAACCGCTCGTATTGACATTGGCTATATTCGCCCCGACTACATCGATGCCAATTTGACTTACGCCCAAAGCATCCCGGGCTACATAGAGAAGGCTTGCAATGGACATTCGGCCCTACCCCCTTTCTGATACTATCTTCCCATGCAAAGGTCGGGCCGAGATATTTCCTCCGCGGTCGTAATGTGTTTCCTCACCTAAGAGTCGGCGTAAAAACTGAAGAGAATCGCCGACGACGTGGAGAGCCGCCTCGATGAGAACGGCGTTTTCCTGATTCTTTTCCTTCACCTCCTGGGCAAAGGCGGCAAATTTTTCCTGCCTGGCTGTCAATTCTTGCCCCTGTTCGGGCGAGACATGGGAAAGAAGCACCTCCCATCTCAAGGGGGTGGACAAGTTCAACCTACGGGCGATATCATTCAGAAGTTGTCTCTTTTCCTCGAGCATCAAACTGAGGTTGCTGATAGCTTCTCCTTTTTTTTGAATGCTCGAATTGATAGCCTCAAGGTCCTGAGATTTAACTGCTTGGGCCTCTTGATTTAAGGCATGAAGGAGCCCTCGCCATCCCTCCTCCTCCAGGTCCAGCAGGCGCATGAGAGAGGCTAAGGACTCCTGGGGGATCATACAAAGATATTGACCAGGGAATCGAGGGCGAGCTTATCGGCCAGTTTATCCGCATCCACCTGATAGGTGCCGGATTCAACCGCCTTTTTTATCTCGGCCACCCGATCCTCCCGGATTTCCGGCAGATTTTCGATAGCCCCCCGGGCTATATTGATATCCCGGCTCTGGGCAGAAATACTTACCTTATCCTCGGGAACAAGGCCGGGAGATTCCGCTTTTTCTCCCTTTACCTTCCCTTTTTGAACCGCATCCGTCGGCTGGTACTTCTGTAGCGCCTCGTTCTGTAATTCGCCCCTTCCCGTTATCTTCATTTTTCCCACACCTCACCTATTCTTTTGCCTTATTTATCGGCGAAGTTTCAAAAAACTTTAATTTTTTCTGCAAGTCGTTGTAAAGCATTTTTTGCAGACCAAAGCCTTCTTGTTGGCGGGAGATCGCCTCGGCTAAGTGTTGATCCATCATCATCTCCCAGGTGGAGCGACCAGCCGTGAGGGGTAAAAGCCCACCCTTAGGTACCGTTTTCCTCATGGACTGCAGAAGCTGATAGACGAAAATGGATTCAAAGTCCGCGCAGGCCTTTTTCAATTTTTTATCTTCCGCCGCTCTACTTTCGCTGCCGGAGTAGGCGGCCATTGTCTTTCCCGCAAGCGTTACCCGATCCGTCATATGATCCTCAATTCCGCCTGCAAGGCCCCCGCTGCCTTAATGGCCTGAAGAATGGTAATAAGGTCCCGGGGCGTAACCCCGATGGCGTTCAACGCCTGCACCACATCTTGGATCGTCACTCCCTGGGGAACAAGGAGCAGCTGTTTCTTTTCTTCCTGAACCGAAAGCTGCGTATCCTTGGTTACCACCGTCTGGCCGCCGGGGGCGACGATTACTCCACCTTTCTTGTCCTTCACCACCTCGCCTCCTGCGGGCGGCTTCGGGGCAAAGGGCATAGGTTGGGAAACACTGTAACTCTCCTTGACCGTGATGCTCAAATTCCCGTGTGCCACGGCCACCGTCGAGATTCTCACGTTTTCACCCATGACGACGGTACCCGTCTTTTCGTTTAAGACCACCACCGCCCGGTGAGAGACGGGCACATCTATATTTTCCAATTCGGCAACGATGGATGTCAGGTGAGAAAGGTGATCGGGGACGATGAAAACGTCCACCGTTCCCGAATTGGTGGCATGGGCCCTCACCTTGTCTCCCATGGCCACGTTGATGCGCGCCGCCATCTCCCGCGCCGTCGTAAAGTCAGGATTGTACAAGTCCAGGGTAATCTTCCCGTCCGTTCCCAGGGTAAAGGGCACCTCTCTTTCGACCAATGCCCCATTGGGAACGATGCCTACGTTGGTGACGTTCTTCGTCATCGTAGCCGACGCCCCCTGGACGGAATAGCCGCCGATGGACACACTCCCCTGGCAGACGGCATACACTTCGCCATCCGGCGCCCTCAGGGGAGTCATGATCAGGGTTCCGCCCTGAAGGCTCGTCGCATCCCCGATGGAAGAGACGGTACAATCTATTTTTGCCCCCGTTTTCACGAAAGGCGGTAAATTTGCCGTTACCATGACGGAGGCCACGTTTTTCGACTTGATCTGGGTAATCCTATCCTTGACGGAGAGACCCTGCCTACTTAACATGTTCGCCACCGTTTCCCGGCCAAATCCGTTCTTCAAATCATCGCCCGTACCCATGAGCCCCACCACCAGCCCGTAGCCCACGAGCTGGTTGTCTCTTACCCCCACAATACCGGCAATGTCTTTGATCCGGGCAGCCTCCAGGTTATCTATCAACCCGACGGCAAGAAAAACGACCATTAATGTCCACCAAAAATGCTTCATCGCTTCTTACCCTTAGAAAGGCCAAATCCAATCGAGAATTCTCGTTCCCCATCCGGGCCTCTGCTTGTCCGTCACCACCCCGGCCCCCGTGTAAATGATTCTCGCATCGGCAATGTTCTTGGAATCTACCGTGTTGTCCGGAGACACATCCTGGGGCCGGATAATACCCGTAATCACGATGTACTGGTCTTCGTCGTTGATGGTGACCTGCTTACGCCCCTCGATGAGGAGATTCCCGTTTTCCAACACCTTCACCACCCGCCCTGCGATGTTCATCTTGATCGTGTTTCCACGATTGGTATCCCCGCTTCCCTTCATAGAGGAAGTACTCGTGCCTCCCGCTGCGATTTCCCCGCCCATGTTCGCATTGCGCTTCAGGATCGACGTATCGAGACCGAGGAGGGCGGAAATTTTTGCCTCATGGGAGGTAGAGCGGGCCGTGTTGGTACTCGCATCGTTCTTTGCCGAGGAGGTTTCGTTCACCACAATCGTTATGATATCCCCCTGATAGACGGCCTTATTGTCGGTAAAGAGCATGTTGCGGTTACTCTCACCCCTCCATAGAGAGCCGGGGGAGGCCGCCGGCTTGGGCAGCGGCGGGGCCTCCTTTAGCCTCTCGTACCTATCGTCCCTGATGGCATACTGAGTCTGATAACACCCGGAAACGATCATCAATCCTGCCATGAAAACCCAGGCCCATTTCTTCATCAAAACCACCCCCTCAAAACTCTACTCGGACGGCATCTTCCCCTACCACTCGAGCGTAGACCAAACGGTTGGAAGACACATTGCGCACCCTAATTAAGGCGCCCCGGGCCCCATCTTCCTCCGATACTCCGATGGTGGAAATCCTAAGCGGCCCTTTTTCCAAGCTTATCCTCACCGTTTTACCCTTCTTAACCAAGATGGGGGCATGCAAAACCGTCTTCTTGATTTCCGACCCGGCCCTGATCGAGGTGCGCACTTGCCTGCCCACGGCCTCCTCAGGCGTATAAATGAGTACCGAATCCAAATGGGTAACCCATTTTTTCTTCACCGTCAGGTCTTCTTCTTGGATAACGCTCTCGGCCTTAATATCCCGGGCGGCAACGACGATACTTCTCAAGATTTCGATTCTCCCCCGCACATTCATCTGGCGATAGACCCTCCCGTGGGAGAGTCGCACGGAAAAGGTCATCTCCCCTATGTAGTCATCCTTCCCCAAGGTATTGACCTTTATGTTCACCTGCCTTTCGGGTAAATCCGTCTGATCGGCCGGGAGGTCCACATCGATGCGCACCTCTTCCTTGTCCCAAGGCATGGAACGCTCGATGTGGCGGATAATCTCTTCTCTTATGACCTCCCCCTTCAGGGTGGCTCCGACCTCAAGGGGCATCAGGATCAAGAAGAGCAAACTAACGCTTGAGATTACTGACAATACCCAGCATGGTATCTGCCGTCTGCACGGCCTTGGAATCGATTTCATAAGCCCTCTGACCCGTAATCATTCTAATCATTTCGTCTATGACGCTCACATTGGAATTTTCCAAAAAAAACTGCACGATCGTGCCGCGTCCCTCCGTACCCGGGGCCCCTTCCACGGCATCCCCCGAGGCATCCGTTTTATCGTAGAGGTTCCTCCCGACACTGGTCAAACCGGCCGGGTTGGCAAAGGTAACGAGGGTAATCTGCCCCACCTGGGTAGTGTTACCGTCCTTATCCGTCACCGTCACCGTTCCGTCCTTGGCCACCGTAACCTGAACGGTACCTTGTGGAATGTTGATATTCGGCACCAGGAGCAGACCATCCTGATTGACGATGTTCCCATCTTTGTTCAGCCGGAAGCTACCCGCCCGGGTATAGAGGGTTTTGCCCTGGCCATCGTCGATTTGGAAGAACCCGTTGCCCTCGATGGCCCAGTCCAACTGGTTACCCGTGGAAAGGAAATCACCCTGGGTAAAGATCTTCTGGGTAGACACGATCTTGGAACCCAGACCGATTTCGATGCCCGAGGGTAACTGCTGGCCCGTCGCCGATAGAGACCCTGCCTTCGTCAGGACTTCGTACATGAGGTCCTGAAAATTCGCCCGCGATTTCTTGAAACCGATGGTGTTCAAATTGGCCAGGTTGTTGGCAATCACATCCTGGTTCAGCTGCTCCGCCACCATACCGGTAGCCGCCGTGTATAGAGACCTGATCATATTTTTTCCTCCTTCATTACGCTAATCTGCCTACCCGAGAGGTGGCTGTTTTCTCTTCCTCGCTTATCGTCTGAATCACCTTCTGGTAGACCTCAAAGGACCTTTGGATGTCGATAAGGTCCACCATTTCTCGAATAGGATTGACGTTAGACATCTCGAGGGCCCCCTGGGCAATCCGCGGCTTTTCCACCTTCTTTCCCTCCACGGGGCTCGCAAAGTAACCGTTGGAAAGCCTTTGCAGACTACTCGTCTTATCAAAGGAGACGATGTTCAACCGCCCCACCTCCTCATCACCCGCTTTGACGAGGCCGCTTTCGGAAATGGATACGGGACCTTGCTTGATGATAATGGGCCGGTCCCCTTCTCCGAGGACTGCATCACCCGATTGGGTGACCAGCCGCCCGTCTTTATCGAGGGTAAAGTCGCCGCGGCGCGTATAAAAACGCCCATCCTTCGTCTGGACAACGAAGAATCCTTCCCCTTCTATCATGAGGTCGAGCTCATTGCCCGTCCGCTGGGCCAGTCCCGGGGAGAAATCCACCACGGGGACGAATTCCTGATTTACCCCTTGCCCCTCCGTCGGATTGGAAACGGCGTGGAGATGGACCGCCTTGTATCCCGCCGTCGAGGCATTGGCCAGATTAGCCGAGGCATGCTCCAGCTTCTGGATCAGCCGCCCCATCACGTCACCTGTTTCACTTATGCCAAAACCCATCCTTCACCTCTTTATGAACTGGTCTGAGCTCGCTCTTTTTCGGCGAGGTAGATAAAGGCGAGGATTTCCGCCACGGCCCGGTAGAGTTCCGCCGGGATGTACTCATCCAGGTCGAGTCGACACAGCATCTCCACCAGCACCGGATCGTCCTTGATGGGAACGCCGTGCGCCTGGGCGAGGGCGATGATTTTCTCTGCTACCACCCCCTGCCCTTTGGCCGTAACCCGGGGCGCCAGGTCCCTTTTCTGATCATAGGCGATGGCCGCCGCTTTCCTTACGCCCTTCATACCCTCACCTGCAGTGTCCCCTCATGGAAGGCCGGGATGCCCTGCCACAGATCCCGCCGGACATTATCGAGGTCTCTTTCCACCCCAAAGCCCAAGGTTAACGACCTGTAACCTTCCTCACCCAGCCTTTCCTTTAATTGCCCCGCCCTCTTAAGCAAATAATCCTTGCTTTCCGCCTCCTCACACCGGACAAAGACGGAGAGCCTATCTCCTGCCAGATGCATCTCCACCATCACGCATCCCAGGGCGGGTAAATCCAAGAAAACCCAGGCCCGGCAATCTTTTTGCGCTTCTTTTTCCTCCACCCGGGCGTAGAATTCCCCCACGCGGGGCTCTCCCCCCAAGAGAAAGGGTAAAGGCAAGAAAAATAGCCCTTCCCGGTCCCGGCTCAGCACGTTTACCACCTGACAGGTTTCTATCCGGTTTAGGGTGGCGCTTACCCACCGCGAAAGGGCCTCTACCTCTTTCGACCTCCCTCTGGCCGTCTCTTTTAGCTCGTCGGCCAGTTGGAGGAGGAGGGACTTGAGGCTCTCCGGTGGCTTCACCCCATTCGCCAGGTCCCTCTCATGGAAGAGGCCCAAGGTGGAGGCCAACTCTTTCACCTCCGTCCCTTTATTCAATACCGCCGCTAACTTATCCGTGAGATTGTTTGCGACGCTTTCCGTAATCACACCCCGGGACCTCTCGCCACCTTCCCGCGTAAACATCTCGTACCCCTGAGCGAGGACATCCTTAAAGAGGCTCGGCTCCTGTCGGAAGAGGCGCCAGAACACCCTCATAGCCGTTAAGAATTCCCGGTTCACATCTGGGCTGCCCACCGGGGTCAGGATCACCTTAGGCTCCAGGGCTGTCACCCGGACGGTAAGTCTTTCCCCAACAGGGAGGGCAATCTTCGATTCTGCCTCCAATCGCTCACCGTTAAGGAGAATTTCGTACTTTCCGTTCTTAAAACCCGCAATCTTGACAGATACGGTCTCCCCCACCGAAAGGGGAGGAAGCTCCCCTGCTGGCGCCACAAGATGGGCCCTATTTACTGCACCTACGTTCGTCTTCATTTACCCACCCGCTCATGACTTAGTTTGATCATGAGCCTTACCTCTCCCTCGTTGAGACCCGTAATGCGCGATATCTCCCGGGGGTCCAGACCTTCTTCCGCCATCTTTTCCACGGACCGATAAACGGAAACGGGCACATTCGCCGCCTCGGATAAGGTTTTGTTAATCCTCTCCAGGACTTCCCGTCCCCTTCTTTCCCGTTCCATGAGGAGATAGGCCGTCTCTTCCGCCGACTTTCTTCCCTCTTCTAACGCTTCCATGTACTCGGCCGTGGCGAGCCTCGATTCGTCGATTAGCTGCTTAAGCTCTCCTAAGAGCTTGCGATCGACATAAGCACCTCTTTTTGCCCCCATCCTTTTCAGGGCGGCAAAAATTGCCACGCAGAGGATAATATCGACTAAGATCTGTAAATAGGTCGGTGCATACTGCCAGATTTCCGTCATGGCTTCCCCCTCGATCATGCCTTTACGTCCACCTTATGCTCGTCACCCTCGTCGCCGGACTGGGGGTGATGCTCTTTAGAGCCCCGCCTCCCCTCTTTTTCTTTCTCTTTCTCTTCCTCTTCCATCCTTACCCGTTCCGATTCTTCCGATTTTTTTACCCTCTCCGCTTGTTTTCTCCTTTCCTCGGCGAGTTGGATATCGAAATACCTCTGCTGCAGATCCCCCTGGCGTTGCTGCACCTGTTGAATCTTTTCCGCCACGTAGGTCTGCGTGATCATGTGTTGGGCATCGATGCCTTTGACCATCGCCCCACTCCGAAAACGTAGTCACACCTATAAATATGCGAGATACGTGCCACTTATCCTAAATCACCCTCCAGGACGTAATGAACACGGCGTGTACACTGCCGGCCCCCTTCTCCTTCTCCAGATACTCTTGGACCTTTCTCTTTACTTCCTCCCGGCTGCTGGCGCTCAATACGTCGGGAAAGATACTTTCGCTTACGATTCTGACGATGGCGGCCCTCATCTCTATCTCTTCTCCCGAAAAAAGCGCCTCCTTCCCCGGCGCCGGTACCAGCACTAAACTGAAAAGGATCACCCGATCCTGGCCTTTGGCATCAGGAACCACCGTGGAAAGGTGGTTCAATTCCACCAAGGCGGGGGTAGGAGAAACGACAGGGCTTTTTTCCTTCTGTGCCACCCGGGGCTCCTTTTTCCCTAAAAATAGATAGGTCACCCCGCCTATGACCAAAAGCAAGGAAATGACGGGAAGCACGACAAAAAGAAAGAACTTCCAGTGGAAGGTGCGCCGAAGAAAGGTAGACTTTGGTAAAGACGGCGCTTCCTCTTCCGCCCTTTCCTTCTCCGCCAGTTCTTGCGCTTCCTTCTCTTCTACCTCGAGGAGATCGATCCTCGCCTTTCTTCTCATTTTGCTGCCCACCTAAGCAATGACATGATGGCCCGTGACGGGTTTTTCTGGAACTTTCACTTTCCTTACCCTTTTCTTCCCCTCATGGATCATGGCCCGCAAGCGCATGATGGCCTGCGTGTGGATCTGTGAAACGCGAGATTCGGTGAGGGAGAGAACCTTGCCAATTTCCTTCATCGTGAGTTCTTCGTTGTAATAGAGAGAAAGGACGAGGCGCTCCTGTTCGGGGAGTTTCTCGATGGCTTCAATCAGGCGCTTCTTCATTTCTCGATCGGCCAAGATGCTGAAGGGGTTTTCATTATCCACGGCTTCATAAATTTCTTCATCGTTGTATCCTCCCTCCAGATTCTCCGGTAATTCATCTTCGTAAATGAGCATGATGCTCTTCGAATCATCGAGGAGGCGGTAATACTCCTCCAAATCCATGCCCAGGTATTCGGCTATTTCTTCTGCCTCGGGCAAACGCCCCAATTTCCTTTCCATGTCGCGCATCGCCTTTTCGGCCAGTTTCCTTCTCTCCCTCGCCCCCCGGTTCATGTAATCCCGAGACCTGAGTTCATCCAGGATGGCCCCTTTGATTCTGATAGTGGCGTAAGCCTCAAAGGACGTGCTTTTTTCTGCCTGGAAACGATCCACGGCATTGATGAGGCCGATAATGCCTACATTGATGAGGTCTTCCCTCTCGCTTCCAAGCTCTGGAGGTAAGCGCGTAAGGAACCTGTTCACCACATTGTGGACGAGATAGGCATACTTCTTTATCTTTTCTTCTCTTTCTTCCGCCGTCATCGTATCCCGATGGATTCCCAGAAAAATTTGATTCCCCCCGTTTCTTCGAACTCCACCTCTTCTTCGGCCAGGGTCTTTGCCAGCGCCTTGAAGCTCAGGGCCGCCGGGGATGAAGGCCAAAGAATGGAGACGGGCTTCTGACACCTCACGGCATCTGCCATCTTTTCATCTTCCGGAATGAAGCCCAAGTATTCGATGCCGATATGGAGAAAGTGGCCCAGGGCAACACTCAACCGTTGATAGACGGATTTGGCCTCGTTTACCCCCTTGGCCATGTTTACCAGGAGTCGGAACCTTTTACGGTCGTGTTTTTGATAGAGCACCTTCATGAGGGCGTAGGCATCGGTTACCGAGGTCGGTTCCGGTGTTACGACCACGATTATCTCCCTGGAGGCCGCATTGAAATACATGACATTGCTCGATATCCCCGCCGAGGTATCGATGAGGATGAAATCCATATCCCCACCGTAGGCGCTCATTTCCTCGATCAGCATCGCCTTCTGGGAGCCCGTCATCTCGGCCAGTTCTTGGATGCCCGAGGAGGCAGGGAGAATCATCATGCCTCCCGGGCCTCTCATTACCGTTTCGGCCAGTGTGCGTTCCCCGCAAAGAACGTGACTCAAGTTGAAGCGGGGGGCAAGCCCTAACACGACATCGAGGTTGGCCAGTCCCATATCGGCATCCAGCACGAGGACCCTCTTGCCCATCCGTGCCAGCATGTATCCCAAATTGGCCGCAATGTTCGTCTTGCCCACCCCGCCCTTACCGCTCGTGATGGCAATGGTCCGCACATCTTTTTTCGTCGGCCTCATGATTTTCATGGCCCGTCCACCCTTCGTTATTTCTCTCAGCACGGCTGCCTGATCCACGTACAACCTCCCATGATTAGTTCTATTAAGCCTTCTATGTTTGCCTGTTCTATGTCTTCCGGTACATTCTGCCCTGTGGTCCACCACGAGACGGGTAAGCCTGTACTTTCCACCACGTCACAGATGGCACCCCGATTTATGCATTCATCCACCTTGGTGAAGATGACACTTCGTGGCACAAGAACACCGTATTCGCGGGCGGAAAAAAGCAGGTGCTCGAGATGGGAAGTAAGGGAGAGGACGAGGGAGGTCTCCAAGTCCCTAACCCCCCTCATTGTTTCTGCAAGATCGTTAATGGCCTCGTGATCCGCAAAGGCCCGCCCCGGTGTATCTACGTAAATGACGTCCCGATCAGAGAAACGCTCAACGGCCTTCCGAAAGGATTCGCCATCGGCTGCCACTGCCACGGGTACATTCATGATACGGGCATAGATACGGATCTGGTCGGTGGCCGCGATGCGATGCGTATCTGTTGTTATGAGCGCCACCCTTTCGCCCAATCGGAAGGCAGATATGGCGGCCAGCTTGGCGAGAGTAGTAGTTTTGCCCGCCCCCGTGGGTCCCACAAGCACCCTTACCCGGCTTCGAAACTCGTGAATCTTCACCATCTCCGAGATGATCGCTTTGAGATCATGGCTTTTATGACGCCTCATCCGGTCGGCAAGGCGTGAGGCCCCGGCCTTCGATACGCCACGCGCTACCAGCTGGGTGTAATAATGAGCCCATTCGTCAGGCTTAATGGACCCTTGTTGTCCGACCAAGTCGAATAGGATGGAAACAGCTTCTCTCCACTCCCAGCTCGAAAGACTGAAGGGCACTGACTTCGACGTTCGAGGTGCAGGATCATCTCCTTCACGGGCGGCGACCACTTCCACCAATTTCCCCTTGCGGGAAGTGGAAAGGACCACGGCACTATCACCCAAGTCCCGTTTGATCATGTCCAGGGCTTCTTGAATCGACGATGCTTCATACGTTTTGAGCTGCATTACCTCGCCTCAATCATCCCGATTGTCATGATGTTCACGTCTCTTGCAATCTCCGTATGGGCCAAAACGGCCACATTGGGGAAAAACCTCTCCACCACCTTGCGCAAATGGGTGCGGACATGAGGAGAAGTCACAATTACCGCCTGAAGACCCCGGTTGGTCGCCGTGGTCACGGCATTCTTTATGTTCGTTATGAGCCTGTTTAAGAACGTGGGTTCCAGAGATACGAACGACTCGTACTCGCTATGCTGGAGGGATCTGGCAATGGTCTCCTCGATTTCGGGAGAGACCATGAAGGCTGTGACGTTACCCGTTTCATCCACATACTGGCGGGTAATACTCCTCCCCAAGGCCTGGCGGACGTATCCTACGAGGATATCGGCATTCTTCGTTAGCCCCACATAATCGGCCAAGGTCTCGATGATGGTGGGCAGGTCCCTGATGGACACCCTTTCCCTCAATAGCCGCTGGAGCACCTTCTGCAGGACGTTGATGGGAACCACCTTGGGTACTAGGTCTTCCACCAGCTTGGGGTACACCTGGGCCAGATTGTCCACAAGCGATTGCACCTCCATCCTTCCCAAGAGTTCGTCAATGTTGTTTTTCACGAGCTCCGTAAGATGCGTGGTTACAACCGTGGAAGCATCAACCACCACGAAGCCTGAAGCCTGGGCCTTTTCCATCTCATCATCCGAGACCCAGACGGCAGGAAGCCCGAAAGCCGGCTCCCGCGTCCGGATACCCTTAATCTGTGGGCCCGGATCTTCCGGGGTAATGGCCAGGTGATGACCTACCATGATCTCTCCTCTCGCAATCTCCACCCCCTTGATGAGAATGCTGTACTCGTTGGGTTTGAGCTGAAGGTTATCGCGAATGTGAACGGCAGGCAGGATAAAACCCATTTCCGCGGCCATTTGCTTGCGTAGGGCCTTGATGCGGTTGAGGAGCTCCCCCCCTTGGGCCGCATCCACCATGGGTATGAGGCCGTACCCCACTTCGATCCCCAGGGGGTCAACAGCTTGGACCAGGGGCTGGGCTTCGATCGCCGGGGCTGCCGGCGCCTCTTCTTTCGCCTCCTTGGCTGGCCTTTCCCGCTTGAGGAGATTCCAGGCCATGAAAGCGGTAACAAAGGCGACCACCATGAAGGCAAATTTCGGCATGCCGGGGATGAGGCCAAAGGTGAAGAGAATGACGGCGGCAATGGCCATGGCTCGCGGCTGCCCAAACACCTGGTTTCTCATCTGGTCTCCCAGGTCGTTTTCCCCCGCCGTCCTGGTTACGAGGATACCGGCCGCCGTGGAAACGATCAGGGCCGGTACCTGCGTCACCAAACCGTCACCAATGGTAAGAAGGGTATAATTGTGGGCTGCCTCGGCGAGGGGCATACCCTGCTGCACTACGCCGATGATCAATCCGCCCACGATGTTCACGAGCATAATGACAATGGCGGCAATGGCATCGCCGCGCACAAACTTGCTCGCCCCGTCCATAGCCCCGTAGAACGTGGCTTCATGCTCAATTTCCTGCCTTCTCCTTCGCGCCTCGGTCTCGGTGATAAGGCCCGTGTTCAAGTCCGCATCGATGCTCATCTGCTTTCCCGGCATGGCGTCCAGGGTAAAACGGGCCGCTACCTCCGCCACGCGCGTGGCACCTTTCGTGATGACAACGAAGTTGATGACGACGAGGACGCAGAATACGATGAATCCCACCACATAATTACCGCCTACGACGAACGTACCGAAGGCTTTTATTACCTGGCCGGCGGCCGAGGTGCCCTCGCTGCCGTGAAGGAGAATGAGTCGGGTGCTGGCAATGTTGAGGGACAGGCGCAGGAGGGTTACGGTGAGGAGAACCGAAGGGAAGACGGAAAAGTCGAGGGGCCGCGAGACGTACATGGACATGAGAAGTATGACCATGGAGATGACGATACTCATGGAAAGGAGTAGATCGAGGAGCCAGGTGGAAAGGGGCACTACCATAATGATGAGGATGCCCAGCACGAAGAGGGCCATAAAGGCACTTCCCCCTCCTACGATCTCCATGAGGTGGTTTCTCTTGACGGCGGCGGTTGTGGCCATTTATCCTCCTCTCAACGGTTCTCGCGTATACGGTAAACGTAGGCAAGGATTTCGGCGACGGCTCGATACAGGGTCTCCGGAATTACCTCGCCTACCTCTGTTAACTTAAACAACATCTGTGCCACTTCCCGGTTTTCCACAATGGGCACGTGGTGAAGACGGGCTATTTCCTTTATCTTCTCGGCCAGATACTCGGTCCCCTTGGCCACCACCGTGGGGGCCGCCATCTTTTCTTGCTCATACCGGAGGGCAACCGCATAGTGGGTAGGGTTGGTGATAACCACGTCGGCTTTAGGCACGGCGGCCATCATCCTCTTCCTTGCCATCTCCCGTTGAATGCGCCGAATACGCCCCTTGACCAGGGGGTCGCCTTCTAACTGCTTGTACTCTTCCTTGACCTCCTGCTTTGTCATCTTCAGGGATTTCATATGCTCCCAGTGCTGATAGATGAAATCGAGAACGGCGAGGACAATGAGAATCCAGCAGGTGGAGGTCATGATACGGAACGCCACTTTTCCGACATAGGCGACAATATCCGGGACACTCCAAGAAACGAGTTGGGGTACCGTGTTAAGTTCGTTCCGGATGGTAAGCCAGAGGGTGATACCGATGATCGCGACTTTAAGCAGGTTCTTCGTTAATTCCACCAGGGCTTGAAGGGAAAAGAGCCTTTTTAAGTTTTCCACGGGATTTATCCGCGACCACTTAGGAACGAGAGGCTCACCGGAGAAGACGAACCCTGTCTGGACGAGGTTTACTATCAAAGCCACACAGGCGGCGAGAAGAAAAAAGGGTAGGACGATGGAAAAAAGGTCGTAAATAAGGCCGGTGATGATGAAGGGGACCGATTCAACGCTCAACGTTACCGTCGCGGCGGCGGCGAAATCTTTCTTCATGACCTTCATGATCTTCTCCATCATAGGGACCGCCCCGAACCAGAGATACACGAGCCCCCCGATGAGAATGGCGGCCGATGATACCTCTCTACTCTTGGCTACCTGCCCCTTTTCCCGCGCCTCTTCTTTTCGCTTCGGTGTCGCCTGTTCTGTTTTTTCCTGATCCTGTTCTGCCATTTAAGTCCCTACCCGGTCATGATGGACATAATTCGCCTTATCTCCGGCCAGAGGCCGTCAATTTCGTGAACGATGAGGGCAATGATGAAGGGCATAGCGATGCCCAAAAACATGATCCCCACGAAAACCTGGAGGGGAAAGCCGACAATAAAAACGTTAATCTGAGGTACCGTTCTCGCAATCAACCCCAACCCCACATTTACGAAAATGATGACGGCCACAACCGGCGCCGCTATTTTTATGCCCGTGACAAACACATCTGTGGTCATATTTAGCATTTCCCGTGCCGCCTCGGCGCCGAAGAAGCCGTGCAGGATGGGAATGAAGCGATAACTCTCTATGATGGAAGCAAGAAAGATGTGATGGCCATCGACGGTAACGAAAACGAGGAGGGCGACCAGATAGAGGAATTCCGAGAGGATAGAAATCTGCGTGGAAGAAACGGGATCCACGACGTTGGCAACGGCCACTCCCATCTGGAAGCCCATGAGCTCCCCCGCCGTCTGTACGGCGGCAAAGACGATGCGGGCCACAAATCCAATGGCAACCCCGATGATCACTTCACCACCCATGCGAATGAGGAGTTCGATGGTACTTCCCGCTTTAAAATCACCGACGTTGACTGGCAAAACGGGATAGATAAGGCCGGCAACGATGACCGATAAACCTGCCTTCACCTGAGCCGGCACGACCCTTTCCCCGAAGACGGGGATCATGATAATGATGGCCCCCACTCGCATAAGGACGAGGATGAAACCGATGACCTGTTCAATCTGGAAGGCAGGGAGGTTCATCCGACATACATGGGTATGTGTCGAAACAGTTCCTGGGTGTA
>ERZ795060.1267-NODE-1267-length-30273-cov-5.892084_pt1 | contig 30273 bp, 24 predicted proteins | sample MGYA00375144_ERZ795060 | MGnify/ENA primary metagenome ERZ795060 (study PRJEB30189, sample SAMN05720157) | activated sludge metagenome | isolation source: anaerobic digester from wastewater treatment plant | place: Japan | collected 2015-05-15 ...
CTGCTCCTGGCCGAAGCAACGCACCCGGGGCTCTGGTCCTCTTGCGAGCTGATGTATGATTTCCCCTTTGCGTATCAGGTGGCCCCATGCGCGGTGACGATGCCGGCCGCGGAGTTCGTTCCCGCTCTGCGACGGTGGCTGCAGTGGCAGCGGGCGCTGCTCCCGGATGGCGCGCTCCTGATGCGCTACGTGGAGAGCCACGATACTGCCCGCGCGCGCCTGCTCTATGGCCCAGGGCTCACACGAGCTTTCCTCGGGCTCCTCTGCACGATCCACGGCGTGCCGATGATCTATGACGAGGGCGAGGTGGGTTTCGAGCCGTTCCTGCGCGCGCTTCTCGCCGCGCGCAAAGCCCACCCCGCGCTCACCCGGGGCGAGGCGGACTACCTAGCCGTGGAGACCAGCGCTCCCGAGGTGTGCGGCATCCTTCGCGCGCTTCCGGATGCCGCCGCCATTGTCGCCATCAACTTCAGCAGCCGGCCCGTCGTGGCGCGGCTGGCTATCGAGGAGTCAAGACTGCCGGGGAAGGTGGCGACGGGCCCCTGGCACGATGCCTTGGGGGCCCAGGTGAAGGTGCGGCGTACGGGCACGCGCCTGTGCTTGCGCGTGCCTCTGGCGCCCTATGGAACGGCGGTTGTGGTGCCGGGCGCACCTTCTCCCATTCCGACGCCCGTGGCCAGTCCCTCGCGGGCGGCAGAGAGCTCCGAGGGGAGAATTGAGCATCGGAACCCGCACTACCGCCTGCTCATCGACCGCAGCACCGGGTTGTTGCAGGCGCTGGAGGCGGCCGATGGCACGACACTCCTCTCCGCGATGGCGATCCGGACGGATCCGCGCGACCTCCAGGGTGGCGGCGACCGGGTGGAGTGGCAGGCCCGCCCGCAGCCCCGCTTTCGCGAGCGGAGTAGGGGATGCAAGCGCGTGCTGGAGTTTTCCGGTACGGTTTCACGAGGCCCTGAAGACGAGACAGCGATTCTCCACTACACCTTGGCCTACACCCTGGACGCAACCCCGAAGGTAGCGGTAGAGCTTCGCTTGATGGCGGTCGAGGCGATTGAGGAGGTACCCGCGCTGGTGCAGACGCTGCGGCTCCCGGCGGGCGGGTGGTGGTTTGTGGAAACCCTGGAGGGGGAGATGTGCGGCGAGACGGTAGCCCGTCACACGGAGGAGGAGCCCCGCTTCACGGCGCGATACCGGCACTCGCAGCCATGGGCCCTCTGGGAAGAGCGCCTCCTTCCCCTCGCAGGACGCTTTGGGGCACGCCTCCCCGGCGGGCCGGGCGTGGCCCTCGGCGGCGTAGGCGCCAGCATGCCCGGCTGGCGGCAGAACCTGGTCCTGCGGGCGCCGGCGCTCGGCGAGGAGGGCGTTGGGTGCCAGGCGGAACTGCGCTGGGGGGATGGCTGCGAGGCCCTCTCGCTCCGGGCAGGGCAGTGCATCTCTCTCCGTTTCGATGCGGTGCTCCTGCCGGCGGGAGAGGGAGCGCCGCCGGCTCGCCCTCGTGCGCGCGTTCCCATCCTTATCGTCGAAGGACCACGCTATACCGTGGAGAACGCCCACTACCGGGCCACCCTGGTGCGTAGCCGTGGCGGAGGTTTGGTGGAGTTGCGCGCGCCTGGAGGTGCATCGCTGTTGCGCGATAGCGCGATCTATAGCGACCGGGGTCTCTACGGCGATGAGACCGACCCGGACGGCCACCGCGTGCCGATCGCCGCTACCACGCAAGGGGATACCGAGCCGGAGATGGTGATCGAGCGGGAAGAGGGGCAGTTGATCATCACGGTTGACAGCACGCTCCATCGCCCTGATGGAGGTGACGGCGCCGTGCTACGGCCAATCACCCGGGCGCGTCTTTGCTACACCTTTGATGATGGCCCGGAGATAGGTGTCACCCTCTCTCTCCTGCCGCCGGGCGTGACCGCGGAGCCGGTCTTCCTGGCACAGCGCATGCAGCTGGCCGGCGTCCAGTACTGGTACGCCGGTGACCAGTTCTTCCCCGCGTCGGAGCAGGGTGCGGACCGCGTGTGGCAATCGCGAGTGACGCCGCTATCGGCGGGCGCCTGCCTCCACTTCGTGGGCGATGGCGCGCTCACGGTGACGGACATCGAACTGAGCGAGGAGTTCGCCAACCTCTTCGTCCTCGACGAGGGCGGGGGCCACGTCAGCCTCTTCATCGCGCCCTATGATGGCACGCCGATAACCATCCGGCGCTGGATTACCTTCGGCTATCGCCTGAAAGCAGAGTAGGAGAGGGCTGGTGCCACTCCCCTCGAAGGGATCTTCGTCCTCCAGCACGGCGAGACACGCTCGCCGCTGGCGTGGTGGCGCGGTGGAATGAAGGGTGGCGAGTAGATGAGACCTGACTGGAACAGGTGGGTGCGGCGAGGCCGATGGGCACTTCTGGGATCGCTCGCCTATCTCGGGCTCAACGTGCTCGAGGTGGTGCTCGGCTCCTATCGCGACCGCACCGGCATGGCCGATTGTGCCATCATCCTGGGTGCCGCAGTGTGGCCGGGAGAACGCCCCTCGCTGGCGCTGCGGGCGCGCACCTGGCGCGGTGGTGAAGTCTACCGGGCCGGCTACACACGCCACCTTATCCTGACAGGAAGCGTAGGGAAGCACCCTCCCGCGGAGGCCGAGGTGATGCGCCGCCTCCTCACCGCGTGGGGTGTGCCCGCCGAGGCGATGGTCCTCGAGGATCAGGCGAAGACCACCGCCGAGAGCGCACGCCTGTGCGCGGAGATCATGCGCCGGCGCGGGTGGGAGAGCGCGCTGATTGTGAGCGATCCCTGGCACACGCCGCGCGCTGCGCGGCTTTTCCGGCGCGAGGGAATCCGCGCGCTCCCTTGCCCCGCGTTTGATAGCCCCACCTGGACGCGTCTTGGAAAGCGCCTCTACTACACTCTCCGGGAGGCAGCGATCCTGGCGAGCCGGCGCTTCCTCTCATGAAACACGCTCGCCGCCACGCCTCTCCAGCGATTGCGGAAGGCGGAGGGGACCGTTGTCCAGCTCGTCGTCCCAGCGCCAGGCATCGAGTCCGGGCACCTTCTCAGGCGCCGCGGCGTACTCGCGGTACAGGTCGGTGTAGGTGGTCGTGGGCAGGCCCATCGACTTCACCAGCCGGATCAACAGATCAATAATTTGGCAATCCGGGCTCTGGCGGTAGACCGAGTGGGGGTGATAGACGAGCGAGATGTAATCGAGGCCGAGGGAGAAGGCACGCTCGTACCAGACGCGCTGGACGGCGAGCTCCTCCTCGGGATCGCGCACGGGCCGATTTGGAATGCCCCAGGAGAGCACTGGCGGCCACGAGAGGCAGAGCATGGAGGACCGCGGACCTTTCAGGACGTTATCGTGCCAGCCGTGCCCTGGAAGCTCCAGGAGATTCGGGAAGCCATCTTCGGTGTACCAGTGGGCCTGCTGCAGCCCCGAGGGGATCGAGTCGGCGGGCCCGCGGAGGTAGGTGCTGATGTAGCGAACCCCGCATTCGGCGAAGATCGCAAGACGGTCGGGGGCGCCGCGCATTCCCTGGAAGAAACCGCATCCCGAGCGCGTTCCGATGCAGGGGCGCTCGAAGACGCGTTCGACCCACTCCTTGCCTAAAGTGATCTCCTCGCGCAGCACGTCGAGCGAGACGCCCGGGCCGTGCATCGCGTTGTCTCTCAACATGCGGTGCGCGTAGGTGTGCGACTGGAGGTCGAAGAGTGGCGAGCGTCCGAGGATGGGCTTCAGCTGGGCGCCTTTCTGTTCGAGAACGCGGCCCAGGCAGAAAAAGGTGGCCGGGACCTGGTGCTCCTCGTGCAGGCGCGCGAGCACGGGCGCGGCCTGCACGCACAGCTCGGCATTCTCCAGGTCGTAGGCAAAGATGACACGCGTCATGGCGGCTTTCTCCTCACATCGCGCCCGCGAGATCGCGAGCGGGGTTGGAGAAGCGTTCGCTCCTGGGCGCGGATTCCCTCCCAACGCCGCAGACGTCGTTGCGGCGCCATCCAGCACGGATGCGCGCAGCCCATCCAGGCGTGCCTATCTAACTTCCGATAATGCTCATTATGTTGACTTAGTCCACTGGGGCCGGTTGACACTGTCTCCTGGATGTGATACACTCGGGCAAAACCCACACGCCTGGCGCTGGCCAGGTAACTTGGGAAACGTCAGTTGGGGTGCTGCGCCCGGCGCGGCTGAGAAGAGACCCATGAACCTGATCCGGGTAATGCCGGCGAAGGGAACTGACATCCCAGCGCTCCCGTTTCCACGGGAGCTGCTAGCGTTCTGCCTCTTCTCCTTTCACCCGCCACGGGCCACGCGCCTCTAGCCTGCTCGCACGAAAGGAATCTGGCATGAACGCAACCGAAGAGCGAATTACCGGCGCAATTGTCCGCAGTTACTTCGAGAAGCTCCAGCAGCACCTAGCCATCGATGTGGCGATCGTGGGTGCCGGACCGTCTGGCCTGGTGGCAGCGCGCGACCTGGCGCGCGCCGGCCTGCGCGTCGCCCTCTTTGAGAGCAAGCTCGCTCCGGGCGGCGGGATTTGGGGTGGGGGCATGCTGTTCAACGAGATCGTGGTCCAGGCGGATGCCCTCCCCATTCTCGATGACTTCGGGATTCGCCACCGGCCGGCGGACGCCCCAGGCCTGCACACCGCCGACGCCGTGGAGGTCGCCTCGGGCCTCATCTTCGGCGCTCTCCAGGCGGGTGCCACGCTCTTCAACGCCATCCGCGTGGAGGATATCGTCTTCCACGAGGACCGGATCGCCGGCGTCGTCATCCAGTGGACGCCGATCGCGCGCCTCCAGATGCACGTCGACCCGCTTGTCGTGATGGCGCGCGCCGTGGTCGATGGCACCGGCCATCCGAGCGAAATCGTCGCCATGGCGACGCGCAAAGCGGGCGTGCGCATCGACACGCCCACCGGCGATATCCTCGGCGAGCGCCCGATGTGGGTGGACCAGGGCGAAGCCTCGACCGTGGAGCAGACCCGGCGCCTCTATCCGGGCCTCTACGCCTGTGGCATGGCCGCGAACAACGTCGGCGGAGGCTTTCGCATGGGCCCGATCTTCGGCGGGATGCTGAAGAGCGGGCGCAAGCTCGCGCGCCTGATCGTGGAGGACCTCCGTGATTGAGCCGTTTGGCCTCTACCTCATCCTCACCGACCCGGTGGCCGGCTACGAGTGCTGCGCCGAGGCCGCGGTCGAGGCGGGGGTGCGGTTTCTCCAGCTCCGGATGAAAGGCGTGCCCCGCTCCGATGTGCTCGCGATGGCGCGCCGCCTCCGCGCGATCACGAGGGGAACCGCCACCCGCCTCATCATCAACGACGACCCGTCGGTGGCCGCCGAAGCCGGCGCCGATGGCGCGCACCTCGGGCAGGAAGATATGCCCCTGGCAGAGGCGCGCGCGCGCTGGCCCCAGGTCCCACTGTGGGGCCTCTCCACGCATAACGAGGAGCAGGCGCGCGCGGCGGTTGCCCTAGCGCCCGACTACATCGGCGTCGGTCCCGTGTATCCCACGCCGACGAAGGCGAAACCGGATCCAACTGTTGGGCTGGAGCGCCTGCGGAAGATCCTCGCCGAGACGCCGCTGCCAGCCGTGGCGATTGGAGGGATCGACGCGGAGCGCCTCCCGGAGGTGGCGCGCGCCGGCGCCGAGAACTTCGCCGTGGTCCGCGCGGTGTGCCAGGCGGCGGATCCCCTCTCAGCGATCCGCCGCCTTCAGGCGATCTGGGAAGAAGCGCGCGCGGGCCGATAGCGAGTGGCGCAGTTCCGTAAGGGGCATCCACGACGGGCGTGGATGCCCCCATCCCCCCTGCCCTCTTGACGCCAGCAGGCGGGTCGTGTATCATCCGGCAAGAGTTCACGCGGTTGCGACTAGCGAGCGTGAGTTGGCCATCAGCCGAGAAGGGCCAACCCACCGGGAGAAGCGAGATGGGCAGAAGCGTGGTCTTGAGTCCGATGGGCTATCTGGAGCAGGTGATGCAGGCCGCACGCGAGGTGAATCCCGCCGAGGTAGACGCCCTCGCGGGAGCGATCGAGGAGGCCTACCATGGCGGGCGTTTCGTCTTCATCATCGGCAACGGCGGGAGCGGCGCGAATGCCTCGCACCTGTGCGAGGACCTGGGGAAAGGAACGCTCACCGACTTCCGGGGCCAGAAGCGCCTGAGGGTACTCAGCCTCACCGACAACACCCCCTACATCCTCGCCTGGGGCAATGATACCAACTTCGAGCGCGTCTTCGTCGAGCAGCTCCGCAACCTGGCCGGGCCGAGCGACCTCCTCATCGCCATCTCCGGTTCCGGGAACAGCCCCAACGTCCTCCGCGCGGTGGAATACGCCAACCGCATTGGGATGCGCACCTTCGGGGTCACCGGGTTCAACGGCGGCCGGCTGCGCGAGATGGTCCGCGCCTGCCTGCACGTGCCGTGCGATGACATGGGCGTGGTCGAGGCGGTCCATGCCATCTTTTTCCACTACCTGGTGGATGCCCTCCGACTCCGGTTTCAAGGAGAGGGAGACGCATGAGCAGCCGGGTATCGCCGGGCCGGCACTCTCCCACTCGCATCCTCCATCGCCGGCGGGCCAGCACTGCGATCTCGAGAGGTACCCTTTGATGACGGTCGAGCGTTTGCAACAGATCCTGGACCAGTTTGCTCGCGCCCGGGTGCTGGTGGCCGGCGACTTCTTCCTCGATAAATACCTGGTAATCGACGCCGGGCTCACAGAACGCTCGATTGAGACCGGGTTGCCGGCGTATCAGGTGGTGGAGAAGCGCGTCTGGCCGGGGGGCGCCGGGGCCGTCGCCGCCAACCTGCGCGCCCTGGGCGCCGGCACGGTTCGGGCGCTCGGGCTCGTGGGACGTGATGGCGAAGGCTACGAGCTCCGGATGGGACTCGAGGCACTTGGCATCGACACATCCCTCCTGGTGGAGACGAACGCCTGCTTCACGCCCACCTACACCAAGCCGGTGTGGCGCGAGGCAGGGACCGAGCGCGAGATGAACCGGCTCGATATCCGAAGCCGCCACCCGTGCCCGCCAGACGTGGAGCAGCGCGTGCTCCTCCAGCTGCGCGAGAGCGTCGCTACCGCCCATGCCATCGTCGTGGTCGACCAGGTGCCGGAGCGCAACCGCGGGGTGATCACCGATGCCGTGCGCGCGGTGCTGACAGAGCTGGCGCGCGCCCATCCCGATACGGTCTTTATCGCCGATTCGCGCATGCGCGCAGGCGAGTATCCGGGCCTCTCCGTGAAGCCAAACCGGGCCGAGGCGATCCGCACGGTTTTCGGCGAGAGGCGGGCAGAACCCACGTTCGAGGAGGTGCTCGCCGCCGGGCGAGAACTCCAGGCGCGGAGCGGGCGTCCCACCTTCATCACTCTGGCGGAGGATGGTCTCCTCATCTTCGATGGGAAGCGCGTTTGGCACGCACCGGCGCTTCGCCAGACGGGGCCGGTGGACCCCTGTGGCGCAGGCGATAGCGTCATGGCCGGGATTGCCCTCGCCCTCTGCTCGGGCGCGAGCGCGCTGGAAGCCGGCATCGTCGGCAACGTGGTCGCGTCGATCACGGTCCAGCAGATCGGCGTCACCGGTACCGCGAGTCGGGACGAGGTCCTGGAGCGTTTCCGCGCCGCGGGCGATGCGTTCCTCCCGCGCCCGGTCGATGGATAGGCGTGCCTAAGCCGGCTCCCACGCGGAGCGCAGCTCGTGAATCTCCACCCGGGTGGCCACGGCGGTGCCGCCCCGCGTGAACAGCTCGACGCCCTGGCTTCCCTCGGGGATGACGGCGCAGACCGGAAGGTAGACGCGCCCGTCGTTCGCGTACAGCTCGAGCGAGAGACGGTCTACCAGCACCCGGATCCGGAGCCGGCCATTCACCGGCGAGAGCGGCGCGCTCCAGCGAAGGCACGAGAGCTCCCGCTTCACGCAGTCGTAGGTGACCGGCACGCCGTGGACCGACGCGCCCGCCGCAGTTGAGCTGCCGGGATCGAGCTCGAGCGAGAGGTCGAGGAGCTCCCCGGAGACACCGTCGAGAGACAGTGAGCCTTCTGGGATGGTCAGGTGATCCCAAGCGTGTCGCGCGCGGTAGAGCGTTTCGATCTCCCGGACCGGCCAGGCGAAGAGGCGGATCCCATCCTCGGTGGTCCGCAGCGTCAGCTCCACGGGGAAGCCCATCATCTGGTTGAACGGCATCTCCGGGTGCCCGGCGCGTGCCCAGGCGATCTGGATCCGCCGGCCATCCTCGCACGGGATGTTGTTGAACGTTTGCGAGGCGTAGAAGCAGTCGCTGTGGTAAAAGCGGTGCTTGCCCGATTCCGCGACAAACCGCTGGCCGTCGAAGTGGCCGATAGTATAGTCGCCATCGGCGGCGTGAAGCACCCAGCGAGTGTTCTCAGGGTTGCCATCGACGGGCAGCTCGAACAGCTCGGGGCATTCGTAGTAGCCCTCAACACGGCTGGCAAACTTCCACACCTTCAGGTCTGGCGAGGTGTAGAAGGCGATACCCTTGCTGAGAGCGTCGCCCTCTCCCTGCTCGTCATACACCGCCATCACCCAATGCTTGCCGGGCGCGTACCAGATCACCTTCGGATCGCGCCCGCGGTGCCTCACCACCGGGTTCCCCGGATACTCGGTGAAGCTGTGCCCCCGGTCGGTGCTGTAGGCGATGCACTCCCCCCGGCCGGTGCTGGTGTAGATGGCGACGAGAGCATCCTCTAGCCCGCGCTGGAAACCTGCGGTGTTCCGGGTGTCCACCACTGCGCTCCCGGAATAGACCCAGTCGCCGTAGCGACGCGGGTAGAGCGCCACCGGCAGCTCCTCCCAATGCACCAGGTCACGGCTCACCGCGTGCCCCCAGTGCATGTTGCCCCACTCGCGCCCGTAGGGGTTGTGCTGGAAGAAGAGGTGATACTCGCCCCGGTGGTAGACCAGGCCGTTGGGGTCGTTGTTCCAGCCTCGCCGGGGAGAAAAGTGGAACTGAGGTCGGTAGCGCTCGCGATAGATCGTGTCGGCGTCCGGCACCGAGGGGGCCTGGCGGAGGGCTGCCAGCGCGTCCGATCCATCCGGAAGCCCCTCCGCCTCGACGCGCAGCCACTTTCCCTCGAAAGCCGAAAGGTCGCTAAAGACCCAGAAGTCGGGCGCCCCCTCCGCCAGCTCGATATCGAACTCGCGCTCAACGCTTCCCTCGACGAGGAAGCGCATCCGGCGCAGAGGCGCGCCGTTTTTCACCGGCAGGTGGAGGTAGCGCTCTGTCACCTTCATCTCACGCGTGGTCATCTCTCGCCCTCCGCGGGCGGGGTCACGCGCACCTCCACCTTTACCACGCGCACCGGCTGTCCGGCGTGAACGCCGATCTCAGCCCGTGCCCTCCCCGCGAACGCCGCGCTCGGCACCGAATAGACTGCCTCGTGGGCCTCCGCCTTTTCCAAAACGCCCTCCTCCCCATTCACGCGGATCGCCGGCGGCTGTGCCGCGTTTTCCAGGCCGAGGACGACGCGAACCGCCCAATCTCTTCCTGGCGCCGGGCAAACCGGCAGATCGAAGCGGAGCGACGTTCCCTCGGCCGGCAAAGGCGGGCGGTACTCCTCGCCCGGGCCGACGATGTCACGGTAGGTGACTGCGTTCCAGCGCGGCGCCTGCGCCACCTTCTCGCGCGAGCCCAGGGTCAGCAGCAGCTTCCGGTAAGTCTCCGGGCGCCAGTCGTCCTGGAAGTAGTTGAAGAGGTAGACCGCGTCCGCGCCGGCCTCCCAGATCGCCGCCGCGGCGGCATGGGCGTGCTCGGGCGAAACGGAGACGGGCTTCGCACCCGGATGGGGGCGATAGAGGATCTCCATGCCGCCCGCCAGCATCACCTTCGGGAAGGGACGCAACAAGCGGCGCCACTCCGCGATCGGCATGTCGAACTCCAGCGTGGCCCACCGGGGCGCGGGCACCACTAGATCGACCAGGCCCTCGCGCGCCCAGGCGATCGCGTCGAGGCCCAAAGCTTTCGCCGTCTCGGGCCGGGAGGGGACGCGCACGCCCAGCCGCACCGGATGCCCCCGGCGCGCTGCCGCCTCGTCCACCAGCCCACGCACATCCCGGAGCCACGCGGTGAGCACCGGGGCGCCCTCGGCCTCTTTGCCTGGGCTGAAGACGTACGGCTCGCGCATGAAGTCCAGCTCCAGGCCATCAATGTCATACCGGTCGAGCGACTCGCGAATCAGCGCCAGGTAGAGGCCACGCACCTCGGGATGGGCGTAATCGAGGGCGTTGGCGAAGTAGCCGGTGGCGCCTTTCCGGAAGAGATGCCGGTTCTCCACCCAGAACCGGCCGTGGAAGGGATGGTCCAGAATGTCATTGTTATGGACATCGTTCATGCGCAGGCTGATCCAGGGAGAGATGCCCCGCTGCCGGCAGCGCGCGGCCATCCGGGCGGGGTAGTCCACTCCCTGCGCGTGGAGGTCGCGCATGCTTTGGACTAGGCGGCGATACGCCGCGATGCCCTCGCGCGGCACCGGCTTCAGGAACGGCTGGTCATCCGGACCTGCGGGGTCGAGGCCATCCCAGAACGCGTCCCACGCCTGGCTGCGATAGTTGGTGCGCCGGGCGTTGGTGTTGATCATCAGCACGCGAACGCCGGCATCAGCGAGCGTATCCACATAGCGGTCCACCATGCCGCCGCCATCGACGCCCTCGCCGAAGCGACGGTAGTAGAAGAAGTTGGTGCAATCCTCGTTCTCGATCAGCCCGCGTATCGGCCAGGAAGACGCCTCCGCGCTCTCTGTGGCGGTCATTGCCATCAACGCCAGCAAAGCGATCATCGCGAACATCCCTCCTCTGCCCTCCTTGGGCGCACACCCCTTCGTGCCTCGCCCGCCTGAATTCGTTGGCGGGCATTATAGCCCCCTGGCGGCGCTTCGTCAACCGCGTGATTACAGGGAGGGATTCTTCGCCGGAGGCCGTATGATCCCCCATAAAGAGACCGGCCCGGTTCATGTCTGCGCCGCGGTGCCTGGCCCCGGACGACAGGAGAACCACGGAGGAGAGCTATGAGAGCGCTTGTCTTCGCCATGTTGGCGTGCATTGCCCCCTTCCTGACACTCCCCTGCTCTGGCGCCCCCGCTAGGGAGCCGCTCCCGCTGAAGCCGTTCACTTACGTGGAGGACTTCGAGGAGCCTCGCCAGATGGTCGTGTGGGCGACCAACGGAAAGCAGGAGATCCACTTCAGTGGCGTGACCGAGGAGAAGGCGTTCTCCGGGAAGCGCTCATACAAGCTGGACGTGACAATTCGCGAGGGCGCCTACCACTACTTCGGGATTCGCCTGCCCCGCGTGCCGTGCGAGGGAGAGCTAAAGCTGAGTGGCCGCCTCTGGGTAGAAGCCCTGCCCCAGGGCGCTCGGGCCGGCCTGGGCTACAACATCATTCTCCCGCCCAGCCAGCACAGCGGGTGCGCCGCGGTGGAGACGATCGACAGACCGACGCCGGAGTGGAAGGCGGTATCCGGGGATCTGGTTGCCGCAGGGAAGCAGACGGCCACCGGCGTGATCGGGCGCCACACCGCGGAGATGGATGGCAGCGAGGTCGCACCCTTCCTGGAGCTTTGGAGCGTGCCGATCTGGGCGACGGCGGGCCAGCGGATCACCCTCTACGTCGATGATGTTCGCATTGAGGGGCGGGTGCCGGACGCAGATGCCTTTGCCGCCGCGGCCCAGGAGCGGTTCACGGCGGCCCGAGAGCGGACAGCGCGCCGGATCGCCGGCTGGCGCGCCCGCCTGGATGAAGCTACGAAGGCTTTGCGCGGCGTGCCGGCGCAGGAGGGCTGGGCGCGCGGATCCTGGAATCGGCGCAGGCCGGCATGAAAACCGCCACCGAGACGCTGGACACCATCGAAAAGCGCGGCTACATCAACGCGCGCGAGGTAGACCAGATCGAGGCGAGCCTGATCATGGCGGCGCACGCGGCGCCGAACCTGCGCGAGCTCGGTCGGAGCAAAGAACAGGGGCTTCCCTACGTCTCCTATGTGCCGCGGGCGATGAGCAACACGCGCATCTTGCCCCAGGAGCCAATCGTGCCGGCGCGGATGGCGCGCGAGATCGAGATGGCTGCCTGCCCCGGCGAGTACGAGTCCGCCACCTTCATCCTCCAGGCTGTGGCGCCTGTCCGCAGCCTCACGCTTGAGGCGACCGACATCCAGGGGCCGCGCGGGCGGATCCCCAAGGACGCGGTCGATCTCTACGTCGTGAAGTGCTGGTATCAGGCGGGGACTGAGATTGGCTTCACCCAGCAACGCCTCCTGGCCCCGGAGCTCCTCCTGAAGGATGACGCGCTGGTGCGCGTCGATCACGAGAAGAAAGAAAACTTCATCCGCTCCACCGACGCCGCCGGAAAGAGCATGTACCTCCCGTGCAGCGGACCCACGAGCGACCACCTGGCAAACGTGCGTCCCAAGGACGCTGATACTCTCCAGCCGGTTGATATCGAGATGGGCACGGCCCGGCAGTTCTGGATCACGCTGAAGGTGCCCGAGGGCACTCCCGCGGGGGAGTACGAGGGCGCGATTCGCATCCGCGCGCAGGGAGCCCCCGCTTCTGAGATGCGCCTGAAGCTGCGCGTCTATCCCTTCAACCTGGAGCCCTGCCCGCTGCAACACGCGATCTACTATCGGGGCGTCCTCCGGCCCGACGGCCAGGGCTCGATTAGCTCAGAGGCGAAGTCCGAGGAGCAGTATGAGGCGGAGATGCGCGACCTCCTCGCGCACGGTGTCCTCTACCCGACGATCTACGAGCGGTATGATGAGACGCTCCTGCGCCGGGCGTTAGAAATCCGCAAGAAAGCGGGGCTTCCTACCGGCCCGCTCTACGTGCTCGGGCTCGGCACGGGCAGCGCCACGGACCCGAAGGCTCTGGCGGCGCATCAGGCGAAGCTGCGCCAGTACATGGACGTCGCTCGCGAGTTCGGTTACACCGATGTTTACTTCTATGGCACCGACGAGGCAAAAGGCGAGCGGCTGACCATCCAGCGCGCTGCCTGGAAGAGCGTCCAGGATGCCGGCGCGAAGACCTTTGTCGCGTGCTATCTGGGCACCTTCGAGGCGATGAGAGGGCTCCTGAACCTGGCGGTGCTCGCCGGGCGCCCGAATCCAGAGGAGGCCAGGAAGTACCATGGCGTCGGGAGCCGGATCTTCTGCTACGCCTATCCCCAGGTGGGGAATGAGGAGCCGGAGACGTACCGGCGCAACTTCGGCCTCGTCCTCTGGAAGGCGGGCTACGACGGCGCCATGGACTACGCCTACCAGCACTCGTTCGGGCACGTCTGGAACGACTTCGACCACGCCACCTACCGCGACCACTGCTTCACCTACCCCACGGTGAACGGTGTCGTGGGTACCATCCAGTGGGAGGGCTACCGTGAGGCGGTGGATGACGTGCGCTACATCGCGACGCTGCAAAAGGCGATCGAGCGCGCGCGTGCCCGGGAGGCGACCGCCGCGCTGGCCGCGGAGGCCGCCCGGTGGCTGGAAGGGGTCGACCCGCAAGGCGACCTGGACGCGATCCGCCAGCAGGCCGCGGAGTGGATCACGCGGCTCTCGGCTCAGCGGTGATAGGTGAGCGGTGCGAGCCAGGCAGGGGCCGACGTCCGGGGGGGCGAACTCTCACTCCGCTGGCCTGAAGGATCGCGGAGGCCTCGCCTCCCCAGAACTCGGCCAGGCATACTGGGCACGTGTGAGGAGCAACAGGATGAGAAAGTGGCGAGTCGGGTTGGTGGGCATCGGTCGGGGCTCCGGGTATGGACGCCTCTTCGCGGAGGAACCGCGGTGCGAGATCGTGGCGTGTTGCGACGCCTCCGAGGAGGCGCTGGCGCGTTTCCAGCGCGAGCTGGAGCTACCGGACAGCCAGTGCTTCACGCGCTACGATGACTTCCTCGCTGCCGGCCCGGAGATCGTCTTCCTTGGCACCCCCATCCCGGTGCACGCCGATCAGACGGTGGCGGCGATGGAGGCGGGCTGCCACGTGCTGAGCGAGGTCACTGCCGCATCCACCCTGGCCGATTGCCAGCGCATTATCGATGCGGTCCATCGGACCGGGCGCACCTACATGATGGCGGAGAACTGCATCTACTGGCACTTTGTCTCCCAGTGGAAGGAGTGGGTGCAGTCCGGGCGGCTGGGCACCATCGTGCACGCCGAATGCGAGTACCTCCATCCGATCCCCTCGCTCATCTTCGACCGGGAGACGGGCAAGGCGCGGTGGCGGACGCAGCGCGCCCCGCTCCACTACTGCTCGCACTCGCTCGGCCCGATCCTGGAGATCACCGGCGACCGGATCACCCGCGCCTTCGGCCTGGGGAACAGCCGGCACGTTCTCCCCGAGGGCGGCATCGGCGCGATCGATATGCAGGTCGCGCTTTTCGAGACAGCGAGCGGCATGACGATCAAGCTCCTCCGCACCTCCGTCCTGCCCCGCCGGCCCAACATCCACTTCTACTCGCTCCACGGCACGAAAGGCTACGTCGAGACGGACCGCGGCGGGCTGAAGGGCCCCGGCCGGCTCTACGTCGAAGGCGAGATGGAGAGCGACCAGGCGATCGAGACGCCCCTTTCCGATCCGTCGCTTCCCGAATCGGCGCACGCCGGCGGCCACGGAACCGCCGAATACATCCTGATCCAGGACTTCCTGGCGGCGCTGGAGCGCGGGACGAAGCCGCGCATCGATGAGATCCGGGCGATGGAGATGACGGCGCCCGGGATCGTGGCCCACGAGTCGGCCATGCGCGGCGGTGCCTGGCTGGAGGTGCCCAGCTTCGCCTGAGCGGCCCGGCTGGCAGTGACGCAGAGATAAAGAGCGCCCTCCTGCTCGCGGCGAGAGGCCCAGGCGGGAGGGCGCTGGTGATACGAAACCCGGGGCTTTAGCAGGGCGTGACGCCTTTCTTCAGGAGAATATTGCCGTACTTGGCTGTTTCACCGGTCATCACCACCGCGTAGGCCGCTTTCGCGCGCTCGTAGAAGGCGAAGCGGTCGATCCGGGCGATTGCCGGCGTGCCGGGCGCATGCCGGTCAATGGCGGCGCGATACGCCGCCTCGACGGCGGGATCCAGGGTATCGCCCGGCACCGCGGCCATCATCACCACGGGCGCGTCCACGTAGCTATCCAGTTCAAAGAGGGGCAGGATCGCGTCGAGCAGGTCGGCAATCCGCAGGCCATCGGCACGAACAACGCGCTTGCCGACTGTCTCGCCCGGAAAATGCGCGTCGGCCAGGACAATCTCATCTCCATGCCCCATGCGATAGAGGGCATCCAACAGCTCGGGACTCAATAGCGGCGAGATCCCTTTCAGCATCTCTCCGAACTCCTCTCAGGGTCTGCGCGGCTCCCTGGCTCCAAGCCAGCGGCGCGATGAGGGATCTGGGAGCGCGCCTTCTTGCCTGGAGCGGGCGTATGCCGCTGCGGGCAACCGAATCTCGGTTCCGCGCCGCACTCCCCTTCCCCTGCAGAGGCACGTGTCACAACCGGGCGTTCCACGCGGGCCCGTGGTTTCGTTCGCCAGGATGTCGCGCCCGGGTTGGAAGAGCCTCGTTCGTGGTTTGGGCCGGGTTGGCACCGGCTATGAGCTATGAGGGGGATGACGATGGAGAAGAAGGAGAAACTTCACGAGAAGATGGTGGAGGCCGGGAAGAAGCTCGGCGAAGCCCGCAAGCGGGAGTTAGGCCACGAGGGCTACGAAGAGCTGGGCCGCAAAGGTGGCGAGGCGGGAGGGGCTCGCGTGCGCCACCTGGTTCGCGAGGGCAAGAAGGCAGAGCGCCAGGGCGAATAGCCAGGAACGAAGGAAGCAAGAGATTCGCATCGAGCTGCGCGAAGGCGGAGCGTGGCTGCCACCGGGAGAAGCCGGGCCGGGCTTCTCCCGGTGTTTCGTAAGAGGCGTGAAGGCACGCGGCGCGCCATCCAGGAGTGATCACGCAGCGGCCGCGGCCCGCTCCGCGATCCGCTCTGCATCCGGGCCGGAAACGCTCTCGATCCGCCTCAGGCCCGGCGTGCAGAGGGGGCCGCAGTTGCACACGTAATCATACTCCCGATAGCCGATCAGTGGCGCCAGGGCGTCCCACATCCGCTGCGTCTCTGCGCAGAGCGTCACCGGCGTCTCCGGGCTCAACCGCTTCGACTCGGTGATCAGGTGGCGGTAGACCTTTTCTTTAACCTCGAAGGTGAAGGGCCGTGGCCCTTCCAGATCGTGGCGCCACTGGTCGCCGTAGCGCGCCTCCGCCTCGCGCGCCGCCTCGACAAACTCGGGATCCAGGTTCTCCAGGCCGAGCGTGGCATCCATCTCAGCGACGCTGTCGAAGAACACCATCTCCATGCTGATGCTCTCCGGCTTCACGCGCGCGTAGAGGCGCTCCAGCATCTCGGTCGTCTCCTCGCGCCAGCCCCGGATCGGGATCACCGGCTTGCATTTGAACCGGACGGGATAGCCGGCCTCGCTGCATTTCGCGGCGGCCTCGATCCGCTGCTCCATCGAGCCGGTCCGCGCCTCGTAGCGCCGGCTGACCGTGCGCGAGCAGAGCGTCCAGAGTATGATCGTGTGCCCGCGATGATCCAGCGAAAGGAGGTGGTCCACGTTGGCGCTCTTGGAGAAGAGGATGAGGTAGCGGTCGTCCAGGCGGGCGAAGTGGTTCACCAGGAGCTCGCATGCGCCGTACTCCGGCTCGATAGCGAGCACGTCCTGCTCCACGTCGTAGCGGATCGTCTTCTGCCAGGGGTTTTGCTCCAGGAGCTGGTCGACACGCTCGACAAACTCCTCCAGGTTGAGGTTGATCACGTAGACCGAGCCGCGCTGGCAGTAGGCGCACCGGTGAACGCACCCCCAGGCGCTATGGATGTCGTACAGGCTCCAGCAGACCAGTTTGGGATCCCACTCGGGGCGCTTCTCGTAGTGGTGGATCGGCGCGGCGCCCAGCATCGCCAGGATCCGCCCACCGGTGAACCACTGCTTGCAGTCGCCATATGTCCGGTGGGCTTCCACGCACCGGCGGAAGAGATCGCTACGCATGATCTCCGTGCGTTCGGCATCACTCACCCAGCGAAAGGCGGTGAAGATGAAGTCGGGGTCGCGCACCATGTCGTAAGCGCCCTGGCGCACTTCCCCGATCCAGCCGCTCTCGCGGATCACGTCGGGAAGCTCCTCAGCTGCGAGCACCCTCACCTCGGAGGGATCGCGGCCCATACCCCGGACCATGCGTTCCATCCGGCGGATGTTCCGCTCATCCGCCATCGCCCAATCCATCGCGAAGAGCCTGCGTGGCCTGATCTGGTACATCCCGAATCCTCCTCACGGCGGGCGCGGTCTCGGCACCGCTGGAATCCACCCGCGCTCCCGGCGCGCTACAGCTTCTTTATCCGGTGAGCCTCGACCATCTCCAGCCCGGTATCGTAGTCCAGTTGGCGGGGCTCATACTCCTCGTTCTCCCGCTGGCGCGTGTAGCCGGTATAGGCCCAGGTGGCCTCGCGCGCGTCGGTGCGCCAGGGCCGGCGCTCCCAATAGTAACCGCGGAAGGGATCCCGAGTCCGGTTCATCCAGTCGAGGAGACGATCGTGCAGCGCGTCGCGGAGCGCCGCATATTCGTGGGCGTTGATGCGGTTTTCCATCTCCTCCGGGTCCCTTTCCAGGTCATACAGCTCATCCGAGGTCATGAGGTTGATCACCAGCTTATGCCGGCCGTCGAAGGCGCAGCGCACCGGTTGAAAGCCCCCGAAACCATCGTGGTCGATCTCATACCGGCCGAACTCACAGAAGATGACGTCGTTGACCCGTTGCCCGGGGTCGCGCAGCGCCGGCATCATGCTCTTCCCCTCGAGGATGCGCGGGATCGCGAAGCCGAAAGCGTCCAGGATGGTAGGCACGAGATCGATATGCGACGCCGGATGCGGGCACGTAGTGCCCTCCGGGATGACGCCAGGCCAGCGCACGAGCAGCGGCACGCGCGTGATCTCATCGTACATCGCCGGGCCTTTGCCGGCGAGGCTGTGCGAATCGAGGAAAACGCCGTGGTCCGAGGTGTAGATCACCAGGGCGCCCGGCGCGTACTCATCGATGGCATCCAGCACCCGGCCAATCTCCTGATCGATGAAGGTGTTGCAGCCCAGGTAATGCGCCGGGCGGATGCGCAATGCATCCTTATCCGCTTTCAGCCTCGCGCCAGCCCACACGCGCTGATGCTCCGGCTTTCCATCCAGGGTGTCCCAGATGTTCCGGCTCTTGGGGAACTCGTAGTCCCGATAGAGATCGACGTACTCCTTTGGGCAGAGGTATGGCTCGTGCGGCTCGTCATAGGAGACGACCAGGAAGAAGGGCGACTCGTGGAAGCGGCGCAGGAAATCCACAGCCCGGTTCGAGCAACGGTGCCCGAAAGTGAACTCGGCCGTGAGCTCGGGATCCTCGCAGCTTTCCGTCTGCCGCGAGCGTACCCGCTCCTCCGGGGTCAGCTCCTCCAGATAGCAGCGCATGTCGTACCAGTACTCTGGATCCCAGCCATCGGGGCAGCGGCCGACGCCGAAGTAGTCGCCTCCATCCAGATGCCACTTCCCGATGTAGGCGGTATGCACTCCCTGGTCGCGTAGGCGTTGGCCAATCGTCTTCACATTGTCGCCCAAGGCCATGCTGTTGCTCCACATGCCGTTGGAGTGCGGAAAGGTGCCCGTGAAGAGCGCGGAGCGCGCCGGGCCGCACACCGGTTGGCAGGTATAGGCCCGGTCGAAGCGGACGCCCCCGGCCGCCAGCCGGTCGAGGCAGGGCGTTCTCATGTCGGGATTGCCGTAGCATCCCAGCATATCGAAACGCTGGGTGTCCGTCATGATCAGTACCACTTGCTGTGTCTGGCTCATGGAAGCTCCTCGAAAGCCTTGGGCTCGCACCGGTATTACACGTGCGATTCCCCCCGCTGGCCCCGGTCTCCTCCCTGCCCTGCCGCTTCAGTGACCATCCGTAAGAGAGAGCGGTTGCGCATGACGGGCCGGCGGGGCTGGGCCGCACCGAGGCCACACGGCGCCTGCTCCTGGCGGCAGGAATCGCGGCTCGCTCCGGGAACTTCCGGATAGGCCCACGCCGTGGAAGGGCGAACGCGATGAGCAACGAGACAGTGCAGATCGACCTATGACGCCCATCAACCACGCCGGCGCCCGCTGGCTTACCAAGATCCGCTTGCCCCTGGCAGCCGCGGCCCCTCTCCTCTCGGCGATCCTCTGGGGAGTGCTCTTTATCGCCGTGCATCCCTCTCGCCAGGAGTTCCCGCTTCACGATGACTGGCTCTATGCCCGTTGGCTCTTCGATCTGGCTCGGGGTGAGGGCATCAACTATCGCGGTCTGACCGTGATGCCGCTTCTGGGCCAATGGCTGTGGGCGCTCCCTTTTGTGCGCACATTTGGCGATTCGCTGGTCACCCTCCGCCTCTCCACGATTCTCCTCTCCTGGATCGGGATGGTGGCTCTGATGGATCTCCTGAGGCAGGCGGGGGTGCCCAGGGGGCGGGCGGTGCTTGCCACTGCTTGCCTGGCAGCGAATCCCTACTTTTTCCTGCTGAGCGGCACTTTCATGTCCGATGTACCGGCGCTCTCCTTCTCTCTCGTTGCCCTTGCCCTCTCTGGAAGGGCGATACGCGGAGAACGGTTTGCCTGGATGGCCGCCGCCGCTCTTGCCGCGACACTCGCCACCATCACCCGCCAGAACGCGCTGGTCGTGCCCCTAGTGATGGCGGCCTTCCTCTGGCAACACCCGCGGTTGCGTGCGCGGCCGGCATGGAATGCCGCCGTGCTTCTTCCCGCGGCATTGGGAGGAGTGACCGCCCTTTGGTTCGCGAGCCGCCCGGATACGCTGCGCCTTGTTCCTGCGGTGCCGAACTGGGATCGTGCCGCGATTCTCCTTTTCGCCGGCATCCACACCCTGGCTTTGGCGTCCGCTCCTCTGCTTCTTCTCGCGCCCGCGGCTGCCTCCGCCCGGCGCTTCTATCTGGCGCTCGGGCTCTTCCTTGCGGTTGCGTTCGCCTATGTTCTGGACGCGCAGGCCTTTCCTTATATTGGCAACACGATCCCTTGCTTCGTCGGGATGGGAGACGTGCCTGGCTCACGGCCCGTGCTGATCAACGAGGATGTTCAGACCCTTATCACGGTGCTCGGTTGCATCGCCGCCGCGCTCTTGATCGCCACGAGCGCCGGCTACATCCGCAGCAATTGGTGGCGCCAGCCGCTACTTCTCTTCACCATGCTCCACGCGCTGGTGCTTCTCTTCTCGCCGTTTCTCTACGACCGCTACCTCATCCCGTTGCTTCCAGGGGCATTCCTGGCCGCGGCGGCCGGATCCGGGGCCGAGCGCGCGCGGCCGTGGCCGGCGCTCATCACGCTCGCGGTGCTGGCCTTCCTCTCTGTGGCGCTGATGCACGATTGGCTGGCGTGGAGCGGCGCCAAGTGGTCGCTGGGCCGGCAGGCTCTCGCCCAGGGGATCGCCGCGTGTGATATTGAGGGGGGCTATGAGTGGGACGGCTGGCACTCCGAGGTGCCAGGACGATGGAACCAGCGCGCGCGCCCGCAAGGGTTGACGACGCCCTTCATGGCCGGCATCTTCCCACACCTGACAGGGAAATACGCGCTCTCCTTCTCGCCCATCACGGGCACGACCGTTCTGGAGACGGAGCCCTATCGCCTCTGGCTCCTTCCAGGAGAGCATCGCTTCTATCTCCTTGCCGACTCCCCGAGGGCCCTCCCGCCGCACCGGATCAGGTAGCCGCCCCATCCCGGATACGGAGCACCTCGTAGATCCGGATGGGCGCCTCTCGCCCTCGCACCGTGGTGCAGTCCACGAGACAGCACTCCGCGATGTGCGCCACTGCCTGGTAGGTCGCCTCGCTGATCAAGATGCTAGTCGCATACTCCTTGGTGAGCGCCTCGAGACGCGACGCCACGTTCACCGGATCGCCGATGGCGGTGTACTCCAGGCGGCGCTCCGAGCCCATGTTCCCAACGATGACCTCACCGGTGTTGATGCCGATCCCGATGCGAAACCCCTCGGCGCCAGACGCCTCCCAACGCGCGCGCAGCCGGCTGGCCGCCTCCTGCATCGCCACGGCCGCCCGCACTGCCCGCTCCTCGTCGTTCCCGAGGCTCACCGGGGCTCCGAAGACGGCCATGACGGCATCACCGATGAACTTGTCGAGGGTGCCATCATGCTCGAAGATAATGTCGATCATCTCACCCAGGTACTCATTGAGGCGCGCGACCACGACCTCCGGATCCAGGCGAGACGACATCGCAGTGAAGCCCCGGATATCCGAGAAAAGGATCGTCGCGCGGCGGCGCTCTCCTTTCCAGAAGATGGTGTCTGGATCTGCGAGTACCTTCTCGGCGATCTGGCGGCTCACATACCGCTCGAACTGCTGCTTGTACAGCTCGCGCTGACGCAGGCCCTCGGTCATCTCGTTGAACGCCTCTGCCAGCTGGCCCAGCTCATCGCGGCTGGTTACCTCAACGCGATATCGCAGGTTTCCCGCGCCGACCGCATGGGTGGCGGTGATGAGCGCATCGAGTGGCTTCGTCACCTGCCAGGCCACCAGGGCTGACGCAGCCAGGGCCACGCCGGCCGCCAGCGCCAGGCAGGCGATGGCGGCGAATCGAAGGGTTCGGCGCAACGCGACCACCGACGAAGGGGGCGCATCAATCCCAACGACTCCCACCACATCCCCGGCGCTGTTGCGGATCGGCGCTGCCGCCGCCAGCAGCGGGCCCCACTGTGGGTAGGTGCGGATCTCCTCATCTGCCACGGGAATCCCGAGCCGGGCGGCGTCGAGCACGACATCGTCAGTCACGAAGCTCTCGATGCTGCCACGAGGCGAGAACTCCGGCGACGACTCACCCGTGGCATCCACCACATACTGCCAGACGTGCGGGTCGTCGGTTGGCGCCATGGTGTAGGCGAACTTCACCTGAACGTGCGTGTTGGCTTCCACGTGACGGCGCAGAAGCGCCTTGATCTCGTAGTATGCCGGGGAGGCCTGATGTCCCTCACCTTTGAGCGCGGCAAAGACGTCGCCGTCGATCTCCGTAGCCACCCCTGCGGCCACGGATTTGAGTTGCCCGCCGAACTCCTTCATCAGCAACGGCATGCTGGCCAGATAGCTCAGCCAGATACCGAGGATAGTCGCGGTAGCGATCACGCCGCCAAACCAGAGGCATAGCCTGTCGCGAAACTTGCCAGAACGTTTCATTGTATCTTATCACGGTTTCTTTCGGCCACCAGGCTTCTGCCTATCATTGCGCTCTCTGCCCCCGGGAGTTCGGTTCTGCACGCCACGCTGACACGCCCTGCAGGCGACCTCGGTGATAGCAGAGCAGATCTCACCCGCACACCTCAACCAGTCGATGCCTACGTTACCGGTTCATGGATCGCGACCTCGTACTCATCGGTGATGCGTTGTCGTGTGTTGTAAACCTCGAAGGTAGCGGCATCGCGAGGCTCCACGTCCTTCCAGCGCATCCAGTGCTTGATCGCGGCGTAAGTCTCGCCAATCCGGGCCACGTCCCCGCGGTGTACTGCGCGGACGAAGCTCCCGGCGACGATGACGCGGACCGCCACGCCCCGGGGGAGCGGGGTCGGATGTGAGACCTCAACTCCCAGGAGATACGATGGTTTGATCGCATCGGGCTTCCGATACCAGACCCCGTACAGAAGGTGGGGATCGATCAGATTTGGGATGTCGCCTATTCGAGCAGCAAGTGCCGCCCACAAATAGGGAGTGAGATGCGGCTTCTCACTCGCATCCAGGAACTCCACGCCCACCACCGTCAGGCCACGGTGTTCGATGATCTCAGGGGTCGCCATTGGCTGCTCCTTCTCCGTTGCCCCTTGGCCAGTCGTGCAGGCGGCGCGACCAAGCCGCGGGGCAGGCCCAGCGGATTGTTTTCCTGTCCCTTCGGCACAGTGGTGGGGATCTCTTCACTGGAGGTTGCTGTTCGCCGCTTCGCTCTCCTCTCTCCGCGCACACAGCGGCATCTTCCGGCCCGGCCACGCGGTTTCCGCCTGCGCCTGCACCGCCGGCCGGTCCCCCTCTCAGTTCCGTGCGCATTGGCCCCACCCCTTCTCGCACCTGCGACCCTCGTTCGCAGGCGCTTGTCACCAGGCTATGGAACCTAACGCATACCCGGAGCATCCTGAGTCAGGGCTGCCAGGTTCCTGCGGCAACCGGCAGCGTGGGCAGCGCCAATGGCTGTCCAAGTTCGGGATCGAGCCGTATGAATAGGAGCCAGATCGTGGCGGGAGTTCTCGATGCGGGGTTGACGATTCAGGTTTCGCGAGAAACCGAGGCCGTGAGAGTTACGCTCGCCGGGACACTCGACTCGGAGACGGCAGCGCAGGTGCGCTCGCAGCTCAAGCCAATGTTGAGAGATAGTCCGGGCACTCTCCTGATCGACCTGAATGGGGTTTCGTATGTGGATCGACCGGGGGTAGATGCCCTCGTCCACGCGGCGCGAGTGGCCCACCGCCTGGGCGGACGGGTGGCGCTGGTTCATTGCCCCGATCAGGTCCACCGGATGCTCGCTGCTTTGGGGCGGGATCGCCTCTTCACTTACCAGTGACTGGTGTCCTGGCCGATCCGGCATCGCGGTGCCATGGCGCACGGCGGAGCCTTTGAGCGGCGTGCGCTCCATGCGTGCCACTCCACCGGGGAGTGCAGGGCGTTCTGCCCCTGGCTCTACCACTCCCCGGTGGGGACCCCTTGGGGAATCCTGGAAGGCGAGGATGCGCCATCCAACCATCCTCACCTGGCCCCAATGAGGCACTCGCTACCGGGGGGCGCGTGCGGCTCCGGGAGTGAGTTGACCCTTCTCCGACACCTGGTGTATAATCCGGGTACACCGGAAAGGCATGTGCAGCAATGGCCCGAATCCGCTCTCTTTCAGTATTGCTATTCCTCTTCACCTGGTTGGCGATGCCACGTGCCCATGCGGTGGAGAAGCCGGCGATGCGCATCGCCGTCGTGCCTGCCATCCCCGCCGCGGCCGGAGGCGTCTTGCTTCCCGACCGTCTCTCTGCTGGCGTGGCCGACCTCTTCGCACGATCGCTCAGCCAGATCCGGGGCGTCACCGTCTCCAGCTCGAGCGCCGTCTACCATGCCGTGCTGGCAGCTGGGGGCTCTGGGGGAAGCACACCTGTTGCCGCAGGGCTCGCGGCCCGGCGCGTGCAGGCCGACCTCGCCGTGCTCGTAGAAGCCAAGGCGGATGGCGCGGTGCTGAAGATCACTGGCACGCCCGTGCTCCCGGAGAGTGGGCGTGGCAAGGCCCCCGCTCCATTCACCTCGCAGGGCACGCGCGCTCTGGAAACGGATCTCTTCAGCATCCAGGCGGGGTTTATCAAAGCCGGCCTCGAGGCGTTGGGCCTGAAGCCCACGCCACAGGAGCAGGCGCGCATCGATCTGGTGGCGCGCCCGACCGTGTCGCCCGAGGCGTTTCAGCTCTACTGCGAAGCCCGCCAGCACCTCCCAATCGCTTCCGTGGAGGCCTACGACCGCGCCATTAAGGTGCTGCGTCTGATTGTGGTCGGTGATGGCCCCAGCCGGCCACCCGTCGATCCCGAGTTTGCCCTGGCTCATGCCGCCCTCGCCGAGGCGGCCGCCCTGGGAAGCATGCAGCAGTGGCTCGTTGGCCTGCGTGACCAGCGCCTGATGGCACTCGCGCTCTCCTCCGCGGAAACCGCGGTGAAGCTGCGCCCGGAGCTGCCGGACTCGCACCGCGCGCTGGCGCTCGCTGGCGCGCTCGTCAAACGCATCAGCGTGGCCGTGAACGCTGCGCGCAAGGCGCTTGAAATTCATCCGGGCGATCCCCAGTCCCACCTTTGGCTGGGTGTAGCCAACGGCGGCGATGGCGCCCCTGAGATCAACGCCGCGCTGGCGCTCGACCCGTCGCTGGGCCTCGGGCACCTCTTTCTGGCCGTTCTGGCCGCCGCCGAGGGCGATCAGAAGCGCATGCTGGTCGAATGCGAGCGAGCCTTGGAGCTGAGCCCGGTCGATGCCTCCCCGCTGCTCCTCATGGGGATGATGCAGACGGGCGAGGGAAAGCTCGATGAGGCGATAGCCACCTACCAGCGCGTCCTGAAGATCAACCGGCACGCCGGATTGGCCCATGGCGCCCTGGCGCGCCTCTACTTCCGAAAGGGTCAGACGGGGCTGGCACAAGATGCCCTGCGGCAGGCCTTTGCCCTGGATTACCGTGTCGCGGAGTTGATGCGCGAGCAGGCAGCCGCCTACCAGCAGGCGGGTAAACTGGAGGAGGCAGAGAAGGAGTACCGTCTGATCCTGCTGGGTGATGATAAAGACACGCCATCGTTGCGCGGTCTCGGAATGCTGGCGCTGGAGCGCGGCAAGGTAGACGAGGCGGAGAAGTTGTTGCGCCGGGCGCTCCAGATTAGCCCTAAGGATGCGTGGTCGTTCGTGGGGCTCTCACGCTGCCACTACCGCCAGGGCAAGCGAGATGAAGCGCTTCAGGATTTGCGCCGCGCTGCAGAGGTGCAGCCGGATGATGGCTTTGTGCAGCTGGAGCTAGGACAGGCCTACGAGCAACACAATCGAACGCGCGAGGCGCTGGAGGCCTACGACAAGGCGATCCGCCTGTTGCGCCTGCCGGATGCTTACTTCCGCAAGGCGCAACTGCTGGCCAAGAGCGATCCGGCACGCGCGCGCGATGCCTGGAAGGGCTTCCTGGAGGCCATCGAAGCGATGGGCGGTCCCGCGTCGGAGAGCGACCGGGTTCGCGTCGAGATGGCGAAGCGGGCCTTGCAGTAGCTAGCGGCGCGCGGTATTCATCCCGGGGCCGGCCGGATCATCTCCTGGCAGGCCTTCATGAAGGTGAGCTTGCGATGAGGCGCTTGGAGCAAGAGCGGAGGGGGCAGGCGGTCGTCGAGCTAGCGCTCGTCCTGTCGTTCTTGCTCCTGACTGCGTCGGCGGTCGTGCAGTTCGGAACGCTCTACGGGATCAAGCTGCGCGTGGAACACGCTGCGCGGGAGGGCGCCCGCTACGGCGCGATCCACGCCATTACGGGCACGGACGAGGAGATCCGGGCGCACACGATCGCCGTGGCGCATGACCTCCAGCCGGCGATCCGGGCCGACAACATCGCCATCGAGACGCCCGAGGGCCGCGGGGCCAAGAAGCCAATTGTCGTGACGGTGGTCTACCCGTACTCGCCCACCGTGCCGCTGATCAGCGAGCTCCTGCCGGAGACTATCAACATTCGGGCAACCGTGCAGATGCGGATTGAGGGCTAAACGTGAGCGGGCGGCACACACGAGGGTTAGTCCGTCGAGGAGGATGCGCGCGCGGGCAGGCGCTGGTCGAGTTCGCCCTCTGCGCCAGCATCTTCCTGTTGCTGACGTTCGCCGTGATGCAGTTTGCCATCCTGGGGCATATCCGCCTGGTGCTCGGGCACGCCAGCCGCGAGGGTGTCCGCTACGCGTCCGCCCGGCTCACGACCACTCCCGGCGCGCCGCCACCCGTCACCGATTCCCAGGTGAAGCAGTGGATTATCCAGTGCGCAGGGACGCTGCGTCCCCCGCTCACCGAGGCGAATATCGAGGTCTACCCGCCGGAAGGCCAGCCCCGGATGTCCGACACGCGCATCCGCGTGACTATCACCTACGACGTGCGACCCTCGGTGCCGCTGATCGCGCCGTTGCTCCCGCCGCAGATGACACTTCGGGCGGAGTCCGAGGCGCGCATGGAGTGAGGAAGGCAGGATGACGCGAAGGGAACTCCGTGGAATCGGCCAGCGCGGCCAGATGATGATCCTGGCCACGTTCGGCATGGTCGTGCTCCTCGGTTTCGTAGGCTTGGTGATCGACGTAGGCCGCATGTACGTCGTCCGGCAGCAGCTGAGGAACGCGTGCGATGCCGCCGTGAGCGCGGCCGCCCCTCACCTTCCGTTGCAGCCTTCGCAGGCGATTGCGGCCGCGTATGACCTGTACTGCCGCAACGCGGGGGGCACGCCGCCGCCGAACCCGGTCAACGACGCGGATCACACCATCGCCGGCACTGGCGATATCGTGCATGTCACCACGCCCTACCAGGGACACTCACAGCGGCTCTACTGCTCGGCGCGGCGCACCGTCCCTTCAGCGTTCATGCAGCTTTTGGGGATCCGGTCGCAGGTGGTGAGTGCCTACGCGGTAGGCCATCAGACGGGCCGGGCGACGCCTGCCTCGCTCCTCTCGTCGAACTTCTCGAGCACGTCGAGAGGCGTCAGCACCCAGTACATCAACCGCACCCGCCCGGACGGCCAGCGGTATGCCATCGTGATCGATGGGAACAACGCGGAGCTCGGCCTCGACAGCCAGGGGAGGATCCGGGGCATCATCGCCACGTCGCAAAACATTTACGTCGATAGCAACAACTCCGTGGGCAAGGCGTTCTATGGCGATACCCGCTTCCCGAACTATGGGAAGGGCAACAACAAGACATCGCCAGAGCTGTTGAACCCGGCCCCCGGCGCCCCTTCGGGCATGGTGTTTCTAGACCCGAACTACTACCTAGAACAGGCGAAGGCGGCGGGCAGCGGCCACGTTCTCCACGGCAACCAGACGTTTAAGAACACAACGCTGAACGGTTTCTACTTCGTCTATGGCGATGTCTACATCGGTAAGAGGGTGACCGGCACCGCCACGATTGCCGCGACAGGCCGGATCGTCACGGGCGAAACGGGCCAGGAGCTTACCTATGCCGATACAGAGAACAAACTCCTCTTCTATGCCGGCGCCGATCCCAGCATCAACCCGGAGACCTACTTCACGTCACCGAGCTTCAACCCAGACGATCACTACATCCACTTGAATGATAACAACTGCACCTACCGGGGCTCCATGTACGCACCCTATGGCCGGATTCTAGTCGAGTCCAACAAGGTCGCGATCTACGGATCGATCATTGGTGACACGATCGGGATCACCCAGTATGCCAACAAACTCACGGTGAGCTTCGACCCGTTGCTCTCGCCGCCGGTCTCGCCGGGCATGTTGCTGATCGAGTGAGTGTGGTGTTCTACCTCTCCTTCACCAGACGCTTGAAAAAGTAGGTGTAACCGACGACACTCACGAGTTCCCAGCCTTCCTGGCCGAGGCGGTTCAGGACTTCGGGCTCCTCCGCCTTCCCCAGGTCGCCTGCCTTCCGGCCATCGATGAACCAGTCCCCGGAAGTCTCGCTCCGATAGGCGATCCGATACTCCCAGCGTTGCATTCGCGACTCCTCTCCTTCCACCAGACGGGGATGACGGTGGCTCCCGGCGCGTCCCGCATCGGGCGCTCCTTCCGCGAGGGATTCTTCCCACTTCTCGCGGTTTCTGCACCCGCGGTGGGCCTGCGCGCAAGATGCACGCGCAGGAGGCGCAGCTTGGGGTGGGGAATCTGACATGTAGGCTCGTGGATGAGAGGAAAGACGATGCAGTGGATCATGTTTTCCAAGATGCTCGGCACTCTGAGCGTGGCTGAGGCGGGCGAGCGGATCCGAGAGATCGGGTTCGAGGGCGTGGATCTGACGGTGCGCCCCGAAGGCCATGTCCTTCCGGAAAACGCTCTGCGCGATCTCCCTCCGGCTGTAGAGACACTGCGCTCCTTGGGCTTAAGCGTGCCGATGATCACCACCAGCGTGACCGCGGCGGATGAAGAGCACACCCGAAACATTTTCCAGGCCGCCGCCGAATGTGGTATCCACCGGCTCAAGCTGGGCTACTGGCGCTACGAGGGCTTTGGCTCGATGGCGGCACAGATCGAGGAGATAAAGCGAAAACTGGAGGGCCTCGCCCGTCTGGCGCGGGAGTATGGCGTCACCGCGTGCATCCATTGCCACTCCGGCCCCTTCATGAGCGCCGACCCCGCGGTCGTCTGGGTGCTCCTGCGTGACTTCGATCCCGACCACCTGGGCGCCTACATCGATCCCGGGCATATGACCGTCGAGGGCGGGGTTGCTGGATGGAAGATGGGGCTCGACCTCCTGGCTCCTCACATCCGGCTCATGGCGGTGAAGAGCTTCGCCTGGTTCCGGGAAGAGAGCGACGGGCGGGTTGGCTGGATCCACCGCCTGGTGCCCCTTCGGGAGGGCCCGGTGCGCTGGAGCGAGGTGTTCGATTGCCTGCGCCAGATTGGCTACGACGGCCCCGTCTCGCTCCATAGCGAGTACCAGGGGAGACATTCGTGGCGCGACCTCTCACTAGATGAACTGCTGGAGCAGACGCGAGACGATCTCGCCTACATCCGCCAGGTCGCCGGCTGTTGATCCCACGCCCGAGACGAGGGAGTGCGCTCTGCTTAGGGAGCCTGTAGGACCGCACGGGTGATGCGCGCGACCCAGTGATCGAGCGTCATCCCGCGCTCGATAAGCGCGCGTCCTCGCCGGCCCATCTCCGCCGCCTCGCGGGGGTGGCGCAACAGGTAGTCGATAGCCGTGGCGAGAGCCGCCTGGTCGCGCGGCGGAACCCAGATTCCGGCCTCCCCATCGGCAAACACCTCGCGCAGACCGGGGTTGGCCGTGGCCACCACAGGCGTCGCCATTGCCATCGCCTCCAGAAGCGAGGTAATCCCCGCCTGGAAATCGACCGGCTCGACCGGCACCGCGACTACGGCAGCGCGTGCGTAAAGGTCACGCAGTTCCAGGTAGGAGACCCGCTTAAGGAAGGAGACGTTCGGCGGTAGCTGCGAGGGTGCACCTCGGCCCTGAAAGCGCGACCAGGGACTGCTCGCCAGAACTCTCACGGGGCAACGAAGGCTGCTCGCCGCGGCAATCAGCGATGCGTAATCGCGCTGCTCCTGTCCGACGCTGAGCACCATCCTCTCCTTGGGGATCCCTGATGGAGCGTAAAAGCGGTGGTCGGCATGGAACGGCATGCGATGCAGGCGGTTGAGAGCAAAGCCCAACTCGCGCATGCACTCGAGCTGCGTATCGGCGTAGCAGAAGGCGCCCGCAACTTGCTTCTCAAGGCGCAGGCTGCGCCACAGCGCCTGCTTCGTTCGTGCGGTCATCCGGTGCGCGATCAGGAAGACGCCGTTGGGCGCCCCTCTCGTTCGAAGCAGCGCTGCCAGGGGGATGCCGATTCCCTCGGAGTCGCACACAAAGCAGTCGTACTCCCGGCGCCGGCGCATTGCTACGATGGCCTGGGGCAGATCCGGCCCCGCGCGTCTGGCCAGCGCCAGCGCGCGAGGTGACAGCGTCCGCTGCGCTTCAGCGCGGTCGATCAGCGCGACCTGGTACCCGGCTCTCACGAGCGCATCTGAGAGCGCCAGATAGTCTGGCATGGGCCGTAG
>ERZ795060.1274-NODE-1274-length-30220-cov-4.369368_pt1 | contig 30220 bp, 17 predicted proteins | sample MGYA00375144_ERZ795060 | MGnify/ENA primary metagenome ERZ795060 (study PRJEB30189, sample SAMN05720157) | activated sludge metagenome | isolation source: anaerobic digester from wastewater treatment plant | place: Japan | collected 2015-05-15 ...
TCTTCGACGCGCTCGACAAGGGCGAGATGTGGCAGACGTTCCGGCGCACCGACGGCAAGCCGGGCAGGAAGTTCGACGCCAGGAGCCTGTGGGACCAGATCAACTACGCCGCTTGGCGCTGCGCCGACCCCGGCGTGCAGTTCGACTCGACGATCAACGCGTGGCACACGTGCCCGAGCGGCGGGCGGATCAACGCGAGCAACCCGTGCTCGGAGTACATGTTCCTCGACGACACGGCGTGCAACCTGGCGTCGCTGAACGTGCTGAAGTTCTACGACGCGCAGTCGCGCGGGTTCGACGTGGACGCGTACGAGCACGCGATCGACCTTTGGACGATCGTGCTCGAGATCAGCGTGCTCATGGCGAGCTTCCCCAGCCGCGAGGTCGCGGAACTGTCCTGGAAGTACCGCACGCTGGGCCTGGGGTACGCGAACCTGGGCGCGATGCTCATGCAGGCGGGGATCCCGTACGACAGCGAGGAGGCCCGCGCGGTGTGCGCGACGCTCACGAGCATCCTCACCGGGCGATCGTACCGCATGAGCGCGGTCATGGCCGCGCAACTGGGCGCCTTCCCGGGCTTCGAGCCCGACCGGGAGAACATGCTGCGCGTCATCCGCAACCACCGCCTGGCGGCGCACGGCGTGCCCCGCGCCGCGGAGAACTTCGAGGGCCTGCGGATCCCGCCGGTGCCGGTGGACCACGACGTGATCAACTCGGGGCGGGTGAACATCGCCAACGCCGAGGACCTGCTCGACCACTCGACCCGCGCCTGGGACGAGGCGCTCACGCTCGGCGAGCGCTTCGGCTACCGCAACGCGCAGGTCACGGTCATCGCGCCCACGGGCACGATCGGCCTGCTCATGGACTGCGACACCACCGGCATCGAGCCCGACTTCGCGCTGGTGAAGTTCAAGAAACTCGCCGGCGGCGGCTACTTCAAGATCGCCAACGCCTCCGTCGAGCCGGCGCTCGTCGCGCTCGGGTATGACGACGCGCAGGTCAAGGACATCCTCGAGCACCTGCTGGGCAAGCTCAGCCTCGACGTGCCCATGCCCGCCGGGGGCGGCACGTTCGCGCAGTTCCTCGCGAGCAAGGGTTTCTCGGAGGCCGACCTGGCGAAGGTCTCGGCTTCGCTCCCGGGCGTCTTCGAGGTGGGCTTCGCGTTCAACTTCTGGAGCCTGGGCGCCGAGTGCCTCCAGCGCTGCGGGCTCGACGCCGAGCGCGCCAAGAGCGATCCGTCGTTCAACATGCTCCGCGAGCTCGGCCTGAGCAAGGACGAGATCGCACGCCTCAACGACCTCATCTGCGGCACGCAGACCATCGAGGGCGCGCCGCACCTCAAGGACGAGCACCTGCCCGTCTTCGACTGCGCCAATAAGTGCGGCAAGTACGGCCGGCGGTTCATCGAGGCCCAGGGGCACATCCGCATGATGGCCGCCGCCCAGTCGTTCATTTCCGGCGCGATCAGCAAGACGATCAACCTGCCCAACGAGGCGAGCGTCGAGGACATCGCCGCGTGCTACCGCCTGAGCTGGGAACTCGGGCTCAAGGCCAACGCGCTCTACCGCGACGGGTGCAAACTCAGCCAGCCGCTGAGTTCCACCAGCGACAGCCAGGACGCCGACAAGGCCGATGAGGTGCAGAAGTCGGAGGCGAAGGGCAGCAGCGTCCCTTTCGTGGAGGGCAAGCCGAACGCTGCGCCGGTTGCGGCGGCGACGACTGCCCCGTCTACTTCGGCGGGATCAACGGCGGGGGTGGGAGCGATCGGCGGCCCGGCTGATGCGCGGACGGTGCAGGGCGCCGTCGAGACGATCATGCGCGAACCCGAGGTGCGGATCGTCGAGCGCCCCATGCGCCGGCGCCTGCCCGAGACCCGCGCGAGCATCACCCACCGCTTCAACGTCGCCGGGCACGAGGGCTACCTCACCGTCGGCCTCTACGAGGACGGCATGCCGGGCGAACTGTTCATCACCATGGCCAAGGAGGGCTCGACCATCGGCGGCCTGATGGATTCCCTGGGCACCGCGGTGAGCGTCGCGCTCCAGTACGGCGTGCCGATCGAGTCGCTGGTCAACAAGTTCACGCACCAGCGCTTCGAGCCCGCCGGCATGACGACCAACCGCGATATCCCCTTCGCCAAGAGCCTCGTCGACTACATCTTCCGATGGATGGGCATGGAGTTCATCCCCGGCTATCGCGAACTCAACGCGCCGTCGCGAGGCGAATCGGGCGGCGGAAGCGGGGGGGACGGGGGGGGGGGGGGGGGGGGGGGGGCGGCGCTGGGCGCCGGTCCGCTCGGCGGGCGGCTCGCCGCGCGCCTCTCGAATCACGATTCGATCGAACACGGACGCGCCACGGATGACGCGTCCGAGGCTCGCCCGGCGTCGGGCAACGGCGCAGTCACGGAGGACACTTCAGCATGGAACGTGCAGGACGCGCGAGGGCTTCGCGCCTGGAACGAACAACCCAACGCACAGGCGGACCCAGCCGTTCGCCGCGGCGCCCAGGCGATGACGCCCGCGCTCGCCGAGTCCTCGACGCTCGTGGGGACCACGGTTCTGACGGAATCGTCGGTCGTCACGCCCGAGGGGTCGAGGACGACGCGGACGGTCGTCAGCGCTGTCGCCGGTCGAAGCCGCGGGCGCGTCGCGAGCATGGGCGACGTGCTGTCGCAGGCCGCGTCGCACGCGCAGGCCGATGCGCCGGCGTGTGACTCGTGCGGCGCGATCACGGTCCGTTCCGGTACCTGCTACAAGTGCCTCAACTGCGGGAGCTCGATGGGCTGCTCGTGATCGCGAGCGCAGAGACGGCCGCCCCAGCGGCCGGAAACAGACAAGTGGCAGCGCGAGGCCGGCGGAGGTGGGAGAGCGGATGGATCGCACCCCCGGACGCGGATGATGGAGCATCCGCCGCCGGAACGAGATGGTTCAGCGGGCACAGGCCAGCACACCGGGGCCATGGAGGGGCCCGCTGACTCATCCCCTTCCCGGCCTCGCGCATCGCCCATGACGAACACGCAACGCCGGACCGCCGGGCGCACGCTCCTCCGGTCGCTCCGGCCGGGCCGTCGGCATCGGAGCCAGCATGAGCGGCGGCGGACCAGATTCCGACGGCCGGGTTGACCCCTCCCGAGTGCGCCTGCGCCCGGCGCAGCGGAGCGACATTGATCTCCTCCTTCAGTTCCAGAACGATCCCGAGTCGAACGCGATGGCGGGTGTGTACCCGCGCGACGAGGGCGCGTTCCGCGCTATCTGGGATCGCATTTTGGTCGACCCGAGCGTGGTGGCCCGGGTGGTCACGCTCGACGGGCAAGTCGTCGGCTCCATCTCGCGCTTCCTGATGGAGCAGCAGCCGTCGATCGGGTACTGGATCGCGCGCGAGCAGTGGGGGCGCGGCATCGCCGGGATCACGCTCGGCCTGTTCCTGCGCGAGTTTCCCGAGCGTCCGGTCTTCGCACAGGTGCGCAAGGAGAACGCCGCGTCCATCCGCGTGCTCACCAAGCACGGCTTCCGAGTGGAACGCTGCGAGTTCGCTCCCGGCACGGATCGGTACGTCGCCGGCGAAGTCGTCTACCTCCGTCTCGACTGACACTTCGGGGCGTCGTTCGCGGGGTGGCCTCGCCCAAAACGCACACAGGCCCGTCTTCGCGACGAGCCTGAGCGCCATTCCTCTCAGCGGGGCTATCCCTCTCCCCGCGGCGGTCTCTGTCATCCTCCCCACCCGGACCGGCTCGCTCGCGTCCGTGCGTGCGGCATGCCCGGGGATCACTCCTCCCCCGTCGTCGGCTCGCGCCGGGCGCGACTTCAGCCGCGCCCGGCATTTTTCATCCGGGCGCCGGGGTTCCCGGGTGGACCCTTGCCGCCGCCGTCCGGCGTCATCGGGGCTCTCGCCCTCGGGAATTGATACCGGTTCCGGATGAGTGAGCCGATCGGTGGGATCGCACCGCCGGTCTTCTACGATTGCCGGTCACATGCACGAAGCGCTTGTCCAAGACGCGTTCCAAGTCACCGACCCAAGCCGGTGCGACCCGCTGGGGCTGACCAGCGCCGAGTACGCCCGCGCAACGGCGCGGCTGCCGCTCCCCAAGGGCCAGACCGGCGGCGTCGCGGGGGCGATCGAGCGGTATCGCAGGTTCTACCGCGAAGGGCTCAACGATCAGGCGCACGTCGGGCCCGGGCCGCGCCCGGTCACCCGCGTGCTGGAGTCCGAGTCGGCCGAGGGGACGGTCCGCAAGTTCTGTCAGGCGCTCGCTCCCAGCGCAACACTCGCCGCGCCGCAGGCGGGCGGGTCGCCGAACGGTCTCTCGGTTCTGTCCGCGGCCGCCGCACCCGCGCTCGAGACCGAATCCGTCCTGATCCCGATGATCGGCAAGAAGCGCGTGCTCACCCACACGCTCTGCGTCTCAAGCCAGGTCGGGTGCGCGATGGGCTGCACGTTCTGCCAGACGGCGCAGATGGGCAAGATCCGCGACCTGACGCCGGGCGAGATCGTCGGGCAGTGGTACGCGGCGCGCCATCTCCTCGGGTGCGAAACGATCCGCAACATCGTGTTCATGGGGATGGGCGAGCCGACGGACAATCTCGACAACGTCCTCAAGGCGGTCGAGGTCCTTTCCGGGCGCGACGGGCCAAACGTGCCCATGAGCAAGATCACGATCTCAACCGTCGGCAACGTCGACGGGCTGCGACGCCTCGCGGAGAAAGTCCACGAGCCGGGCTGGCACCGACTGAACCTCGCGGTCAGCCTCAACGCGCCCACCGACGCGGTGCGCTCGCAGATCATGCCGATCAACCGCAAGTGGTCGATGGGCGCGCTCCGCGAGGCGATCCTGGATTGGCCGATCTACGGCGCCGCGAAGATCTGCTTCGAATACGTCCTGATCCCCGGGGTCAATGACCATCGCGAGCACGCCGCGCAGATCGCCGACTTTGTCCTGGGACGGGGCGAGTACGCCGGCCAGCGCCGGCGCACGGGCGCCGATGAGCGCGACATGCGCGGCGCATTGCACGGGCTGATCAACCTGATCCCGTACAACCCGCGCGAGAACTCGCCGTGGCCGGCGCCCAGCGAGGAGCAGGCCGATCGGTTTCTCTCCTGGCTGATCGAGGAGGGCGTCTTCGCCAAGCGCCGCCGGACCAAGGGACGCGACACGATGGCGGCGTGCGGACAGTTAGGGAACCCGGCGCTGCGCCGCAAGGCGCGTCACGCCGCCGCGAGCAGCGATTCAGAGCGCCCGTGACGCGCGGGCATTGGCCTCCAGGTGAGACGGGCTGGTCGTGCCGATGACCAGACTCGACACCCCCGGATGAGAGAGAACGAACCGAATAGAGCCCCGCGCGTCGGCGGCGTGCCCGCTCGAGAGTCCCTTTTTGACGAGCACGCCGACGCCGTGGCGGGCCGCGGCGTCGATGACCGGGCGTTCGCCGGTCTGCTCGGGGTTGTACGTCACCATCACCACGCCCGGCGCCTGGGGCGCAAAGCGGGAGAGCCGTTGCACCGCGAGCAGGCCCCCCTCGACGGACTTGATCGAAATGCCGATGCAGCGCGTGAGGCCCTTGTGCGCGAGTTCGGCGAGCGCCTCGAGCACGCCCGACGACTCGATGATCCACCCGTCGCGCCCGTCGGAATGGACAAGGACCGCATCGACATGATCGGTGCGGAGCCGCCGGAGCGAACGCTCCACGCTCATCCGGGCGTGCTCGGGTGTGAAATGGAACGACGATCGGGCGTCCTGGTCGTCGAACTCCTCGCCGACCTTCGTCGTCAGCACCCACCGGTCCCGCCCGCCGAGCCAGTCCGCGCGGGCGAGGACTTCGCCCAGGCGCTGCTCCGCGACGCCGTAGGCCGGGGCGGTGTCGATGAGGTTGATCTCCTCGTCCCGCGCGCATCGGAGCAGCGCCAGCACTTGCTCATCGGTGGGGAGGGGCGCGGGTTCGGACCCGCCTGGGGAGAGGAGGCCGGCGGTGCCGACCTGCGCGCCGGGGTACTTCAGCCCCCGCCGGCGCCCGATCTTCACCGTGCCCAGGCCCAGCGCACTGACCCACAACCCCGAAGAGCCCAGCGGTCTCATCTCCATTGCAGGCCGCTCCTTTGCCACAGTGGCGGGCAGACGCGGGCCGCCCCGAGCCCGGCGGCGACGAGTTGGGCTTCGGCGGAGTGGGCCGCAGCGCCGGGGCGAGCGTCGGCGTTGCTCCGGTGATTCGCGAGTGCTCCGGGCGTGCAACCCAGACCGCGGAGAGCCGCCTCTACTCGCCCCGCCAGTTCGGGCGCAAAGGCCAGTTTCGTGGGCCACGCGACCAGCGCCGGACCGTTGCCCGGTAATGCCAGGTTGCGCACAACCGGCTCGTCGGGACGCACGCCGTCGGGCGTCAGGCCTTCGGCCCGATTCCAGCGGATTGTGGCGAGGCGCAAGCCCGACAGGTCGAGCCACTTCAGGCAGGAAGCCAGTTCGTCACGGACCGCGGCGATCTGCTCCGCCTCCGAACGGGCGACGCCGCTCTCGGCGATCTCACCGCCGATCGACCAGCCCCAGGTCGTCGCGCCCGGTCCAGGCAGCGCGTCACACGGGAACGCCGTAATGGTCAGACGCGGCGTCGTGCCCGTGCCCAGACAGTGCCCGAAGAGCGGCCCGGGGGCGTTGCGCGCAATCGCCATGTGCAGCGGGCGCAGTTGCATGATGCGATCGTCGGGACCGATCAGCCCCGCGCCGCGGGCGAGCGCTTCGTTCTGCTCGCCGGCGCAGAAGACCACGGCGCGGCACGGGATCGCGATCGGATCGGGAGCGCCGCTACGGGCGACTTCGATCCGCCACTCGCCGCCGGGTACGCGGCTCTCCGGCTGCGCAAGACTCACCCGCGGCGCATGGATGATCGCGACCCCGCGCGAGCGCGACGCGACGGTCAGGGCCATGACGATGGAGTGGGTTTCGAGAACCGGCTCCGCGACGCGGTACACATCGACCCCGCCGACACCGAGCACCCCGCCGCGCGGCGCACCGGCGAGCAGCGGGGCGGGCGGCGGCTGGTCTGACGGGACTCTCTCGACCGGGGTGCGGATGACCTTGGAGGCTCCAAGCCCGGCGAGGCGCGACGCGATCCCCGGGGTGGTCCACAGGTACTGCTCGGGGCTGAGCGTCTGCACTCCGGAGAGATCAATCTCCCCCTCGCCTTGCAGGCAGCGGCGCCACACCTCGGGCATGCGGGCGATCGCCGCCGAGGCGCGCGACGCCTCGCCGGTGAGAGCGTACTTGATCCCGCCATGGATGATCCCCTGGGATCCGATGGTCTGGCCCTGGCCGATCTCGCCGCGTTCGAGGACGAGCACGCGGAACCCCGCGTCCGAGAGCCGGCAGGCGGTCCACAGGCCCGCGACTCCCGCGCCGAAAATCACGACGTCGAACCACGGTGCGGCGCCGATTTCCGCACCAGCCTCGGCGCGGATGGGGGCGTCGCTGCGGGCCGGGCTCGGGAACTGTGCGGGCGGAGTTGACACGTGCGGGCAAGGGTATGGGGTTGAGCGGCCCGCATCGGGCGCAGAAAAAAGCCGACGCCCGCGAGCGTCGGCGTGGGTTGGATAGGGCACTGGCACCGATCGGCCGCGAGGTCGCGATGGTCACCACGAACGACGCACTAAGGAGAATGCGTGCGGCTCGCCCTTGGCCTTGCCGTTCTCGATCGTGCTCCACTCGCAGCGCAAGGTGGCGGGCGTTTCGCCCGGGCCGATGTCCATCACCAGCCGGCCCATGCGAGCATCCGCGTCGCTCGACACGTTCGTGCAGTCGCGCAGCTCGAACTTCAGCGGGCCGGCCCCGGGGTGCTTGCACGCCATTCGAGGCTGGTTGTTCATCGCGCAGTAGTGCGTGCAGAGGATCGAGTCGTTGTCGAGGTGGTACATCGTCACCATCTCGTGTTCGGTGCCGGGGAACAACGTCTCAACCACCGTGCTGCCGTTCGAGGTCACGCGATAGTTGGCAACCACGCCGGTCATGCCCTCCTCCGGCTCGGCGGCGACCCAGTTGCCCGCCAGGCTCTTGATGCGGTTCATCGCCTGCTGCGTCGACGGGGAGGTACTCGACGTGCTGGCGAGACCGTCGCACTTGGTTGCGCACGAGCCGGCGTCGGCCTGCTTGTTGTTGCTGCACCCCAGCGCTGCGGTGAGCGCGGCGCAGGCCAGAATCGACGTCGTCCATCGGATCGCTCGCATGGGCTTCTCCTGAAGGTGTGTACCGGCGGGTTCGGCGCGCGCCGGTCAATGGGTGTGCGCTGTGGAGTGCGAAACCGCGTCGCTTGGGGGGGCAGGCACTGAGTCTCGGATGATCGGGCCGACGACCGGGCCTTGGTCGCTCGCTTGTCTCGCGGCGATCATACCTCGCGTCGCATCGGTCAGGGCTTCTTAACGGCGGCACTGCCCCGCGCCGGCGGCCCGCGGGCCGCGCGCTCTTGGACGGTCTCTCATGCAAACCCCTGGGTGGACGACGAATCCGCCCAGGAGTTGCCTCGCTCAAAGGGTCGTGTGTTGTGGATACAGCCAACCTTTGGCGGCACATCCAACATATCGGACGGGCGGTCTGAAACAAGACCCTGCCGACCAATCAAGTGGGGCTTGCTTCAATCCGGCGCATCGAGCACCGCTGCGGACGCCGCAAAAACAAACTCGCCGGGGGGCTTTCGCCACCCCGGCGAGAGAGAGTCTGTGAAAGTGCCGACAGGGTCGGTCTCCACCTTTTCGCTGGCTGAACAAACTCGGTTCGCGGGAAGTGAAATCGGCCCGGAACCGCTCGAGCGCTTGGACGCGCGGACGACTGCGCCGAAACACCGCCCGCGCGAACAAAGCCCGCGCGGAACCACGCTTGGATAGAGGGTGAGGTCTCTCTCGATCCCCCGATCTGGTGAAAGTCTACCCGTTTCGTGTGTCAAGGCAACGAAAAGCGCTCACAAAGCCGCGCAAACGCCATCTTTTGAGGACGGACATTGCCCGGCTGTTGGAATGGCAAAATGGGCAAGGCCAGCGATGGCCACTTCGCGCTCTTTTTGGTCGATCGCTCAGGGGAAATGCTCCCGTCCCGGAGTTCATCTTCGTCGCCCTAAACTTCAGCCATGGCGACTCGAGTGGTCATCACGGGTTTGGGGTGCGTTTCGTCCATGGGGCTCGGTTGGGGGCCCTTGTGGAACGGACTCTGCGAGGGCAAGGTGGCGCTGGGGCTCGGCAAAAACCTCGACGCGGCCGGCTTTCGTTCCCGCCTGGTTGGTGAAGTGCCCGAGTTCCGTGCCCAGGACTTTGTGCCCAAGAGCTATCGCAAGGCCGTCAAGGTCATGGCGCGCGATATCGAACTGGCCGTCGCCGCGGCCAAACTCGCGGTCGAGGACGCCGGGCTGGTGACGCGCGGCATGCTCGAGTCGGCGCCCGACGCGACGCAGACCTACCCCTCCGAGCGGATGGGATGCCACATCGGCGCGGGGCTGATCGCCGCCGAGACCGACGAGATGTGCGCCGCGATGGCGACCGCGCGGAGCGCCCCGGGCTCGATCGAACTGGACATGCACAAGTGGGGGGGCAGTTCGCAGGAAGGCGCCGCCGGAACGGGCATGGAGCAGTTGACGCCGCTGTGGCTGCTCAAGTACCTGCCCAACATGCTCGCGTGCCACGTCACGATCGTGCACGGGTGCGAGGGGCCGAGCAACACGATCACCTGCGCCGAAGCCAGCGGGCTGTTGTGCGTGGGCGAGAGCACGCGTGTCATCGAACGCGGCGCGGCGGATCTGTGCTTCTCCGGCGGGCTCGAGAGCAAACTCAATCCGATGGGCATGCTCCGCCTCGACCTCGCCGGTTTCACGGCGCCGACCGAGGCCGAGACCGACGCGTCCAGGTTCGCCCGCGCCTACGACCCCGAGGCACGCGGGTGCCTGCTGGGCGAGGGTGGCGGCGTCATCATCCTCGAGAACGAAGCGACCGCCCGCGCCCGCGGCGCGAAGATCTACGCCCAGGTCGCCGGGGTCGGGGGCGGCGCTTCCGACCGGGCGTATGCCCAGGGCGAGGACGACGAGGGCATGTACAACGCGGTGCAGAATGCGCTCGACGACGCGGGGATCGGCGCGGACCGTATCGACGCGATCGTGCCGCTGGGCAGCGGCATCCCCGCGCTGGACCGCGCCGAGTTCGGCGCGATGAAGCGCACCTTCGGCGACCGGCTCAAGGACATCCCGCTGGTGCTCGTCACGCCGAACGTGGGCATGTGCGTCGCCGGCGCAGGCGCGCTGCAGGTCGCGGCGGGCGCCGGCTGCCTGCACCAGCAGAAACTCCCGGCCCGCGTGCAGGCCGGGCGCCCCAGGGCCGGCGTGCAGGCCGGCCCGGCGGGGGTGCGCAGCGCCGCGCTAGACTATGTTTTGGCGTTCACCGGTTCGCTCGGCGGACAGAACGCCGCGGTGGTGCTCAGGAGGCATAAGCCCTGACCCGCGGCCCGGACGGGCGCGAGCGCCGGGCCTTGGGCGAGCGAAATGACCGGGGTGGATTCGCGCCGGCGCTCCGGCGCTCTTTCGTCGATCGTTGTCCTACGCACCCTTTGAAGTCTCGGAGACCCACCATGCATGACGATCCCTCCTACGGGCCATACGGCGGCGGACACGGCGGCCATCGCGGCGGCGGGCGCGGCGATCGCGGGCACGGGCCCGGGCACGGGCGCGGCCGGGGCGTGCCCCTCACCGAACTCGATCCGGCTCTCACCGACGTCAGCCGGAAACTCATCGGGTGCGCGATCGAGGTGCACAAGGGCCTCGGACCCGGTTTCGACGAGTCGGTCTACCAGGCCGCGCTCGAGTACGAACTGCGACAGGCCGGCGTCGCCTTCGCGACGCACCAGAAAGTGCCCGTGAAGTACCGCGGCCAGGAAGTCGGTTTCAAGGAGGCCGACCTCATCGTCGACAACCGTTTCATCGTCGACATGATGGCCAGCCGCGGCGAAATCGGCAGCACCGAACGCGCCGCGCTGCGGGCGCTGCTCCGCGCGGCGGACATGGAACTGGGGCTCATCATCAACTTCGCCGAGCGCCGCCTCAAGGACGGGCTTGTCCGCGTGCTCAATCCGGACAAACTCAACCTCGCCCGCGGTGGGGAGCACGACGACGACCTGCACGACGACGGCGGCGAGCCGATGGCCTGACCGGACTTCTGTATCGAACGGAGTGCAAACCCCGCGCTTCGACGCGGGGTTTTTCGTTGCCCCGATGCCGGAATCGGCGGCCCCGCGGGGGCCTTTCGGCGCGGCTCGTCCCCCGGCGGGCTAAGGTTCTCCCGTGGAGACCAGAACGGGGTGAGGGCGGGGGTGGTGGGACCCGGGGCACACATCCATGACGGCTTCCGCAACGGCGACGGGCTCGAGCACGCAGACCGGTTCCAAGTCTTCTTCGGAGCGCTCGGCCCTCGCGATCCAGGGTGGAACGCCCGTCAGCGCGACCCCGGTCCCGTTCATGTCCCCCGGCCTGGCGGCGGCGGACATCGACGCCGCGATGGGCGTGCTCAGGAGCGGCATGCTCCGCGCCGCCAAGAAGTGCGAGGAACTCGAGCAGCGCTTTGCGACAATGTCGTCGGCCAAGCACGCGATGACCTGCGCCAACGGCACCTGCGCTCTGCAACTGGCGTACGAGCCGCTCTTCAACCCCGGCGACGACGTGCTCGTTCCGGCCTGGAGCTACATCGCGACGGTGAGCATGGTCGTGGCGCGGGGCGCGCGTCCGGTCTTCGTGGACGCCCTCGAGGACACGATGCAGATCGACGTCGCGGACGCGGCGAGGAAGATCACGCCCAAGACCCGCGCCATCGCCGCGACGCACCTGTACGGCTGCCCGGTCGACATCGACGGCGTTCAGTCGCTCGCGGCCAAGCACGGGCTCAAGGTGATCTACGACGCGGCGCAGTCGCACCTGGCGACGTACAAAGGCCGGGGCATCGGCGCGTACGGCGACGCCGTGACCTACTCGTTCTACGCGACCAAGAACTTCGCGACCGGCGAGGGCGGCATGGTCACGTGCAACGACGACGCCCTGGCGCGGCAGATCAAACTGCTCCGCTCGCACGGCGAGACGGACAAGTACCTGCACGAACAGGTCGGTTACAACTACCGCATGAACGACATCACCGGCGCGATCGGTTGCTCGCGGCTGGACCGGCTCGAGGCCGAGACGGCGCAGCGCCAGAGCGCCGCGAAGCGGTTCGACGCGATCATCGGTCAGATCCCGGGCCTGACGGCGCCCAAGACCACGCCGAACTCGACCGCGGTGTACCACCTGTACGTCGTCAAGATGGACCCCAAGCAGTTCCGCTGCACACGCGACGAGTTCTGCAAGGCGCTGCAGGCCGAGGGTGTGCCGACCGCGGTGCACTACCCGCGCTCGCTCACGCGCCAGCCGGCGTTCGCCCGGTTCGTCGACGGGCACGGCGGGCAGGGCCACCCCCCGGTCGCCGACGCGCTGAGCACCAAGGTCTTCGCGCTCCCCATGCACCACAACCTGACCGAGGACCACTTCCGGATCGTCGGCGAAGCGCTGCACAAGGTCGCCGCGGCGTACCGCGCGTGAAAACGGCCGCGCTCGAGCGCGGCCGCGGCTGGGGCCGCATGAGATCGACCCGGGCACGCCGGACGCGAGGTCAACGCGCGTTGGCTGTGCCGCCCGCCGGTCAGCCCTGCTTCTGAAGGTCTTGGTACAACATCAGCGCGTGCCCGTCGAGGTCGAAGAACGTCGCGAGCTTCACCATGCCGGGGATGGTGCGCGTGTCGCCGTCGAAACGCACGCCCTTGGACTCGAGCAGGCGCCGCGCGCTGTCGATGTCCTTGACGCCGAAGGTGGGGACGGGCCCGGCGCCGGCGTGGGGCTCGGGGGTCTGCGCCAGCCCGATGTTCACACCCTTGACCGCCGTCGCCAGTTCGCACCACCCGATCTGCTCGACGTCGTAGAGCACCTGGAAGCCGAGCATGGACGTGTACCACTGCGCGGACTTCTTGCGGTCCTTGCACTGGAACGAGAGGGTCAGTCCGCCGTCAAAGTTCAGGGGAGAAGTCATGGGGTGCTCCTTGGGTGGGGTGTGAAGGGTTTTCTTTACCGGCACGGAGCATAGCGGCTATACTTTTTGTGTCAATGGGTCCGTTGTTCCGCCGGCGGGTGGCCCGCGGGTCGAAAAGCACGCCCTGTTTTCGTGGAGGCTCCGTTTCGACGCTCCAGAACATGCGTGTCCGCGCCGGGTTTCGAAGTTCGAGAGCACCGCGTCCATGTCCGACGTGCCCCGACAACCCGCATCGCCGCTCGCCGCCCCCGAGAGCGACGCCCGAGCACCGATCGGGCAGGCCCTCCGCCTCGCGGCCATCTTCCGGCGCCGGTGGCGCCTGCCCATCCTGGCGCAACTCCACAACGAGAGCGGCTCGCGGTTCGTCACGCTCGCCCACCGCCTCGGCGCTTCGGAAGGGGCCCTCCGCGTCACGCTCGATGACCTGATCGCCGACGGCCTGATCACGAGCAACCCGGGCTACGGCCACCCGCTCCGACCGGAGTACATCCTGACCGCCAAGGGCGCGGCGCTCGCCCCGGCGTGTGCGAGGGTCGACGCGATCATCTGCCGCCTCGACCTGCGACCCGTCGCGCTCCGACGGTGGTCCATGCCCGCGCTCTTTGCCGTCGGCCGCGGGCCGACCCGGTTCACGCAGGTTGCCGACCTCCTCGCGGGAGCGACCGACCGCGCGGTGTCGATGGCGCTCAAGGACCTGGCCGCGGCGGGAGTCGTCGAGCGGCGCGTCGAGGACGCCTTTCCGCCGGCCACCGTCTATCGAGCGTCGAAGGCGGGCCGCCTGCTCGTGCCGGCGCTCGCAGACCTGTGAGCATTCCGGACTCGGCGCCTGTCGGCACCGCCGCCCGCCGCGACGCCGGGGTCCGTAGACTCCGCACATGTCATCGGACGACTCCAGCGGCGCGGTGAACGGGACGGCGGCGGGCGCCGGCGCTCCGGCGCCGGCCGCGATCGGCGAGTTCCGCGTCGTGCGCGAGATCCACCGCGGCCCGATGGGGTCGGTTTACCTGGTGCGCGGCGCGGATTCCGGCGCGGGCGGCAAGCCCGGTGCGCCGGGGCGCGGATGGATCCTCAAGACGTGCACGCCGCCGGTGGATGTCGTGGGCGTTGACGCAGCGCGCCGCCTGGTCGCGTCCTTCGAACAGCGGGCGGCGGTGCAGAAGCGCGTCGCAGCATCGGGTAGTGGCGAAGGAGGGGGCAACGCCGCGGGCGGCGCGAGCGCCCGATGGGCGCGCGTGGTCGCCACGGGCTCGATGCCCGGGCGGAACGCGACCGACTACGGCGATGGCGGACCCGCGGGCGGATACGCCGATCTGCCCGGCGCGTTCGCTGTGTACGAGACCGGCGTGAACCTCGGACCGGCCTGGTCCCTCGCGGGGCTCATCGCCTCCAAAATCGACGTTCCCGGACCCGATGTACGCCGCTGGCTGGCCCAGGTGGCCCAAGGTCTGTCGCACATCCGTGCCGCCGCGCAGCGCGGGCACGGCGAACTCCGCGCCTCGAACGTGCTGCTCGTCCCCTCGGCGGGCGCGGCGCAGGGCGACGAAGCGCTCGACCTGGGCCGGCTCGACGCCTTGCTGACCGACCCCGCGCCGGCGTGGCCCGGCGGCGCGGCCGCGGCCCGGGAGGAGGAACGCGAGGTCCGGGCGTTCGCGGAGCTGGCGCACCAACTGGTGACGCACAAACCGTACCAGGGCGGCTGGTCGGGCGGCGCCGAGCGGTGGAGCGACCTCGGCGCGCCGGGCGCCGCGCTGCGCAAGATGGTCCACGACATCCTCGACCCGAGCGCTTCGAGCGGCGACGGCCGCGTCGCGGGCTTCGGCGTCGCCGACCTGGCCGGCGCGGTCGAGAAGGCGGGGCATGCCGGCGGACGCAGGCGGGCCGTCATCGCCGGTCTCGCCGCGATGCTCGTCATCGGCGGCGGCACCGCGGGCGCGTTCTACTACAAGCACCAGCGCGACATCGCGCGCGGCCGCGTCGTGGCCCGCTGGCTGGTCGAGCCGCAGGCCGCGGAGCGCTGGAAGCAGTTTTGTCTCGAATACCGGGAGTGGTTCGCGAAGTTCGTGCAGAGGCTCGACGAGCAGCCGTCGCAGGGCGTGCTCGCCGCGGTGCAGCAGAGCATGACCGGCGCGGGTGCGGCGCCGACGGTCCGCACCCGGCGCGACCTGTACCAGTTCGACCCGGAACTGGCCAAGGCGCTCGACGTGCTGCGGCGGGCGGGCGTGACGAACGCGGTTCGGGGGGCCGGCCCCGCGGGCGAGCCCGTCACGCCGTGGGCCATGGCCGGCGTCAGCGAGAGCATGGACCTGATCACGCTCGCCAACGAGCCCACACAGGAGGCCAAGCAGGACGCGTCGATCGTCGCGACCGAACGCATGCAGGACGTCATGGCCCAGGTGCGCGAAGCCGTCATGGGCTGGAAAGGGCCCGATGTTCTCAGGCAGGGCGCGGCGGAACTCAACACCCTGGGCTGGACGCGCGCCGGCAAGTACCTGGAGAGTCTCGCCGGGAGACTCGGCTCGCAGGGGGACAGCGCGAGCAACCTCAGCGCCGACGTCGCCGGCGACATCGACGCGATGGTCGCGGTGCGACCGCGGCTCGAGAGCATTCTCCGGCGCTGGGGCAACATCCGGGCGTCGATCGACAAGTTCAAGGACGTCGAGGACCCGGTCCTCGCCCGGCTCGAACCCAACGCCGCAAAGCTCGTGACGGACATGGACGGCGACGCGGGGCGCGCCACCGACCTGGCGCGCCTGGACCAGCAACTTGCGTCCATCGAGACGCTGGCGGCTTCGCTGGCGGAGTTCGCGGGCCCCGGCGGTGCGTGGGGCGGCGTCGACGTGGACGCCTTCCGGGAGAGCCCCGAGTTTGGCGCGTTGACGCGCGAGACGCGGGTGTCACCCAAACTCTTCGAGGACTGGCTGACCACCGCCCGCAAGTTCCCCAGCCTCGACCCGGCGCTCGACCCGCGCCGTGCCTGGGGAGTCGAGGAAGCGCTCGCCGCGATCGACGCGCTCAAGCAGGAGTTCGCCGTCGAGCCCCTCGAACAGCCCGTCGATGACGCCACCGCGCAGAGAATCGAGTCGCTGCGGAACGACGCCGCGGCCGCTTCGCCCCGCAAACTCTTCTGGAGCCGGCGCAACCAGGCCAAGGTCGAGAGCGAGGCGGCCCGCCTGAAGCAGTTGGCGCAGGAGTTGCGGGGCGGTCTGGAGCAACGCAAGACGGCACGACTGGCCGAAGTCGCCGCGATCGCGCAGCGCGTGCGTTCCGAACTCGCCGCACGGACCGAGGTCGTCTCGGGCTCGGCGGTGCTGGCGACTCTCTGGCAGGCCGGACGCGACGCGCTTCTCAAAGACACGCCGCAGGAGCGCTACAAGCAGTTGCAGCGCGACGCGGAGGCGCTGGAACAGGCGATCCGTCAGATCGACGAGGCCGTGCCGCGCCCCGTGACCAAGGACGAACTCGATCGGCTGATCCGCGAAGCCGGGGGCGGCGGCGGCGGCGAGGGTGCCGGGGGCGGGGGTGCGTGGGCGCAAGCGCTGGCGGATGCCACGATCGCGGAGCGGGACCGCGTGCTCGGGGGCGTCGTCGGCCAAACACCGGCGAAGGCCGACGCGCTGGCGGCGCTCAAGCCCGGCGCCGAGCAGGCGGGCAAGGCGTTCACGGGCTACGCCCAGTCGGTGCGGGACCTCGCGGGCCAGAGCGCACGCCTCGCGGCCGGGCTCAGCGCGGGCTTCGGCGCCGCCGAGGCCGGCGGTGCGGGGTCGGGCGTGAGCATCCAGCAGGGCGCGGCGGCGATCAAGGCCCATCCGGCGATGCAGGATGCTCGGGTCGCCTCGGCGCTCGCCGGGCTCCTCGAACGCTGCGCCGCGCTCGAGCAACTCGGGGGCGAGCGCAGCGTCGATCGGCTGGTCGGAGTCGTGCAGACCGCCGACGCGTCGCGCCCGGAACTGGTGATCGAGGCGTGGCGCAGGCTGGGCTCTCTGGGCGATTCCGGCGGGTTCCCGCGCACGCAGACGGAACTCGAGGCGCTCCCGTCGATGCTCGACAAGGTGCGCGGAGTCCTCGCGCCGATCGCGGACCAGACGCGCCAGCGGGCCCTCGCGTCGGACCTCATCGACCGCCAGCGCGTCCGGTTGTTCACGGCGTTCGCCGCGTCGAGGCGTGAGCCCGAGGCGATGAAGAGCGCCCTGGGTCAGCGTGCCGCGCTGGGCGTACGGGTCGAAGACCTCCCCGCGACGCTGCGGTACAACGCGCTGCTCCTGGAGAGCCGGTCTCGATTCGAAGCGCCGGGCCTGGACGAGATCAGCGCCTTCGACGCCGGCGTGGACATCGCCCAGAAGATCCGAGCGCTGGGGGCGGAGGTTGCGGGGGACCCGCGCGTGAGCGCGATGCTGGCCAAAGTCGCCGACCTGACCCGAGAGCGTCCGGACCAGGTCAAGAAGATCGACCCCAAGACCCTGGGGCCCGGCTCGATCGGCTGGTCGGCTCAGGAAGACCCGAACACGGGCCGCCTGACATTCACCAGCCCGCCCCCGGCCAACGGGCGGGGCGCGAGCGTCACCATCGTGTTCGAGCGCGTCGAGGCCGACACGGCGCTGGGGACCGACGCGACGTACATCGCCGCGAGCGAGACCTCGCTGCGCCAGGTGCTGGGGCTGACGTCGACCCCGGAGCATCGGCGCGAGCTCGAGAGCCTCATGCCGCTCTACGAAGAGGACGCGGGCTGGGTCGGTCCGCGCGTGTGGGAGTGGAAGCCGACGCCCGCGGGCGGGGTCTCGATCGCCGCGGGCAGCACGTGGCTCAATCCCGACGCGAACGTCACGAAGGCCGACCCCGCTTTCGCCCCCGAGATTCTCCAGCCCGGCGCCGCGAACAGCATCCGGCCCGAGAAGGGCGGCGACCCGACGCCCGACCACCCGATGCAGAAACTCGGGCCCGCGGCCGCGGCGTACGTCTCCCGGCTCGCAGGCTGCCGCCTGCCCACGAGCGCCGAGTGGCGTGCGGCGTACCAGGCGCTGGTCGTGCGCACCGGCAAGGCCGGGGCGCTGTGGAACATCCGCGACAAGACCTTCGACGTGCAGCGCGAGCACATCCTCGCCATGCAGAGCCGCGTGCAGCGCAAGGCGAGTTTCCAGTTCCCCGACATCGACATCGCCCGGATCGACCCGCAGGCGCCCACGGGCCTGCGAGCGGTCGCCAACCGCGACGTCGACGACGGCGTCCTCTACTTCGCGAAGGTCGACGAGGACAAGACCCCGGGCGTCCTGCTGCACCACATGGTCGGGAACGTGGCGGAGTTCGTTTTCGATGATGCGCCGGCGCTCGAGCTGGCGCAGATGTCCGCCAAGGGTGTCCGCACCGTGGTCGAGAAGAAGGGCGCGCCGCTGAAGGTCATCGGCGGCTCGGCGCTCTCTCCCACCACGATTCCGGTCGACACGCCCAGCGCCGTCGACCTGCTCGCCGCCCAGGAGGGCTTCGCCGACGTCGGATTTCGAATGGCCTTCGGCGCCAGCGGGACATCGATCAAGGCCGAGCCGCTCGCCTTGAAACTGCGCAAGGCTCTCTCGGACGAAGCCCTGATCGTCGCGAAGTGACGACGGCGTCAGCGTCGATCCGCGGCGCGCAGCAAAGCCCCCGCGCCGGGCGCGGGGGCTCAGGTTCTGAAGACCATTCTTCGTCGCCGAATCAATCGGCGGACGGGCTCACTCGCCGTCGGGCATAGCGGCGTACGTCCCGTGATCGGTCGAGTCTCGGAACACCTGCGATCCAAGCGAGTCCGACGCGACGAGCATGCGCCCCTTGGGCGAAATCACCGGCGTGGCCTCCACCCGCGGACCCTGGCTCGAACCGACGTCGAAGGACGTCTGCACTTCGTGGGCCACGGAGCACCCGCCCATGGTCAGTCCGAAGACGGCGACAAGACCCATCCCGATGCTCAGACGACGGCGAGCGTGGCTCATGCAAACACCTCCATGAGGTCGCGTTGAAGTCTCCGCGGGGCCGATCGCGCCAAACGCCGGCCACGCACCATTCAGGACATCGGCCCGCCGGTGGTCCGTCTGGGGGCTTGCGCTGTGCGCGGGCCGCACCCCGGGAAAGGCTGCGGGGTCGTGAAGAGCCTGCGGCCTGCGCGGGCCGCGTGCCTTCCGAGCGTCGGGGTTTGCGGGCGTTGCCGGCGATCCCATAACATCGGACGGTGCCGAGGGCGTCGCCCCGGCGCGGTGGACAGGGGGAATCCGCGCGGGATCGACGCCGCAGCAGGAGGACGAATGAGCGACAGCCCATCCAAGCCGGCCCCGTCCGCAAACGAAGGCGGCGGGGCGCCGATCGATCCGAGGGCGCTGGCGGCCTCGCTGGGCGTCGCGAAACTGGAGGACGTCGACCCGCGCCGGGCCGCCGAACTGGCCGCCATGCTCAGCGAGGTGGTCGCGAACTTCGACCAGCTCGTGTGGGGCACCTTCCGCGCCGTCGCGCCGTCGTCGACGATCAAACGACAGCAGAACCTCAAGCAGGTGGTCGGACGCTTCGCGGCGGGCGACGCGGGCGTGAGCGCACGCCAGGTCAAGGACGAGCTCGACCGCCTCCGGCAGGTCGGCGCCGCGCTCATCGCCTCGCTCAACCAGGCGGGGCGCCAGTTCGCGCAGAGACAGGCGACCACCCTCGCGCCGTCGCAGATCGAGTCGTCCGTGAAACTCTCGGGCAAGAGCGTGATGACCGGCCTCGAGGCCCAGTGCTGGCGCAAGTACGTCGAACTGGCGGGCACGGGCGACGTCGACAGCGTCGAACGCGACCTGCTCTCGGCGATGGGAGCACACGCCGAGGCGCTGGCGCGCGGCGCGGGTGTGAAGTAACGAGCCGTTGAGGAGCGAGATTCCACGATGACGCTGGCCGAACTCTGCGAGCCGCTGTTCCAGTACGTCTGCCGACTCAACCGCTCGGCCCGCAAGGGCGTGGCGCTCGAAGCGGCCCAGGTGCGCGCCGAGGTCGAGGAGGTCCTCTCCACGCTCAAGGCTCGTTCCACCGGCGAGGCGACGCTGAAAGCCAACTACGAAAAGATCGAGATCGTGCTGGTGTACTTCGTCGACTGGGCCGTGCGCACCAGCCGCCTGCCCTTCGCGGGTTCCTGGGCCGACCTGGCGCTGCAGCGCGGGCGTCCCGGCGGCGATGAGGACTTCTTCGACGAGCTCGACAAGACGCTCAAGGACCCCGCGCCCGAGGCGACCGAGCGACTGCTGATCTTCTACACCTGCCTGGGGCTGGGCTTCACCGGCTGGTACGCGGGCCAGACGGATTACCTCCGCAAGAAAATGCAGGAGATCCTGCCGCGGGTGCGCGGCATGGTCGACGCCGGCGTCGGCGACCGCATCACCCCCGAGGCGTACGAGCGCGTGAACACCGCGGACCTCGTCGAGCCCCCGGGGACCAAGGTCGCCGCCCTGGTGCTCGTCATGATCGGGCTGGCGGTCACGGTGCTCGCCGCCAACGCGGCGCTGTTCCTTGAACGCCGCAGCCAACTCAAGCAAACGCTCGCCGGGATCGTCGAGGCGGCGGGCGGCGCGAGCGCCGCCGCCAAAGACGCCGGCGGCAAGGAGGCACGCCCGTGAGCGCACTCTTCGAGCGTTTCGCGAGCCTCTCCCTGGTCGGCAAGGCGCTGGTGCTCGGGGCCATCCTCAGCGTCATCGCGGCGCTGCTGATCATCTTCGCCGGGAGCGTCGCCGTCTGGGTCGTCCTCGCCGGCGTGCTGCTGGTGGTGTTCCTCGTGATGGCGTTCCAGGCGGTGCTGGGCGCGATCTCGCGCAAGAAGAGCTCGCCCTTCGAGCGGGCCCTGGCCGGCGCGAGCGCCCTGACGCCGATGGGCGTGACCGAGCCGGCGCGCCGGGCACGCCTCGACGATCTCCGACGCGTCTTCGAGAGCGGCGTGGAGAAGTTCCGGGCCGCCGGCAAGAACCTCTACGCCCTGCCGTGGTACCTGGTCGTCGGCGAGCCCGGCTCCGGCAAGACCGAGGCGATCCGCCACTGCAACGTCGGCTTCCCGCCGGGACTTCAGGACGAACTGCAGGGCTCGGGCGGCACGCTGAACATGAACTGGTGGTTCACCAACCACGCCGTGATGCTCGACACCGCGGGCAGGCTCATGTTCGAGGAGGTCGAGCCCGGCTCGACCAGCGAGTGGCAGGAGTTCCTCAAACTCCTCAAGAAATACCGCACGAACTGCCCGGTCAACGGCATGCTCTTGGTGATCCCCGCCGAGAGTCTCATCCGCGACACCGCCGACCAGATCGAGAAGAAGGCCTCGCGCGTCGCCAGGCAGCTCGACACCGTGCAGCGCACGCTCGGGGTGCGATTCCCCGTGTTCGTCGTCATCACCAAGGCCGACCTCATCAACGGCTTCCGCGAGTTCTTCGACAGCGTGCAGGACCCCGCGCTCCAGCACCAGATGCTGGGCTGGTCCAACCCGGCCAGCCTCGACGAGCCGTTCAACCCCGAGGCGGTCGAGGAGCACCTGAAGGTCGTGCAGCGCCGCCTGCTGCGCCGGCGCCTGGGCCTGATGCTCGACCCGGTCAACACCGAGAACCCCAAGGCGCGGCGCACGGACCAGGTCGACGCGCTCTACGCCTTCCCGGAGGCGCTGCTGTCGATCTCGCCCCGGCTCAAGCAGTACCTCTCGATGATCTTCGTGCAGGGCCAGTGGAGCGCTAGGCCCCTGTTCCTGCGCGGCATCTACTTCACCAGTTCCATGCGCGAGGGCTCGGCGCTCGACTCCGACCTGGCCTCGGCGCTGGGCATCCCGGTCGATCAACTGCCCGAGGGACGCGTCTGGGAACGCGACCGCGCGTTCTTCCTGCGCGACCTGTTCATGAACAAGGTTTTCCGCGAGCGCGGCTTGGTGACCAGCAGCGCCAGCACGGGCAAGCTCCGGCGCGCGCGGGCCGCCCTCATCGCGGGAGTCGGGTTCGTCGGCCTGACCCTCCTGGGCGGGCTGACATACGCCGGCTCGGCGTCGCTCAAGTCCACGCTCGCGCGCCCGCTGGAGTTCTGGACCGACGTCGGGCGCACGTTCAGCAAGAACGCCCAGCCCGTCGACCCCGGAATCGGCACGCTCGTCGCGTCGGGAGGGAGCGCCGCGGGCGAGAGCGACCGGCACATGCTGCCCATCGTCTCCAAACTGCTCCCCGCGGACGAGTACTACCAGTACCGCGGCGACGCGGGCGAGGACGCCGGCGACCTGGCCCGCATCCCCGGCGTGCGCGACGAGAACCGCCGGCGCGCCACGTTCCCGATGGAGCTGCGCGACGCCGCGGCCGCGCGGATCCAGGTGCCCCTGATCTTCCGCCCGGCCGCCCTGATCTCCGGAGACTCCGCCTCGAACCTGCTCGAAAAGGACCGGCGGGACGCCGCCGCGGCGCTCACCCGCGCGAGCATCACCCTTCCGATCCTCGACTCGGTGCGCACGCGATTGCGCACCGACAGCGACGAGTTCCAGCCCGACTGGACCCCGGCCGCGGCGGGCGCGATGGCGGAACTGATCCGAACCACCCGCGCCGCCGGCGCGAGCGTCCGCCCCGAGTCCGTCGAAGCCATGCTGCGTTACGCGCTTCTCGGCACGCACGCCTTCGAGACCGAGGGCGTGCGCGACGACCTGAGCGCGATCGCCGCGGCGATGGAGATGGGCGGCGCAACCCCCGACGCGAGCGCCGGGCTCGTCCGATCACGCGACCCCGAGACCCTGCGCGACGCGCTGCGCACCTGCGCCGACGCCGCCCGACAAAAGGGCGGCCCCGCGGCCGACGACCTCGCCGGGGCATGCCGACGCCTGGAACAACTCCTGGGCGCACCGGTCGGCGCCGACCCCGCGGGCGATCCCGATGCGCTGGACCGCGCTAAGCCGCTGAACGCGGCGCTGGCCGCTTTCCTCGACGCGCACCAGCGCGTTTTCGGCGCCGCCGCACCTTCCGGCCCTGTAACACCCCCCCCGGGCCAGCCCTCAACCAAGGCGCACGCGCAGGGCAACCAACCGCCCGGTGCAACGGCGCCCGCCGAGCCCGCGGCCTCCGTGCCCACCGCACCCGCGACGCAGTACGAGAGTGCCGCGGCGATCGCCGGCGCTGTCGCCCAGGCCGCGGCGCAGACGCCCGCCAAGGCACGCGCGGCCCTGCCGCTGGCCTCGCTGAGCGCGGGGGGAGCCGCGGCCAGCGCCGAGTTCGACGCCCGCTACCAACCCGAAGCGATGGTGGACGTGCTCAAGCCCGTCCTTCAACGCCGCCTCGACCTGTCCGCCGAAGCGCTCACAACGCCCGCCGAGTCGTTGCAGCAGAGCGCGGCGGACGAGTACCTCCGCCAGTACGTCGACTATTGGTCGAGGCGCGTGCTGGAAGACGCGCTCCCGGGGACCCGGACCGACTGGGACCAACTGCACCGAGCGCTCACCGGTTCGGCGCAGGTCTGGAAGCACCACGGACCGCTCGGGCAGCTCGCCGAGCGCATCGGCCAGGCCGCTCGGGCGCCGTTGAACTCGATGGGCGACACGCTGCCGGTCGCATGGGCGGTGCGGCTCGAGCAGTTGCGCAGGGCGGCCGACGGAGCCAAGGGCACGCTGGGCAACGACTCCTTCGAGCGGGCGATGGGCGCGATGCTCTCGTCGTGGACCGGGCTCGGGGCCGATGCCGGCGCCGCGAGGTCAGCACTCGCGCAGCGCCTCGCCGCCCCGGCGGGGGTCAACGAGTTCTTCGGCGTCACGACGTCGTCCGGCGCCGAAACCGACCTGGCGCAGTGCTACTGGCGCGAACTCTCTCTCCGCGCGGCCCTGGCGCTGCGGACGAGTGCGCGCGGCGATCAGCAGCCCGCCGCCGCCGACGCCCGCGCGCTCGCCGATGTGATCGGCGTCCTGAGATCGCCGCTCGACGTAGCCCCGGCTTCGCCGTCGATGCTGAGCCCGAGCATCGCGGGACCGGCGCTCGCCGCGTTCGCCGCGCTCGATTCCAGGCTCTCGCCCCTCGCCGCGCCTGAAGAATCAGCGCCGACCGTTGATCCCGGCGTGAACGCCGAGGTCGCCGCGGCCAAGTTGCAGCGCGTCATCAGCGCCGCCCCGCTCGCCTCGTTGCGCGCGTTGTCCAAATCGGTCGCGGCGGTCACTTCGGCGCAGCCGATCAAGTACCGCCTGAGCGTCGTGGCCGATGCGCCCCTCCCGGGCGGCAGATCATCGCTGCTCACGAACGTCAGCAGTGCGGATCTTGTCAGCGACGGGCGACCGCCGTTCGCCTCCGTCTTCAAGCCGGGCGCCGGGGTTGTCCAACTGGGCGAGGTTACGTCCGGTGCGGGCGGACCGGTGCTGGTGCGATGGAAGGACGGTGCCGGCAAGATCCTCGGCATCACGGGTATCGACCGCGCCTGGGGGCCCGTCGGACTGCGAGACCTGAGCGCTGCCGCGCCGGACGCCGGCCGTCCGAACGATGTGCTGTTGCCGGTCCGTCTCGTCGGCTCAGGAGGCGGTGAAGTCGCGGGGTGGGTGTGGATCCGGGTCGAGCGCGACGACGAACCGAGGTCCGTGCCGGGTGCGAGCGGGCGCTGACGACGGTGCACGCGCCCGGTGGTCCCCCGGAGCGGGCACAGTGCGGGCGCAGCAGCCGACGGACCGATGGACAGAGATCGACGGGTGCAATTGCAGGAGCAGGCGTATCTCCATTTTCTCCAAACTCCTCAAGCGACCCGCCGCCGCGCCCGCCGAGCCCGAGGTCTTCGTCGCCGCATTCGGCAAGCACCCGGCCTGGGACGATCACCTGGACGACCTGGGCCTCGAAACGCCCCGCCTGGTCAGTTTTAAGAGCGTGCTCTACAGCGAGGGCATCGCGGCGAACATCGACTCGGGCGCGTGGGAGAAACTCGACCCCGCGCAACGCGTCGAGGCATGGGGGCACGATCTGCTCTGGTGGATGGGCACCGACGTCACGGTCGGGCGGCTGTGGGCAAGCGCTGACGGCAAGGGGCGCACGAAGTATCCGATGGTCGTGCTGGTTCAGTGCCGCGGCGTGAGCAGCGGCTGGGCGATCGACACGGCGCTGGGCGCCGTCGCCCGGGCGCACCAGACGCTCCAGCAAGCGACGACGCGCCCGCAGGTCATCGGCGAGCTTGACCGCCTCCGCGATTCACTCCGGGAACAGGCCCGCGCCAACCCGGGCGCGATCGAGCGCGATCCGCGGCAGTTCGCCCTCCTGGCTCAGGCCCTCCACGCCGAACCCGAGGAGGCCGAGGCCGTTGGCGACGCGTCGTTCGGGCGGGCGATCTACGCCATCGAGCGCGAGGCCGCCGCGGCGGGGGTTCTCGCGCAGGACGCCGGCAAGGGCGCCCCGCCGGGCGGCGGCGCCGCCTCCAAGTGCGCCTCGTTGCGTTTGCCGGTGCCGGTCAGTTGGAGCGGGTCGGCGACAGACGTGCAGGCCCAGGGCCGTTCGCTTCGCGCCTGGCTGGATACCCTCCTGAGCCGCATCGATCCGGGCGTCCCGATGCTCCTGGTGAAACCCCAGGGGCGAGCGTGGGTAGACGCCATGGTGGGCGAGCCGGGCCCGGCCCAGGTCTTCGCCCTGCGTGCGGGGGAAGCCATCATGCCCAAGGTCAGTCGCGTGCCGTACACGTTGGATTCGTCGTGGATGCAGAACCTCCGGCGCGAGGTCGAGAGTGCGCAGAACGCGGCGCCAGCGCCGGTCTCCGGCTCCAGGCGATCGCTGCTCGGATCCATCGCGGGACACACGCCCGCCGGGCGTCTGCGTTCGCTCGCGATGATCCTCGCCGCGGGGAGCGCGCTGGCGATCGCACCTCGGGCGGTGCAGAGCGCCGTCCCCGGCGAAGGCGCTCGGTCGAGCGACGGGCAGCCGCACGAGCCCTCGCGGGTCAACGGCCGCGCACGCTACAACCAGTTGCTCGAGGAACTCCTCGAATCTGTCACAAAGCCCGACGTGACGGACGAGCAGGCCCGGGCCGCGGTGCAGTCCTTCATCGATCAGGCCCAGTCGCTCCCGGGCGGCATCGCGTTCCTGCGCGAGGCGGACCAGACGATCTCGGCCCTGCGCGCGATCCTCCAGCCCGACGACGCCCCGTCCCCGGCGCCGTCCAACCCACCCGCCGGCGGTGCTCCGCACGCGGAAGCGTCACGGCTCGGCCCCGGCTCTTTGCCCGGTGCGTTCGCGGTGACGCTCCCAGACAACCGGCTGCGCTTCACGCTCCCCGGAAAGACCCCGGGGTCCGAGATCGTGCTCGACTTCTTCAAGGTCCGCGTCGTGAACCCGACCACCGCGAAATCCGGCGAGGGTCAGTCGAGCACACCGCCCCTGCAGACGTTCTACTTGTGCACGACCGAGGTCTCGGCGCGAACGTTCAGCGACGCGGTCTCCACGCTCGGCTCCTGGGAGCGACTGGCGCAGGTCATGCCGCCCTTCCGCGCCGCCGACGACGAACGCCTCGGGCCGCGTGTCTGGCAATGGACGTTCGGCCGGCGCCCCGGCTCGACGCAGGTGGGCGTGACGGGACTTGCGCCGGCCGGCCAGTGGCTGGTGCGATCCGAAGGCGCAACGGGCGCCGACGTCTATCCGCCCGGCCTCGACCCCGGACAGCCCACGCTCGACCTGCCGATGCAGCACGTGCCGCCGGACGCGGCCATGTACGTCGCCGACCTGCTCGGCTGCCGCCTGCCCACGAGCGCGGAATGGAAAGCCGCGGCGGGCGCCCAGGAGGCTCGCCTGGAGCGAACCACGCTCAACCTCCGCGACCAAACCTGGGCACGGCAGCAGAAGCACACCGAGGCCCGGCTGGTCCAGGGACGCCGCGCGTTCGCGGCCGACTCCGGCGGGTTTGTGCCGAGCACTGCCCCGGCCCTCAGCGGGCCCAAGTCGGCGGCGGTCGTGGACGAGGACGACCATGTGCTCTGGTTCAGCCCGATCGCTCAGGGCGGCGGCGGGTCCAAGGCGCCCTTCAAGCACCTCGTCGGCAACGTTGCCGAGTGGGTGTGGGATGGGCCCTGGCCGACGCCCGGCCAGCCCCGCGGCTCAGACCCCGGCGAGTTTCAGAGGGCCCTCAACGCGCATCCCGAGCAGATCGGCGTCATCGGCGGTTCGGCGCTCTCGCGTCCCGACCTCGATGTGCACCAGCGTCAGCCCGTGCTGCTCGCCGAGGCGCGAGAGGGGTACGCCGATGTGGGATTCCGCCTGGCGTTCAGCGTCGGCGCCGACAGCGATCTGACCGTTGCTCAACGGGCGGCCGGAATCCTCACGCCCCTGCCCCGCCTGCGCAACGAACCCTGAGGCGCAACCGACAGGCACGACGGCATTCAACGGGCGCGGTATCGTTGCCCGCCGCACGACCATGCCCGCCGGCGCTCCGGGCCCGTGACCAAAGCGTTGCGGAAAAGCGAGCGAACTTGACGAAAAGACCCGGAAACGGTTAGTGTGCGCGCCGTCCGGGGTCGCCAGCGCCGGTGGGGTGAGCAAGGGGCGCCCACCGCCGGAGAGCGGAATCGGGGGGTCAGGGGAAGGGTGGTGGGGCGTTCCGCGGACGCACATCCGCCGGACGTGCGCGACGTCATCGCGCAATCGTTTGGTCCTTCAGCGCCACCAAGGAGCGGTGATGTTTCAGCAGCGCGTCAGGATGACCCGTTCGAGTTCAATGGCCTTGATCGCGATCGCCGGACTGGCGGTCTCCTTCTCCTTCGCTCAGCCGAGTCAGCCGGGCGTCGGCCCCGCCGAACCGGTCACGGGCCAGCCCAAGTTCGCTCCACCCGAGCCCAACGCCGGTGAGAAGCCGCGTACAGGCAACGAGCCGCCCAAACTCAGCGAACTGACCAAGACGCCGCCGCCCAGCGCCGCGGCCGACCCGGATCAGCCGACCTATCTCGTCAGCGCGATCAACATCAAGTACGCGACTGAACACCCGCAGCTTCCCGCGCCCGACGACCTGCTGCAGCGCGAAGTGCTGCTGGGTTGGCGCGACGGCGGCTATGTCGAGTTCACCGAGGGCGAGGAAGAGGCCCGCGTGATCCTGAGCGACCTGCCGCTCAAGCCCGCCGCCAAGTTCACCTCGCGCGCTCTGCTCGCAATCTCCCGCGCCATCGTCGACGACATGAACGAGCGGGGCATCATCGGCGTGAGCGTCTCGCCGTCCGACGCCGAGTTCGCGCCGCCGGGCGAGGGCGATCCGGCCTGGGGCAAAGACGTCCGCAAGGAAGGGCGCAACAGCGTCACCCTGATCGTGCGCATCGGCGTGGTCACGGAACTCCGAACGATCGCGATGGGCGAGCGGTTCCCCGGCGCCGACCGCGTGAACAACCCCGCGCACGCGGCGATCCTCGAGGGCAGCCCGGTCCAGGTGTACCACCAGGACGATCCCGAGCGGAAGGACCTGCTGCGCCGCGACGAGCTTGAAGACTACGTCTACCGCCTGAACCGGCACTCCGGCCGGCGCGTGGACATCGCCGTCTCCGCCGCCCAGCAGCCCGGCGGCATCGCGCTCGACCTGCTTGTGAACGAGAACAAGCCGTGGCTCGCCTACGCCCAGGTCTCCAACACGGGCACCAAGTCGACGAACCAGTGGCGCGAGCGCTTCGGCTTCGTGCACAACCAGCTCACCAACCGCGACGACATCCTGAGCCTCGACTACATCACCGCGGGTTTCGACTCCAGCCACGCGTTCATCGCGTCGTACGACACGCCGATCTGGGGCGACTGGCTCCGATTCAAGCCGTACTTCTCCTGGAACCAGTTCACCGCTTCCGACGTCGGCCAGGCCGGCGAGGAGTTCGAGGGCGAGGGCTGGAAGATCGGCGGGGAACTGGCCGCGAACATCTTCCAGAAGCGCGAACTCTTCATCGACGCCGTCGTCGGCGCACGCTACGAGCACATCGAGGTCGACAACAAGGCCGTCGACGTCAGCGGCGACGAGAACTTCTTCATCCCGTACCTGGGCCTGCGTGCCGAGCGCGAGACCGACATCAACTCGACGTACGCGAGCCTGATGATCGAGTTCAATCTCCCCGACGTCGCCGGCACCGACGGCGACACGCTCAACGAACTCGGCCGGCTCAACCCCGACGATTCGTGGGTCGCGCTGCAGTGGGATTTCTCGCACTCGTTCTACCTCGAACCGCTGGTCTTCCGTTCCGATTGGGAGAACCCCGAGAGCAAGCACGCGACGCTCGCGCACGAGATCTCGCTCGGCCTGCGCGGTCAGTACGCCTTCGACCACCGCCTGATCCCGAACTTCGAGCAGGTCGTCGGCGGTCTGTACACGGTTCGCGGCTACGAGGAGTCCGTGGTCGCCGGCGACTCGGTCGTCGTCTTCAGCGCCGAATACCGCTTCCACCTGCCACAGGCCCTCGGCATCGATCCCAACGCCGGTGAACTCTTCGGTCAGACCTTCCGCTACAAGCCCCAGCAGCCGTACGGCCGTGCCGACTGGGACCTGGTGCTCAAGGCGTTCCTCGACGTGGGGCGTGCCGTGAACTCCGACCGCGAGACGTTCGAGCGAGACAACACGCTCGTCGGCACGGGCGTCGGCGTCGACTTCAGTTTCAAGCGCAACTTCAGCCTGCGGATCGACTGGGGCGTCGCCTTGGAGGAGATCGAGAACACGGTCAGCGCCGGGAGCAACCGGTTCCACATCGTGGGCACCGTGCTGTTCTGACCCGAAGCCGAGCGTCCGTCCCCCGGCGGTGCCGCAAGGCTCAGATTTCGACGCCTCGGTCTGGAACAGCCCGGGTGGGACCGGCGAACCGAATTGCCGAGGCGGCGCGCCCGACCCGGCGCTCGCGGGGGATCCGTGCAAATCCCCTCGATCTGGGGTCCGTGCACCCCGGTTTGCCAAGGGCAAAACCGGCGCGAGCCGCTGGTTTGCCCAAGTTGCCCCGGTTGACGTCCCCGATGAGCGGGATGCCATCCCGGCACAATGTGCCGAACAAGCGGCGCCCGACCCACGCGGGCCAAACGCCCCGCGAAACGGCGCAGATTGCAGCGGGGGCACGGCATTAGCCGACCTTTTCATCGTGGCAAGCCCGTGCGGGGCGCTTGCGGCCATCCGGCGGCAAGGTATGCTCCGAGCGGGGTTTGCAGCGATGGAGGCGTCGGCAGACTCCGGAACGGTCCGGGGTTTGAACGCGCGCACCGGCCGGGGTAAACGATGACCCCGCTGT
>ERZ795060.1276-NODE-1276-length-30202-cov-7.784158_pt1 | contig 30202 bp, 25 predicted proteins | sample MGYA00375144_ERZ795060 | MGnify/ENA primary metagenome ERZ795060 (study PRJEB30189, sample SAMN05720157) | activated sludge metagenome | isolation source: anaerobic digester from wastewater treatment plant | place: Japan | collected 2015-05-15 ...
GTTTGAGCGGTTTTTTCCACGAGGTGAAGTCGCAGTTCGGGTAGTTGATGCAGCCGTAGAAGACGCGGCCTTTGCGCGTCTTGCGCTCGACGAGTTCGCCGCCGTCCTTTGGACAGATCACGCCGATCTTTTCGAGCCACGGTTCGGTGTAACGACATTCGGGGAAGCCCGAACACGAGATGAACTTCCCGTAGCGGCCATAGCGGATGACGAGTTCCCGGCCGCAGTCGGGACAGGCGCGGCCAATCGGCTCCGGGCCAGACTTGGTGACGGGCATCTCGGCCTGGGCCTTCGCCACCTCCGCGGAGAACGGGCTCCAGAACTCGCGCATCACGCGCACCCAGTCTTCGTTCCCGGCCGCGATCTCGTCGAGTTCTTCCTCCATGCGCGCCGTGAAGCTGTAATCCACGATGTCGGGGAAATATTGGATCATCAAATCGTTGACGGTGAACCCGGTCTCGGTCGGGACGAGGCGGCGGTCCACCCGCTCGACGTAGCCGCGCTGCTGGATGGTGGAGATCGTCGGCGCGTAGGTGGACGGGCGGCCGATCCCGTTTTCTTCGAGGGTCGCCACCAGCGAGGCTTCGCTGTAACGCGGCGGCGGCTGGGTGAAATGCTGTTCGGGGATGAGGCGGACGAGCTCCTGTTTTTGTCCCTCGGCTACGCCCGCGGGGATGCGGACGTTTTCCTCGTCTTCTTCGGATTTCACATCCTCGTTCTTCGCTTCTTCATAGACGACGAGGAAGCCTGGGAATTTCACCACCGATCCCGAAGCGCGCAATAGATACGCGTGGTCGCTCTGACCCGTGACTTCCACTTGCAGCGTGTCGTACACCGCGGCTTCCATTTGCGACGCGACGAACCTCTGCCAGATGAGTTGGTACAACTTGAACATGGCGGGTTCGAGGAACGACTTGACTTTCTCCGGTTCGCGCATCACGGACGTGGGGCGGACGGCCTCGTGCGCTTCCTGCGCGCCCGCGGACTTCGTCTTATATTTCGGCGCTTCAGACGGAAGGAAATCGTCGCCGTATTTCGCGGCGACGAACTGCCGCGCTTCGGTCTGCGCCAGTTCCGAGACGTTGGTCGAATCGGTTCGCATGTACGTGATCAGGCCCGTCGTCCCGCCCTCGCCGACATCCTGACCTTCGTAGAGTCCCTGCGCGAGAGCCATCGTCCGCTTGGCGGTGAAACCCAGTTTGCGCGAGGCCTCCTGCTGAAGCGTGGACGTTGTGAACGGCGGCGAAGGTCTGCGCTTGCGCTCGCCGCGTTTGACTTTTGTGATGACGTACGCGGCCCTTTCCATGTCCGCGAGGATGGGCTTGACAACGTCCTCGCGAGGCAGTTCCGGCTCCTCGTCGTCAATGCGCGCCAGTTTGGCGACGAACGTCTGGCGGAGGCTCTCCGGCTTGAACTCCGCGCCGATGCTCCAATATTCGACGGGGACGAAGGCGTCAATCTCGCGTTCGCGTTCGACGATGAGCCGCAGCGCCACCGATTGGACGCGTCCCGCGGAGAGACGCGAGCGCACTTTCTCCCACAGGATCGGGCTGATGCTGTAGCCGACGAGCCGGTCCAGCACGCGGCGCGCCTGCTGCGCGTTGACCAGGTCCATGTTGATGCCGCGCGGGTGCGCGAAGGCCTCGTTGACGGCGGATTCGGTGATCTCGTGGAAGACCACGCGCTTCGCCCGCTCCGGTTCGATGTCCGCGGCTTCGAGCAGGTGCCACGAGATGGCTTCGCCCTCGCGGTCGGGGTCGGTGGCGAGATAGACTTCGGCGTGTTCCTTCGCCAGTTGCTTCAGTTCCTTGACGACCGTCTTCTTCTCGTTCGGGACGCGGTACTTCGGGGTGAAGTTGTTCTCCACGTCCACCGAGAGTTGCGAGCGCAGCAGGTCGCGGATATGGCCGACGGAGGCCTTCACCGTGTAGCCCTTGCCGAGGAAACGTCCCACCGTCCTGGCTTTAGCGGGCGACTCCACGATCACCAGTTTCCCCTGGCGCGGCTTCTCCGCTTTGACGGGCTTCTCAGGCGGGGTTAATCCCGCGTGCGCGTCGGTCTTTCCCATGCGATACAACTTCGTCCCGCACACGGGACAGACGCCGATGGTCACGGGCGAGCCCTTCGCGTTGAAGGACGCCTGCGGGTCGTTCATTTCTCGTTTGGTCTTGCACTTCATGCAATAAGCTTCCATAAATCCTCCAGAGAACAGGACGCAGAGAGTAGAGATCAGTCAACGCTGCTCTCTCTCCGTTGTCCAATCTCTATAAATACTTTTCGTGTTCGGAATTTTTCAAACTGTCCACAACCTTGCGGACCTTCTGCGCGTGGTCTTTGTGGCACACCAGCAAAACGTCGCGCGTGTCCACCACGACCAGGTCGTCCACGCCGATGGTGACGATGAGCCGCTCGCCGCCGTTGTCGTACACCAGCGAGTGATGCGTGTCCTCCGCGATGTGCTGGTTCGCGAAGACGATGTTGCCGTCCTTGTCGGTGATGTGGACGTCGAAGAGCGAATCCCACGAGCCGACGTCGCTCCACTCCAACCCGCCCGCAGGCAGGACGGCCACCTTGTCGGCGTTTTCCATGACCCCGTAATCCACGGTGACGGTATCTAGCTTCCGCCAGACGCGCTGGATGACCCGCTCGCGTCCCGCGGACGTTGAGGCGGACGCGATCTCCGTCAGCGCTTGATCCAGCCTCGGCAGTTGCCGACCGATCTCCGCAAGGATGGAGTCGGCGCGCCAGACGAACATCCCCGAATTCCACGAGTGGTCGCCCGAGGCGATCATGGCGCGCGCCTCCACCTCGTTCGGCTTCTCTTTGAATTTCAACACGCGGTAAACGGGATAGACGACGCGTTCGGAGATCGTCTCGCCGCGCTGGATGTATCCGTATCCCGTGGCGGCGTAAGTGGGCGTGACGCCCAGCGTGACGAGGTAGCCCTTTTCGGCCACGTCCACCGCCACGCGGATTAATAAATGAAAGAGGTCGCGGTTGCGGATGTAGTGGTCCGCGGGCAGGACGGCCATCGCCGCTTCGGGGTCGCGTTGACGCAGGATCGCGGCCGCCAGCCCGACGACGGACGCGGTGCCGCGCGGCTCCGGCTCGACGATGAAGTTCCGCGCGGGGATCTCGGGCGTTTGGGCGCGCAACTCGTCCACCTGCGCGGCGACGGTGACCACGTAGATCCGGTCGGGGGAAAGCAGTCCCTCCAGGCGTTCGACGGTGGTCTGGAAGAGAGTGCGTTTCTCGTCCAGGAGGGGAAGCATCTGCTTCGGGCGGTCGCGGCGCGAGAGCGGCCAGAGGCGGGTCCCGCCTCCGCCCGCCATGATGACGGCGTAGGTGTGGTTTAGGATGTCGGTCATGCCTGGTTACGTGGTTGAGTAGTTGGCCTGCCCTTCGCGGACGGAAATATAACTCATCCCGCCCACCTGGCGCACCATTCCTTTTAATTCCATGAGCGTAAGTGTAGCGGAGACTTTCTCAATCGGCAAGCCCGTCGCGTTGCGGATTTCGTCCACGTGGACGGGTTCCGCGCCGAGGGCGGCGAGCAGTTGCGCCTCGAGCGCGTCGGCGGGGATGGCCTTGCGCGCCGCTTTGAAGTCGCCCGTGCGAGTCAAGTTGAGCGCCTGCGTCAGGTCTTGCGGACTGAGCAGCGGGTGCGCGCCTTGCTGGATGAGTTTGTTCGCGCCTTTGCTTTGCGGCGCCAGGATGCTGCCCGGCACGGCGAAGACTTCGCGCCCCTGCTCGGCGGCGAACTCGGCGGTGATGAGCGCGCCGCTGGTCTCGCCCGCTTCGACGACCACCGTTGCCATCGAAAGCCCGGCGATGATGCGGTTGCGCGGCGGGAAGTTGGCCGATTCGGGCGGCGTCCCCACCGCGTAATCGCTGACGACCGCGCCCTGTTTCATCATCTTTTCGGCGATCTGCAAATGTTCGGGCGGATAGATCTTGTCCACGCCCGAGCCGAGGACGGCGATCGTGCGTCCGCCAGCCTTGAGCGCGGCGGAATGGGCGACCGCGTCCACGCCGCGCGCCAGCCCCGAGACGACCGTGATTCCCTGCCCCGCGAGGAACGCGGCCAGGTCTTCGGCGATCTGCCTCCCGTAGGGTGTGACGCGCCGCGTCCCGACGATGGCGACCGCGTAGTGGTCGTCGAGACTGATCTCGCCGCGCGCGTAGAGCACGGGCGGCGGCTGTTCGATCTCTTTCAGGCGCGGCGGATAGAGTTCGTCGTCCCACGTCAGGACGGAGATGCCCTGCTTTTCGATCTGGTTCCAGATTTTTTCGAGATCAACCTTTACGCGCAGGTTGACGACGGACTCCGCCAGCCTTGGGCTGAGTCCCGCTTCCTGCAACTGTTCGGCGGGCGCGTTCCACGCGTCTTCGAGCGAATCGAAGTATGCCAGCAGGGCGCGCATTCGCACCGCGCCGATGCCTTTCACGAGGTTGAAGCCGATCCAATAGCGCTTATCGTTCATTGGCTGAGCGAGATATTATCTCGCTTTACTCGATCAACCCATCCAGCAAATGCACTTTGATCTCGCCGTTCGGCAGGTCAATTCCCAGCAGCACGTCGGGGATGGCGGGGAGCAGGATCTCTTTTCCTTCGTCCGTTTTCACCACGTAGACTTTGTTCGCTCCCGTCTCGAAGATGTCTGCCAGCGTGCCGAGGGCGCGCCCGTCGTCGGTGACGACGCGCAGGCCGATGACCTGATGCTGGTAGTATTCCCCTTCGGGCAGGGGCGGACGGTCCGCGGCGGGGACGTAGACCCAGGTGTTGCGGAGCGCGCCCGCCTGTTCGGGGGTGTCGAGTCCCTGGAACGCGACCAGCAGTGAATTTCCGTGCGGGCGCGTGGACGCGATCTGGGCGGGTTTATGCCTCTCGCCGAGGAAGACCCGCGTCCCGGCGCGCAGCCGCTCGGGGAAGTCGGTGTGGACGTCCATGATCAGTTCGCCGCGCACGCCGTGCGGACGACGGATGAAGCCCACCGTCAAATAGACAGGCTCGCCGGTCGGCGAGCCTGAACCAGCGGACGCTGGGGAGGACTTTCGGGGCATCAGGGTTCCAGAACGTCGAGCGTGACCTGTTTGCCTTCGCGTTCGGCGGCGACGCGGGCCAGCGTGCGGATGGCGTTGGCGACGCGTCCGCTCCGACCGATGACGCGTCCCATGTCGTCGGCGGCCACCTTCAGTTCGAGACGGACGCGGCTGCCGCTTCCCGACTCGCGCACTTCCACGTCGTCGGGATGATCCACCAGCGATTTGGCGATATATTCAATGAAGTCTTTCATGGTCAACTCGTTTCCCTCTTCGGGCGAGGGTTATTTGGCTTTCTTCGGGGCGCGCCTGGCGATGGCCTCGGCGCCTTCCTGGACGAGGGCTTCCACAGCCTCGCCCTTCTTGAAACGCTCGAAGCGGTCGAGGAGACCCACGCTTTGGAAGATCTTTTCCACGGACTCGGTCGGCTTGGCGCCGTTCTTCATCCAATGGTAGACGCGCTCTTCCTTCACGTCGAGCATGGAAGGGTCGTTGCGCGGGTTGTAGTGTCCCAGAATTTCGAGAAAGCGGCCATCGCGGGCGTTCTCTTTGTCCGCCGCGACGATGCGGTAGGACGGCTGGCCCTTGAGGCCGATGCGGCGTAAACGGATGCGAACCATCGAACACGTACTCCTTGTGAGGTTGAATGTTGCAAGTTGAAAGTTGCAGATGAGGTTTGCAGGTTCGGCGGGTGAGAGAGGGGTGCGTCAAAGGAAACGCGCTCACGGGCTGAAGCTGACAGGCCGATATTTTACCAGAGAAATTGGAGACGGGGGAAAATGCGCGTTAACTCAAGTATGATGTTGTCGAACTGGTATCGTTCCGTCAAAAGAAAACAGGCTCTTCCGTTTTTGACGGGAAATTTCCTATTAACATGAAGGGGCGCGACCTGCAGGGCGCTTCGCGGAGTCTACAAAGGAAAATCCTGAGATAGGAGCGACTTCATCTTTTGAGCGCCATTGTGTTTGGCTCTTTCCCGTTAATTGCAGGAGAGTCAGAAAATATTACCGATCCGGGCAACGCGCTGACTGTTTTCACTTCCGCCGCGTACGATCCACCGGCCCAGGCGCGCAGGGCTAATTCGAGCAAGGGCGGGATGGAGGGCGGAGGTGGGGCGGATTAGTTGCGCTGCGCCATTGACAAATGTCACAAACTCATATATATTTTCTTTCAGAAAGTAATTATATGGCCGATATTGATTTCTTCCAGCCTTTCCCGTAACGCTTGCATGAACATTTACCATCCAACCACGATCACTCAAACCGAGATGCGAAACATCAATCGTTCCGCCATCTTCGATTATCTCCGTCTCGCGGGGACTTCTTCACGCGCCGAAATCGCCCAGAAGTTGAAGATCAGCCTGCCATCGGTCACCCGTATCATGGACCAATTGCTCCAGTCCGGCCTGGTTCACTCCGTCGGCCTGGAAAAGAGCGAACGCGGTCGCAGCCGCGAACTGCTCGAGGTCAACGCCGACGACAATCTGGTGATCGGGATCGATCTGGGCGGAAGTCACATCAGCGGCGGACTCGTGAATCTGGGCGGCGAAGTCCTGCATGAATTTCACGCTTCCACAACTCACGACCGCGGCGAAGAAAACTACGCGACCCTGGTCAGTTTTCTTCAATCGCTCCTTGAACAAGCCGAAAAACAGCCGGCCCGCATGTTGGGGATCGCCATCGGCGTGCCCGGCATGTTGGAAAGCCGGACGGGGACGGTTAAACTGGCGCCGGGGCTGGGCTGGAACGATTATCCCTTATTGGAAAAGCTGGAACGTGACATCCCCGCGTCGGTCATCCTGGAAAACGACGTCAATCTGGCTACGCTGGGCGAACAATGGTTCGGCGCCGGCCAGGGAGTCCGCGACCTGGTGATGGTGGCCATCGGCACCGGCATCGGCGCGGGCATCATCCTGGACGGCAAACTGAACCGCGGCTTTGCCGAGGCGTCTGGCGAGATTGGCTACTTCCTACCGGGCGTTCAATTCCTCAACCGACAGTACCCCGGCTTCGGCGCGCTGGAGAGCGTCGCTTCGGGTCGCGGGATCGTGGAGCGGGCGACCCGGCGGCTGGTCGAATTGGGCGATTCGCAGAAATCGTCCGAGCTGCACGCTGTGGATGTGTTTCAAGCCGCGCAGGAGGGAAAGCCGTGGGCTGTCGAGACGATCGTGGAGACGGTTGACTACCTCAGCCTGGCCCTGGCCAACGTGACCGTCTGCCTGGACCCCGAACTGATCATCCTGGGAGGCGGCGTGGCTGGCTCGGCTCACATGCTCATTGAACCCATCAAGGCCCGCTTGCAGGGCGTCATTCCCCGCGTGCCGCGCATCGAGGAATCGGCGCTGAAGGGCAGGGCGGCCATTCTGGGCGCGGTGACGCGCGTCGTCCAGAAGCACGTTGATTATCTGGTCGTATATAACAGTTGATTTGTGTCCGGCTGGCAAAATCCTTTTCTGAAAGATCGCCCGGCCCGCCAACCGGAAAGAGGAGTAACCGATGAACCTGGAACAATTTTCGCCGCTTTCGATCCTTGACTGCCATATCCATTATCCGCATCCCTCTCAAATGCAGAATCTCATCGCCACATGCGATCAACTGCATATTGACCGGTTTAGTGTGGTCTGCACGCCCGACCCGATGCGGCTGAGTCTCGTCCCAGACGCGCTGCATCTTAAGGCTCACTACCCCGAGCGGGTCTTCGTCTTCGGCGGCCTGGACATCTCGGCCTACTTCCGCGTCCCCGACCGGGTCGGCGAGACGCTGGCCGGTTTCGTCGAGGGGCTGGCCGCGCTGGGCTGCGACGGCGTCAAGATGATCGAGGGGAAGCCTGCCATGCGTAAGACGCTGCCTGTGCCGTCGTTCGATAGCGAAGTCCTGGCCCCTTACTGGGCAAAAATGGCAGAGATGCAAATGCCGCTGCTCTTTCATGTGAACGACCCTGAAGAATTCTGGGACGCCGCCAAAGTCCCCGGCTGGGCCATGCAGCGCGGCTGGTTTTACGGCGACGGCGCGTACATCAATAACGAGGCCCAATATACGGAGATCTTCAACGTGCTGGCTCGCAATCCCACGCTGAAGGTGATTTTTGCCCACTTTTTCTTTCTCTCTGCCCAATTGCCGAGGCTGGCAGATTTGCTCGACCGCTACCCCAACGTCTGCGTGGACCTGACGCCGGGGATCGAGATGTATCACAACTTCACCCGCCGCCTGGACGAGGCCCGCGACTTCTTCCTGAAATATCAGGACCGCATCCTGTTTGGCACCGACATCGGCGCCCGCGCCTTGCTTTCGACGCCGCAGACGGATATCCAGTTTTCCGAGAGCCGCGAACGGGTGACCGTGACGCGCAATTTTCTGGAAAACCCAGGCGAATTTTCGTTGCCGCCCGGCGGCGGCTTCCTGTTCGACGAGCGCGAGGTCTGGTTCCACGGTCTGGGCTTGCCGCAGAGCGTCCTCGAGAAGATCTACCGCGCGAATTTCGAGCGGATCGCCTCGCCCGCGCCGCGCCCGCTGAACCCGGCGTTGATTGTTGAGATGTGCGGCCAGGTGGAAGCCATGATCGGTATCCAGGGATCGGCCCAACCGGGCGTCCCCGGCGACCCATCCGTCGTCCGGCAGGTCCGATCCTATTTTGAGTCGATCGCGTGATCGGCCATCATCCCCTCATATACCCAATAGGAGCGAGATATGAAACAGATCAAGAAATGGCAGGAACCGTTCTATGCTGTCGGAGGCTTTGGGCCAGGCTTCATGTATCAACTTGTCCTGACCTATTTGCTGTATTATTATCGCCCCGCCCAGGCCAGAATCGAGGAAGGCGCGCTGGTCTTTGCTCCCGCTGCCGGGTTCGCCCTCGGCATACTGGTCGCCCGTATCCTGGACGGCATTGTTGATATTCCCATTGCCGGATGGACCGATAACATGAAAAGCAAGTGGGGCCGCCGCCGTCCTCTGATGGCGCTCGGCTTCATTCCTACCATCGTCTTTTTTGTCTTGCTCTGGTTTCCGCCCATCACCGGCGTCAGCCTGGGCGAAGACGGTCACTGGGGTAACGTGGTCTATGTGGCGGTGGTCAGCACCTGCTACTTCTTCTTCCACACCATGATCAGCGTGCCTTATCTGGCCGCGCTTTCGGAGATCGTGCCAGACGAGAACTCGCGCGTGCGCGTAGCCAGCTGGCAGACGGTCTTCAATACTGGCAGTTATGTCCTGGTCTTCGTGGTGGCGCCCATGTTGTTCGACCGCTTCGGCGTGCGCGGCGCGGCGATTCTGCTGCTGCCCAGTTTCATCACCTTTATCGGGCCGCTGCTGGTCATCAAAGAGACGCCCTCAGACGGCTCGCAAGGTCGCAGCGCCGAGAAGGAAGTTCCCCTGTGGGAGAGTTTTAAGCAAACCCTCACCAATCGGACGTTTCTCATTTACATGTCCTCGGTGGCGACGTTCTTCTTCGGCCTGCAATTCTTCCTGGGCGGGCTGGCTTTCATGGCCGCCGACATGATGGGCATTACCGAGTCCCAGCTGGGATTCATGAACGCCGCGGCGTTCGCTCCCATCCCGTTCATGCTAGTCCTTTTCAATGTGATGACCCGCAAGTGGGGGGCCAAGCGGGCGTTCAGCGCCGCGCTGCTGGCGTTTGCCGTCGCCATGCTGTTCTTCCCGCTCGGCTGGTCGCGTCTCAACCTGCCGGTCTCGCCGCTGACCGTCGGCATGATTGCCAGTGCGATCGGCAGTTTTTCCATTGGCGCGTTCTTTACCATTCCATACGCGTTCCCAGCCCAGATCGCCGCGGTGGACGCGCAGGCGACCGGCAAGAATCGCGCCGGCATGTTCTTCGCGGTGCAGGGCGTGATTAATCAGTTCATGGGCTCGCTGTCCGGCGCGGCTCTGGCGTTGCTGTTGACCTGGCGATATGGAGTCGTGATCATCGGCCCAGTTGTGGCCGCCATCATGGTCCTTGCCTTCATCTTCTTCCAACGGTATCCGCTCGGCCAGCCGTCGCGTTCGGCCAAATAGCCTCGCCGTCTGGACGTTTTACTCAGCGGCCGCCCGCAGAATGACAACGGGCGGCCGCGCGTCGCGCCGGTCCCAGGGCGTTGCCCGATTCTTTTTTAGAATGGAATATAATAAACTTCTTTGGAAATAAGATCCTTGGCCGTGAATTTCCATGATTTTTTTCGTGGAATTCGCGTCATTCACGGCTGAGAAAAGAGATGCTGACGTTATTTCCGATAATATTCAATCAACAGATTACGAAAACCACATGGAGAATAAGAATGTGCGGAATTTTCGGCTATGTGACGAACAAGGAAACTGCGCTGGGACCCATTCTCATCGCGGCGGCGGAGCGACTCACCTATCGCGGCTACGACTCGGTCGGAGCGGCGGCGTTGAATAATGGAAAGATCGATCTGCGGAAAGATGTGGGCAAAGTGGACTCAGTCGCGGCGAAATATAACATCGGCGAAATGCGCGGCTCACGCGGAATCACTCAGCTGCGCTGGGCGACCTTCGGCGAGCCTTCACAGGTCAACGCGCAACCACATCTGGATTCGGACGGCGACATGGTCGGCGCGCACAACGGCAACGTGGTGAACAACGTCGAATTGCGCGAGCAGTTCATGGCAGAGGGCATGACCGTCCGTTCGCAGAATGACGGCGAGACGTGCGTCCACGCGGTGGAGAGATATATCAATCGCGGCTATGAGTTCATCGACGCGATCCGACTGGCGTATGGCGATCTCGAAGGCGACTACGCCTTTGTCATCGGGCGCGCGGACGACGATAAACTCTACGCCTTCAAGAAAGGCTCGGGCATGGTGGTGGGACTCGGCGAGGGCTTCACCTGCGTCTCATCGGATCTGCCTTCGATCCTGCCGTTGACGCGCGAAGTGGTCCGCCCGCAGGATGGGGAGATCGTCACATTGTGGGCGGACAAGGTCGAGGTGCGGTCGGTGAAGGATGGGAAAAGAATCGAACGAAAGCCCGAAACAGTGACCGAGTCGATGGACGCGGTGCAGAAGGGCGGGTATCCGCATTTTATGTTGAAAGAGATCCACGAGCAGAGTCAGGTCGCCCGTGAGTTATCCCATGTATTGAACGGAAACCGCGAGGTCGAGTCGCTGGTCGAGAAGATGAAGAACGCGCGCAATTTATATTTTATCGGATGCGGCACGAGCTATCACGCCGCGTCGGTGGGCGCGGTGTATTTCGCGCAATTGGCGGGGCGCGCCGCGATCCCTGTGCTGGCGCCGCAGTTCATCGCGCAATACGCGCCTGCAGTGACTCACGATGATGTGGGAATTTTCGTCAGCCAATCGGGCGAGACGAAAGACGTGTTGAACGCGCTGGAGGTTGCGGAGGCGAGAGGCATGGCGTGTTTCGGATTGGCGAACGTGGTCGGCTCGACGTTGACCAAAGCGACTTCGTTCTCTCTGCCTTTATGCTGTGGCTACGAGATCAGCGTCCCCGCCACGAAGACGTTTACCAATCAGGTCGTGACGTTTTTGTATCTTGCATATAAACTCGCGGGAAAAGATGTCCGTGAATTGGACTCCATCCCCGAATTGATGGACAAGACTCTTGAAATGGTCGAGCCACAGGTCAAAGAGATCGCCAAAGAGATCAACGAGTGGAACGACCTGTACTGTCTCGGCTACGGCGCGACGTACGCCATCGCGCTCGAAGGCGCGTTGAAGTTGAAGGAGATCACGTACGCGCACTGTGAAGGGATGCTCTCGACCGAGTTCAAACACGGACCGCTCTCGGCGGTGAGCAAAGGCTTCCCCATCGTTTTTGTCGCGGGTCCGAACGATGTGCCGCTCATCATCAGCGGCATCAACGAGGTGAAAGTGCGCGGCGCGCGAACCATCGTCATCGCGGAGGAGGATTCCCGCCTGCGCGCCAACGCGGACGACGTGATCGCGCTTCCCAAGTCCGATCCGCAGATTTCGGCTTTGCTGGGCGTGTTGCCGTTGCAGTTACTGTCATATCACATGAGCGTGATGCGCGACTTCGATCCTGATTTCCCGCGGAATTTGTCCAAAACGCTGACGGTGGATTGAATCTTGAAGTAAGCGCCTCGATCCTCCAGACATGGTCGGGTCCCGCCTCCAGCGTCCCGCCGCGCGGCCCGCTGACCAGGGTCAGTCCGGGCTGGAGGCGTTTCTGAGAAAGAAAATTCGCCGGGGAGGAAGGAGCCAGGCGAATTGACGAATCGTCCCAACAGGACGGATGGACAACAAGGTGGTCTCCAGCAATTTGCTGTCAGGCGTATTCGCTCCACTGACTACCACTCCCAGCGGCAGACCTTGTTGGTTGACCAACAAACTGCATTTTGTGCCGCGTTTGCCGCGATCCGTCGGGATAGGCGTGGACTCTGCCCGAGAAAAATCCGATGTCATGCTTGCGATTAACTTTCTTGATTTTATCGCGGCTTGTTCCTTGACGCTATGGTTCATCATTCCATCCGCATGGACGGCTTGAACGCACGTTATTTTCGCAGCGCTTCATCCACCGCGTATTCCAATGTCGGGGGCGAGGAGACTGGCAAGCCTTCCGTCAGTTCTTTTGCGCGAACTTTTGTACTATGCAGCGCCGAGGGGTGGGAAAGGATGAGGGTCAGCCAGCCAGCCGCAATGGCGGGATTGACGCGGATTTCCAAAGAGGCGAGTCCCGCGAGGGCTTGGAGAATCAGCGGTTCGGAGCGGATGTCGCGCGCGAGGCGCAGGGAATCCAGCAGAGTCGTTTTAGCCTGCGCGTCGTCGCCCGCGCGGAGATGCGTCTCGCCGAGGTAGATCATGGTCTGGGCGATGTCCCAGCCTTTGAAGGCGTCGCCGAAGATTTCGAGACTCTTTTCGAGATGGGCGCGCGCTTCGTTGGGTTGACCCGCCGCGAGAGTCGCGAGACCGAGATAGCGATACGCCGTGCCCATGCCCCAGCGATTTTTTGTGCGCTCGCATAACGCGATGCTCTCGCACATGGACGCGATGGCTTCGTCGTGCCGACCGAGCGCGACCTGCGTTTCGACAAGAAAGTTCAAGCCGAGTGAAATGGAGTGGGGATCGCCGAGTTCGCGCCAGAGTTTAAGACCCGCCTGCATTTGGTCATAGCCGTTTTGATAATCGCCCAGAATGCTGTCCACATGCCCGAGGTTGTAGACTCCGTACGCGGCAAACCAGCGTTCGTTCGATTCGCGCGCGTAGATAAGACCTTCTGCGATCATGCGTTTCGATTCGAGATACGCGCCGCTCAGGTGTTGGATGGTGCCGCCGAAGATCAACGCATCGGCAAGGACGGCGCGTTCGTTCACTGCGCGAAGCAGGGCGATGGCTTCATTGTAGAGTCCCTGCGCGCGCGGGAATTGCCCCGAACGGAAGCAGAGCAAACCTTGTTGCACGAGCGCCGTGCCGAGGATTCGATCCGTCAGCGCTTCGCGCGGTTTTTCTTTTAGAGCGCTCACGAGCAATTCGAGTTGCTCGATGCCCTCGTAGATCAAGCCCGCCACTTCAAAGTACCAGCCAAAGGCGCGCACGGATTTTTGAATCCATTCGAACTTGCCATGCTTCACGCCCCAAGCCCACGCGGCGCGCAGGTTGTCCAATTCGCGGGTCATCGCTTGAGCGGAATCCTGTTGCGCGGCGCTCTTCAATCTTCTTTCGTGTTCCGCCGCGAAGCGCAGATAAAACTCACAGTGACGGGAGCAGGTTTCGACACAGCGCGCTTCGTCTTCGTCGAGATGATTCCACGCGTACTGGCGGATGACTTCGTGCAGGTCGTAACGTCCCTCTTCGTTGCGCCTCACCAGCGACTTGGAAACGAGCGACGACAACATCGGCAGGGTCGCGCCTGCGACGGTTTGCGCGGCGGCGCGGTCGAATCCGCCGCGGAAGATGGAGAGGCGGCTCAGCGTGTCGCGCTCCGCGTCGGAGATCAATTTCCACGAGTGATCGAAAGAGGCTTTTAACGAGCGGTGACGTTCGGGCAAATCCCGCATCGAGACCGCCAGAAAGTCAATGTTCGATTCGATCTCGCGGGCGATCTCGTCGCACGAAAGCAGGTTCACCCACGCGGCGGCGAGTTCGAGCGCTAGCGGAATCCCTTCCAACATGCGGCAGATCCGCAGAAGCGCGGGCTTGTCGGCGTCGGTCAGTTTGAACTTTGCGTCGGCGCGCCGCGCGGCTTGCAGGAACAACATCGCCGCGCTGTACGATTCGATTTCGCCGACATCTTCCAACGGCGGCACGGGCAAGCCGCGCAAGTCGAACGTCCATTCGCCCTGCAAGTTCAAGCGTTCGCGCGACGTGCAGAGAATCCGCACACGGGGCAGGCGCTGGAGAATTTCTGCCACGAGTTCCGCCGTCGCAGGCGATCCCGCCAGCAGGTGTTCGAGATTGTCCAACACGAGCAAAGCGGATTTTTGAATCGTGCGCGCGAGATGCGCGAATAACTGTTCCTTCGCTTCGACGGGACCCGAGAACGAATACTCGAACGCTTCGGCGATCGCAGGGACGATTGATCCCACCGAGTTGACCGAAGCCAACGGGACGTAATGTACGCCGTCGGGAAAGAGTCCGCGCTGGCGATTCGCAAATTCGATCCCGAGCCGCGTCTTCCCGATTCCGCCTGGACCGATGAGGCTGATGAGGCGGCAATCGGCGTTCGCCAGCAGGTGAGCGATTCCGCCCAGTTCGTCTTCGCGTCCGATCAGCGGCGTGGGCGGGGTGGGGAGAGTCGCTTTCGGCGTTGAAAAAGGAATCGGGGAAACGGAAGCAAGCCCATCGTCCGATTTGAGGCGGCGCGCCACTTTGAGAAACGTCTCGCGTTCGGGAATCGGAATCTCCAGCGCGTCCGCGAGCAACTCCGCAATCTGTAACGAGGGGCGGCGCTCCTCCGCTTCGATCTTTTCGATGGTGGCGAGCGAACACCCGACGCGATCTGCCAGCGCGCTCTGGGTCAGATCGAGCGCTTTGCGGCGTTTCTTGATCCACAGACCGAAGGGCAGGTCGGCTTGCATGAGGATATTTTAATTTAGTTTGGGCTATTTATGGGACGCGGAAAAACGCGGATGAACGCTGATTTTTCTTCCTCCGCGTCTCTCCGCGCTCGTCCGCGTCCAATTTTTTTGTACGGGTTTTTGTACGGGTGTATCAGACCGCAAACACAAGCAAATCCACGATAATGCAATCATTGCCAAAGGAGTTGACTGATTACCTTACACTTTCAAAATTGGGACGCAGATGAACGCTGATTTACGCTGATCCAAGAGAGAAAATCTGCGTTTTTCTGCGTTTATCAGCGTCCAAATAGCGTCTGTAAGGTAATCAGAGGAGTTGACATGAAAATATTCCTCAAACGCCATTCGCTCGTCGTCGGTCTCGCGCTGATGTTCCTCTACACATGGACGATTGACCTTTCGAACTCGGGCGTCCTGCCGTTCAAGGTTCCGTTCGCTGTCGTCCTCACGCTCGGCTGGGGATTCATCCTCGTCGCGGTTTTGATGACGTGGGCGACTCTCGGCAGGGACGCGATGATCGCGTTCTTGAAACGCTTCCTGCTCTGGCGCGTCGGCTGGACGTGGTGGCTGGTCGCGCTCCTGCTTTTGCCCGCCCTGCAATTCACTTCGATCTTCCTGACCTCGTGGCTGACGCGCGTCCCTGTTGATTTTTCCCACCCGATGATCCGCGACGTGGTCCCGCTCGACGCGCCGCTGCTCGCGCTCGTCCTGCCGTGGCTGATCTTTGAAATCCTGACCAACGGCGAAGAGTGGGGCTGGCGCGGTTACGTCCTGCCGCGCTTGCAAGCCAAATACAACGCGCTGACCGCCAGCCTGATCGTCGGTGTGATTTGGTCGGTCTGGCATTTGCCGAAATTTCTGGGAGCGGGCATGAACGATGAACGATCCTTCGCGTGGTTCACGGTCGCGCATCTTGCCCTGGCGGTTCTATACACCTGGCTCTACAACAACACGCGCGGAAGCATCCTGCTCGTGGTTCTCTTCCATGCCACAGGGAACACCGCAGGCGTGTTGTTGCCCGTCAAGTTCGCCGTCGCTGGCGGGGTCGTGGAGAACATGCTGATCGCGCTGTACGTCGTCGCGGCTGTTGTGGTAGCGCTTATCGCAGGCGCGGAAAATCTCTCGCGGACGGAAGAGAGACAAATTCAAGCATAATCGCATGACCGAATTGACTCTTGAACGCTTCACTACTTGGATGACCGAATACGGTCGCGCCAGCGCGGAGAACGATCCGCAAGCCTCGGCGAATCTCTTCGCGCCCGACGCCCGCTATTACGAAAATCCCTTCGATGCGCCGATGATTGGGCGCGACGCCATTTACGAATATTGGAAGAAAGGCGCGCAGAATCTCAAGGACAAGAAATCCTCCTTCGAGATTCTTTCCGTGACTGGGAACACGGGCATCGCAAGATGGCAGTCATCGTTCACCATCGTCGAATCGGGCAAACGTCTCGCGTTGGATTGTCTGTTCGTGGCGGAGTTCGACGACGAGGGGTTGTGTCACACCTTCCGCGAGTGGTGGCATATGCGGGAAACATAAAATAACCGAGGAATTATTGCCGCCATACGAATGGCTGTATAATCACTCTGCATGACCTCTCAGCCGTTGATCGCGACCAAATTCCACATCCCGCCTGCGCGGGCGGACTTTGTCGCGCGTCCGCGCCTGTATGCCATGCTGGAGACAGGCTTGCGCGCGGCGTTGACGCTCATCTCCGCGCCGCCAGGGTTCGGAAAGAGCGCCCTCGTTGTGGATTGGATCCACTCGCGGGCTGAGCCGCGCCCTGCCTGGCTTGCGCTGGACGAAGGCGACGACCAGCCCGCGCTTTTCTGGCGATATTTCGTCGCCGCGCTGCAGGCGCGTTACGCGGGAATTGGCGAAACCGCGCAAACGATCCTGAATGCGCCGCAACCACCCGAACTCGAAACAATCCTCGCCGCGCTCGTCAATGAACTTGCCGCAGCGGAAGAATCCCTCGCCCTGGTCATAGACGATTATCACCTCATCCGATCCCTCGAAATTCACAACAACCTCAACTTTCTGCTCGACCACCAGCCCGCCAACTTTCATTTGATATTGCTGACGCGCGAAGACCCGCCGCTCAACCTTGCCCGCCGCCGCGCCCGCCGCCAGATGATCGAGATTCGCCCCGTTGACCTGCGCTTCAACCGCGAAGAAGCCGCCGAATTCCTCCGCGCCGCGATGGGACTGACCCTGACGACCGAACAGATCGCCGCGCTCGAAAACCGCACCGAAGGCTGGATCGTCGGCTTGCAGATGGCGGCGCTGTCCATGCGCGGGCGCGACACGCAAGCCTTTTTCGATTCGTTCACAGGCGACGACCGCCACATCGCGGACTATCTCATTGAAGAAGTCCTCGACCGCCAGACCCCAGCCACGCGGGATTTCCTGCTCCGCACCTCGATCCTCGAAAAACTCTCCGCGCCGTTGTGCGAAGCCGTGATCGGCAAATCCCCCATCGAACTCGCCGCGCTGGAACGCGCCAACCTTTTCCTCATCCCGCTCGACAACGTGCGCGTCTGGTATCGCTACCACCACCTGTTCGCAGACCTGTTGCGACAGCGTTTGCGCGGCGCGGCGTCGGCGGAAGAAATAGCCGAGTTGTATCGCTCCGCCAGCGGGTGGTGCGAAGCGAACGGCGACATCCACGTCGCGATTCGCTACGCGCGGCACATCCCCGACGAAGAACGCGTGGCGCATCTTTTGCAAACCTATGCGGGGCAGTTCTTCGCGCAAAACGAACTCGTGCAACTAACCGACTTTGCGCGCGGACTGCCCGCGTCGCTGTTGGAAAATCATCCGCGGCGGTGCATGGCAATTGCATGGGCGATGGTCGGCACGCGCCAAAACGCCGAGCCGTGGCTGGCGCGCGTCGAACGACATTTTGGCATGTCTGCCGAAGCCGCGCTCACCGACGACTCGCTCGACGACGCCCGCCGCGCCGCGCTGCTCGAAGTTCTCGTCGCCCGCCAGCCGATTATGTTCGAAGACCCCGCCCTCCGTTCGCGCGAACGATTGCTCGCCATGCAGACGCGGCTTGCGCGACTGCCCGACGATACGCCGTGCCTGTTCAATACCGTTGGGTCGCTCCGTCCCGTAGTTGGGTACAGCCTGGGCTTCGACGCGGCAAATGCGGGAGAAGTTCGGCTTGCCGCGCAATATCTCAAAGAAGCCATGACATTCTCGCGCCAAAACAACAACCAACACCTTTTGCAACTTTCAGCGGCTCTACTTGCCAGCGTCGAACTCACTCAAGGAAAACTCCGCGCCGCGCATCGCACGCATTTACAGGCGCTTTCCGAGTCACCGCAGGACATCTCGCCGTACGCCGCGCAAGCGCACGCGGGGCTGGGAATAATTTATTCTGAATGGGGCGAGATGGAAAAAGCGGAAAATTATTTTCAAACGGGGTTGCCGCTGGCGCGCGCCTGGAATCAGTGGGACGCGCTCTTCGCCATTGTCACGGGTCTCGCGCGCATCGCGAAACGGCGCGGCGATTCTCAAACCGCGCTTTCGCTGTTGGATGAATTCCATCCGCAAAACGAAAACCTGACGACACAGACCGAAGCCCTGCGCCGCGTCTGGACGGGCGACCCCGCTTCTTCTCTGACCTGGCTTGAGTCGAACCATCTTTCGGCTTTATCCACGCCGACGCCTTTCAACGAGTCGCTGACGCTCGATGTGACGCGCATATTCCTCTCCGCAAACCGCATGGACGACGCTTTGACGCTGGCGCAAAAAATTCTCGACTCGGCGAAGGCGGGCGGACGGAATCACTATGTCATTCAGGCGAACATCCTGCTCGCGAAGATTTTCGCCGCGCAAGGGAAAACCGCCGACGCGCTTTCCCGCCTCGCCGAAGCCCTGCAACTTGCCGAGCCAGAAAAATATCTGTCGGCGTTTGTGGATGAGGGCGATACCGTCCGCGCGTTGCTGATGAAGATGACGGGCAACCCGCCCGCCCAGAGGGTTCTGGCGGGATTCGGCTCGGGGGCAGAGTCGCCTGAGAAGCCAGGTCAGCCGTCGGTGGGGGTTGAAGCGTTGAGCGAGCGCGAGCGCGAAGTCTTGCGTCTCGTCGCGGAGGGTTGTTCCAATCAGGACATCGCATCCCGTCTTGTCATTTCGATCACGACCGTGAAAACGCACATGGGGAATATCTTCAACAAACTGGGCGTCGCCAGCCGCACGCAAGCCATCGCGCGCGCGGAGGCGTTGGGGTTACTACCTAAACGCTGACCCTTCCTTTCGCAATCCTACCTGCAAATCCTACTTTTTGACGAAGCCGCTTTTCGATAAAGCGGCTATATTGCGTTCACATGGACACGAGACCACTCGCGCCGCACGAACCCGCCCGTTATCGCCTGCAACTTCAGGGACGCCTCTCCGCCGCCTGGGTTGATTGGATGAGCGATGTCCGAGTGACTTATGAAGGCGAAGGGAAGTTTGCCGCCACCGTCGTCACGGGAACCGTGCGCGATCAGGCGGGCTTGTTCGGCTTGCTCAGCCACGTCCGCGACCTGGGCGCGCCGCTGATCGCCGTGGAATGGATTCGATAAAAAAGGAGAAAACCATGTACAAAAATATCATCAAGATCGCATTGAAGGGGATCGCGCTGGCAATGGGCGTCGCCGTCATTGTGCTGTCCACGCTCAAGACGCTGGATGTTAAAAACGGCGTGTCCATGCTTGGCATGGGACTGACCGCGCTGGCGCTGGCAAACTTTCAGGAGCAATGAGAAGGCGTTCCTTCCGTTGAAATCGCCGCCCGCAGGAGGTTCAATGAAACAACTCTCTTTTCCGTCCATCGCGCTAAAAACGACGGCTGTTCACACGGTCACGTACTTTATCGTCGGCGTATTGTCGTTTTTGTTTCTGGATTACGCCGCCAAATACGCCGACCCTGCCGTTTCGAACTATCTGCGCCAGACCGATCATCCGCTGGTGATGGCGGGACCGTTCTTTCAAATCTTGCGCGGGTTTCTGTTCGGGCTGGCGTTTTACGCCTTGCGCGCGAGCGTTTTTCCGCATAAACACGGCTGGCTGACGTTGTGGCTGACGCTGGCGATCGTCGGCATCTTCTCCCCTTTTGCCGCCGCGCCCAGTTCCATCGAAGGGATGATCTATACCGTTTTGCCGAGTTGGTTTCACGTCCTGAACTTTCCCGAAATCTTCTTCCAGGCGGGTCTGCTTGCCTTTCTGACTCATTATTGGGTCAATCACCCTGAAAAGCGCTGGCTCAACTGGTCGTTGGGTATCGCAACCGCCCTCGTCGTTCTGGTGTCGGTGTTGGGCGCGCTGTCCGCTTTTGGCGTATTGCCGCCTGCCAACTAGATCTGAAGGATGAATCTCGAGACGCAATCGCAATTTTGTAACTGTGTCAAGTAGTTTTCTTATGCAATTGTACGTCCGAGCAGGCTGAACTGGAGAAATTTATGACACTTGTTGAACTTATTCGACACGGCGCAATTTGGGGCGGCGTCTTTGGGATCGCTTTCTGCATCGGCGTTCTCGTCCTGGGACGAATCAACGTCGCCATGCTGGTGAACGAATATCCGCCCGATGTGCGCGCCAAATTCGGAGCGATGGACGTTTCGACTCGTCGGCAGGCGAATCGCGTCAGTCTGCCCTTTTTGATCGTCCTGATCGCGATCGTCATTCTGGCGCTGACGTCGCTCCGCAACCAAACGGGCGAACTCGCGGCGCGCGATGTCTTCCTGGTGGCTGTGACCATGTTCCAGACGTGGAATCTGCTCGACCTGATCCTGCTGGATTGGTTTCTGCTGATGACGCTTCAGCCGCGCTTCATGATCCTGCCTGGCACGGAGGGCATGGCGGGCTATCGCGATTTCGGTTTCCACCTCCGCAAGTTTTTGAACGGCGTCATCCTGACCTTTCTCCTGAGCGGGATCGTAACCCTGATCGCTCTGGCAATAGAGTGGATCGCTTAATTCGTTGATTCAGAAGTTGTCGTCTGGCAAAAAATTGCCGACGCGCTTCGCAATAACAAAAGGAGTAAATCATGTTAATTCTAAACAACCTTTACGTCATTCTCATTCTGCGCGTCCTGCATGTGGCGGGCGGCATCGTATGGGTGGGAAGCGCGGCGCTGTACCTGCTGATGCTTGTCCCTGTGGCGCGCATCACCCAGTCCGCAGGGCAAAAGTTTCTGCAAACGCTGGCGCCGCGCCTCGGGGCGACGCTGGGGATCGTCGCTACGGTCACCGTGCTTTCGGGAGCGCTGTTGTACGCGCGCTTCTTCGCAGGCGGGATCAGTTTCATTTGGACGACGGGCGCGGGCGCGGCGTTCACCGTCGGCGCGGTCGCAGCGCTCGGCTCGTACGCGATGGGCGCGGGCTATTTCGGCAAGATGCAGGAGAAAATCGCAAAACTCGGGGCGGAGATCGGCTCCGCGCAGAGCGCGCCGAATCCAGCCAAGGTCCAGGAAATGAGCCGCTTGCAATCGTCGTTGATGAAGGCGTATCAGTTCGACCTCGTCTTGCTTGCAATCGCCATGCTGGGGATGGCGGTCGCAAGGTATTTGTGAAAAAGGACGGCGAGTACCGCAAGATTTATCTTGCAGATGGCGCAAAATAAATTTTGCGGTACGAAGCCTGAACAGCCATGATCGCACGAATCTGGCGCGGCATCTTGCGCGTGAATATCTCTGAGGATTACCTTCGGCATTTGGGCGAGAGCGTCATCCCCGCGTATCGCGCGGCGGAGGGCAACCAAAGCATCCACATCCTGCTCGACGCGCAGGGGGGGTTCGTCACCATTCTCCTGCTCTCGTTTTGGGAATCGCGCGCCGCGCTCGAAGCCTTCCGCGATCCGCATAAACCCGAAGAGTTTCTGCTGGCGTCCGAAGCGGCGACGGTGTATGAGGTGATGTAACCCTACTGCCATCTCCTACAATAATGAAGAAATGCCTTGTTTTGTTGTACAATTCAAACGAGGCGTTCGTGGAGAGATGGAATGTCTGACCCGCTGTTGAGGAGCAAGATCAGCCTGCCGATCTTGCGGCAAAGTTTGGTCGCGAGAAAGAGACTTCTCGATCGTTTGAGCGCTGGGTTGGCGGAGGGACATTTGCTCACGCTGGTCTCCGCGCCTGCGGGCTACGGTAAGACGACCTCCATCCGCATGTGGGTTAAAGAGGCGGGATGCCGCGCGGCATGGGTGGTTCTCGAAAAATCCGACAACGATCTCAAACAATTTCTAGTTTATGCGCTGACCGCGTTGGGTCAGGCTGAGGAAGAGCTCGGTCAGTCCGCGTTGGAAGCGGTGGAAAACGCGCGCGAGATCGCCCCAGGACCGACGCTCGGACTGCTGGTCAACGAACTGCGCGAACTCGACCAGCCGCTCATCCTTGTGTTGGAGGAATATCATCTCATCGAAAACGAGGCGATTGACCAATTTCTCGAAGCGCTTCTCAATCAGGCAATCGCCAACTTGCATCTGGTCATCGTCACACGCGAAGACCCCAACCTGCCATTAACGCGCCTGCGGGTTCGGAATCAACTGACCGAGATCCGCGCGGCGGACTTGAGTTTCTCGCTCGAAGAGACGGACGAATTTTTATCAAACGTGATGGGCGTGGACTTGCCCGCAAGAGAGACGGAGATTCTCGCAGCTCGCACCGAGGGTTGGGCGGCGGGACTGCAACTCGCGGCGTTATCGTTGAAGGAAAGCGAAGACCGCGCCAAATTCGTCGAGGCGTTTCGCGGCACGCATCGTCACGTATTGGACTATCTCATCGAAGAGACGCTCAACAGCCAGCCAGAGGAAATCCGCGAGTTCCTGCGCCGCACGTCCATTCTGGATCAACTCTCCCCCGCGTTATGCGACGCCGTCACGGGGCAACAGAAAAGCCGACAACATCTTCATTATCTGGAAACCAACAACCTGTTTTTGGTGTCGCTCGACCAGGAACGGACGTGGTATCGCTATCACGCCCTGTTCGCGGAATTGCTGCGGAATCAACTGGCGCAAGTCGAGCCAAATCTTGTGGACGTTTTACACGAGCGCGCCGCAGACTGGTATCAAAACAACGGGTTTATTCAAAAGGCGGTCGAACATGCCTTTCAGATTTCCGAAGGCGATCTCGTCGCCCGACTCATCGAGAAGTACGCCCTGCCGATGATCTATCGCGGCGAAGTCGCAACCGTGCAGGGATGGTTCGATAAATTATCGGGATCGCTCGCGCAATTCTCCCCGATGATGTGCGTCGCCAAAGCCTGGTCGCTGGCGTTGATGCAAAGAAATGCGCCGCGCATGAAAGAAACCGAAGAGGCGTTGCAGGCGGCGGACGAGGCTTTGAATCGGACGGATGCGGATGAAGCGACCCGCAATCTGGTCGCGGGACATATCGCCAGCGCCCGCACCTTCATTATGGGGTCGTCGTTCTTCGAGCCGCAGAAAATGCTCGAACTTGCGGAACAGGCGCAGAGACTCCTGCCCGAGAATGAAAAAGCCATCCGCAGCGTCAACGCCATGAGCATGGGCAACGGTTACATCATGCTCGGCGACCTGCCCGCCGCGGAGCGGGCGTATCAACAAGCTCTCGATGAAGGCGTGGCGGGCGGCAATTTCTACGCCGCCGTATATGGACCCATCAACCTTGCGCTGATCTCCATATCGAAGGGCGAGTTAAGAAACGCCATGCGGTTATGCGAGATCAACATCCCTCGTTTCAATCAAGCGCTGGCAGGGCAAAGATTTCCGCCCATCGGCGCGCTTCACATTGTGCAGGGCTGTATTCTGTTGGAAGAAAACCGCCTGACCGAAGCGGATCATGAATTGACGCACGGGTTGAGTCTCGTGCGCTGGACGGGCGAATTTCGGGCGCACATGAAAGGCTATCCCATGCTGGCGCGCCTGCGCTTCATTCAGGGCGATGAGGCGGGGATGATGGAAAGCCTGAAACTTCTTGCAGAGACTCGCTCCGAATGTATCCCTTACGCGCAGGCGCTGCGTCATCGCTGGGCGCTGAACGATTCACGCGCAAGCAAAACCGTTCTCGATGAGGCGCGGCGCTGGGCGGAGACTATTCAATTCGACAGCCTGCCCGACGTCATGGGCGTTGACCCTGTCAGCGAAATCCGCTTTCGGGGGGCGCTCAGCGCGGCGCGCGTCCTTGCTCATTTGGCGGCGCAGGACCCGCAGGCATATTCATTGGCAAACGCCCACGCCTATTTCGCTCGTCAGGAAAAATTCATCGAAGAACGCGAACTGACGGGCTGGCGAATCGAAATTTGGATTCTGCGCGCCTTGATGTTTCAAGCGGAAGGAAAAGCCGACGACGCGCGACGGATGATCCAGTCCGCGCTGGAGGCGTCTGCCCCGCGCGGATTTTTCCGCATCTTTCTCGACGAAGGCTTGATCCTCCGCCCTCTGCTTGAGTCTACGGGACGGTTCCTCAAAGCCCCCGACCTTGCCGCCTACGTCAAACGCCTGCTCGACGCCATGCCAGAAGTGTCCGCCAAAGTCACAGCCGCGCCGAAGGGAGCAGAGACTCTCAGCGAGCGCGAACTCGACGTGTTGCGGCTGTTGGCGGCTGGAGAATCCTACAAAGAGATCGGGCAGAAACTCTTCCTCAGCCTGAACACCGTCCAATTCCACGTCAAGAGCATTTACCGCAAACTCGGGGTCAACAAACGGATGGGGGCAATCGAAAAAGCGCGGGAGCGGAAGTTGATATAAGCCCACGTACCGCAAACTTCAGTTTGCGCTGCAGGGACAAACTGAAGTTTGTCTTACCCACATATTTTAACGAACAAGAACCACATATTCCTGTGGTCCTTTTTTTTGGCTTGAGTCCTAAAATGTGCCGCAAAGTTCACTTTGCGTCGCGCGACGCGATAAACCAAAGGAGAGACAGATCATGAAAGCCAAACAAATCCTTCCCAGCCTGATGATTTTGGCGGCGTTCCTGCTATCCATCGTTGCGCCCGCCTCGGCGCGGAGCGGAGTCGCTTCACGGGAGATAATGCCCGTGCCGCCGAATCAGGCGCAAGGTCCGAGCGACGCGGCGGAGATGGAAGCGTTCATGGACGATCTGTTGGCGCGTCAAATGGAGGAGTATCACATCGCGGGCGCGGCAGTCGCAGTTGTGAAAGACGGTCAATTGTTTTTTGCCAAAGGCTACGGCTACGCCGACATCGAAAACAAAATTCCCGTTGACGCCGAGCGGACGATGTTCAAACTGGGTTCGCTCACCAAACTGTTCACGTGGACGGCGGTGATGCAACTCGTGGAGCAGGGCAAACTGGATTTGGACGCGGACGTGAACGCGTATCTCGATTTTCGGATTCCAGATACGCTTTCACAACCGATCACGCTCAAACATTTAATGGCTCACACGTCGGGCTTTGAAGATAATCACGCCGAGATGGTGACGTTGGACGCCGACAGCCTGCCGCCCGCGCGCGCATGGCTGGAGTCTCACATTCCCGCGCGGGTTCGTCCGCCTGGCGAAGCCGCGGGCTATTCGAATTACGGCGCGGCGCTGGCGGGATACATCGTGGCGCGTGCCTCGGGACAACCTTACAGCCAATATGTGCAGGAGCATATTCTCGACCCGCTGGGCATGACAAACACAACTGCCTATTCGCCTGCGCCGCCCGATTTGCGCGCGCAGGAATCGGTGGGCTACCTGTACGAAGACGATTATCGAATTTTCCCGCAGTTGTTGAGTCCCGAAGACCTCTTTCCCGCTGGCGTGATGCGCGCCTCCGCGACGGACATGGCGCGCTTCATGGTCATGCACTTGCAAAACGGTTTCTACGGCGACGCCGCCACTGAGGTACGAATTTTGAATGACGCGACTGCGCGGCAAATGCACACGACGTTGTACGCGCCCGCCCCGCGCATTCTCGGCAACGCTTATGGATTTTTCGAGTTCGACGATAACGGTCAGCGCGTGATCGGTCACAGCGGCAGCGGCGAGCCGATGGAATCGATGCTGTTGCTCCTGCCCGATCAAAACGTCGGCGTGTTCGTCGTTTACAACAGTTTGGGCGCGGGCGAACTCAACCGACAACACTTCGGTTTTCAGCGGGCGTTCTTCGATCATTACTATCCCGCGTCTGTGATCGAACCGATCGAACCTCCCGCAGATTTTGCGGCGCGGGCTGATCGCTTCGCAGGCGCGTACAAGTGGACGATGAGTTCGTACACCACGCTCGAAAAGTTTTTCGCGCTCACAGGTCCGACCATTTATGTCACAAATCCTGGCGACGGCACGCTGTTGCTCGAGTCGCCGTTCGGCGAATGGCGCATCGTCGAAGAGTCGCCGCTGTATTTCCGCCAGGCGGACGGCTCCTTCCACATGGCATTTGGCGCAGACGAACAGGGACGCATCGTTTATCTCTTCACGGACTACACGCCGATGATGGCGTTCGAAAAGTTGGCGTGGTACGAGACGCTCGGATTCAACCTGCCTCTGCTGATGATCAGCCTGCTGTTGTTCCTGTCCATGCTGGTCGTGACGTTGATCCGCTTCTTTCGCGACCGACGGCTGGTCGCTAACCAGAAGCCTGGGCGCGGCGCCTCTGCCCTGATCGCATGGATCAGCGCCCTCAACCTGTTGTTCATCGTCGGCAACATGCTATGGGGCGAGCAGATCGTTTTCGGAATCCCGTTCGCCTACAAACTCACGCTTGGAGTAGGCGTCCTCTCCGCCCTGCTAACCGCTGTCGCAGTCGTTTACGCCGCGCTGGCTTGGAAGGATCGCTATTGGAGCGTCGCCTTCCGCGCGTATTACACGCTCGTGACGGTTGCCGCAGTCGCGTTCGTCTGGTTCTTGAACCAATGGAATCTGTTGGGCTGGCGGTATTAGCCGCCCGTACCGCAAAGTTCACTTTGCGTTCTGGATTGGCGGAAAACCCGCCAAACGCAAGATTCATCTTGCTGCACCTTCAAAAAGGAGAAAACAACATGTCAACGCAAGAAATGACTTCAACAACCAACCTGCAAGGGCTTTCGCTCCCTGCAAAGAATCAATACACCCTTTGGCAGATTCTCGGAATCTGGCTTGCCGCCGCCGCGCCGATGGGACTGCTGGGCTGGGTGGCGTACCCTGCCCTCAGCGCGGGACTCCCGCCACTGGACGCGGGTCTCATGCGGATGAAATTGATCACCATCGGTTTGGTTTGGCAGTTCGTCCTGTCCATGATCATTCTCTACCGCGAAGAGGGGAACATCCGCCCAAGTACGATCAGCCGTCGGTTTTGGCTGAATCATCCCAAGTCGGCAAGAAGCGGAGAGACGAAGAAAGCCCTGTGGTGGTGGCTCATCCCGCTCATCGTCTTCGTCGCCGCGCTGGAGATCGGCTTGCGTTCCACGCTCGTGAATGTGTGGACGGGAATCTTCCCCTTCTTCGCCGAACCCAAAGGCTACGATATGGCGGCGATGTTCACGCCCGAAATGCGCGGGCAACTTGTCGGCGCGTGGGGACTGTTCGCGCTGTTCGTAGTGAGCGCGGCGTTCAACACGTTTCTCGGCGAAGAGTTTCTCTTCCGCGGCGTGTTGCTTCCCAAGATGGAAGGTGTGTTCGGCAAATGGGACTGGGTCGCCAACGGCGTGATGTTTTCCTGCTATCACTTTCACCAGCCCTGGGGCATTCTCGCCACGCTTTTGGGAGACTTGACGCTTGCATTCTCTGGCAAACATTTCCGCTCCAACTGGTTTCCGATCATTATTCATTCGGGACAGAGCGTGTTTTTCCTGTTTCTGATTTTGGGATTGGTTCTCGGATTGGCGTAATGCAAGGAACGAACATGCCGCACAACATCAGTTTGAACTCGCAAAACAAATACGAGATCAAGGTCTACGGTCGGGCGGACGATTCGTGGCGGGGCTGGTTCGGCGAAGCCCAAGTCCGCTCTGAAACGCTGGCGGACGGCGTCGAAACGACCGCCTTCTCGGACGTCGTGATGGATCAGGCTGGCTTGGTCGGCTTGATCCGCCAGTTGCATGGACATGGCATCGTGTTGATTTCAGTCCGACAGATACAAGACGCTTAACGCAGAAACAGTACGGTTTTTTGTGCGGGAAACCCCGACCCAATACGAAAGCGGACGCGCCATAATGCGAACATCAAAAAGACCCGTGAAACCGCCTTGATTTTCAAACCAAAGGAACACCCCATGAAAACCCTCCTCAAAAGCCTGCTCGTCGGCGTTACATTCGTCGTCGCCGTCTCACTCGGCGGGATGATTACAAACCTGCTCGGCTTGACCCCGCCCGAAGCGAAAGATCCCGCCGCCAGCCTGATGTGGTTCTTCGCGGGCGGCGTCATCGCGGGATTAAGTCTCGCGCCCGTGGCGGCGTCCATGCCTGCTTCGCGGACTCGTCACCTCATCGTGTGGGGAACGCTGGTTTTCTTCAACATGGCTTCTGTCATCATCGAAGGCTATTTCTTCGCCCCCGCGCTCATCGGCGACGCGCTCCCCGCCCTGCTCCTCCAGCAACTCATCGTCGCGCTCGCGGCGGGCTGGGTCGTCACCCTCCTCTTCGCTTCCAAAGAATCCGCCGCGCCCATCCCGCCCATAACGCGCCCCTTCCTCTCGTGGACGTGGCGTTTCGCCGCGGGCGTTCTCGTGTACGTGATCGTCTATTTCATCTTCGGCGCGATCAACTACATGCTGGTCACCAAGCCCTACTACGAGGCTCACGCGGGCGGGTTGGACGTACCGCCTGTGCAAGTGACTCTCGCCGCTGAAGTGGTGCGCGGCGCGTTGATCGCCCTCTCGGTTCTGCCCTTCCTCCACACCTTCCGCGCCGACAAAAAACGCGCCGCCCTCCAGACGGGCTTCCTGCTCTTCGCCATCGGCGGACTCGTCCCGCTCACCATGCAAGTCGGCGCGCTGCCGCTCTTCCTGCTCATCGCCAGCGCGTGGGAAATCTTCGCCATGAACTTTTCGGCTGGTATCATTCTGGCGCTTTTGTTAGGGCGACCTGATTAACTAAGGAACTGTTTATGCATCTCACCATCCAATCCCTCTCCAAACAATACCGCCGCGGCTTCTTCGGTCTGCGCGACTTCGACCTCGAAGCGAAGCCTGGCATCATCGGCTTGCTCGGACCGAACGGCGCGGGCAAATCCACGCTCATGCGCATGCTTGCCACCATCACAAAACCCAGCGCGGGGACGATCCAATGGAACGGCGTGGACGCGGTTAAATCGCCCGACGCCCTGCGCTCCACCCTCGGCTACCTGCCGCAGGACTTCGGCGTTTATCCCAATTTGAGCGCGCTGGAATTTCTCGAATACATCGCCGCCATCAAAGGCTTAGACTCTGCCTCCGCCCGCCGCCGCATCGAAGAATTGCTGGTGTTGGTCAATCTCGTCCACGCCGCGAAGCGACCGTTGGGCGGCTATTCGGGCGGCATGAAACAGCGCGTCGGAATCGCCCAGGCATTGCTCAACGACCCGCAACTGCTCATCGTGGACGAACCAACCGTAGGATTAGACCCCGAAGAGCGCGTGCGCTTTCGCAACCTGCTCTCCGATCTTTCGGGCGAGCGCATCATCTTCCTTTCCACGCACATCGTCTCGGACGTGGAAGCGACCGCCACCGAAATCGTCGTTATCAACAAGGGACGCAAACTCCAGCACGCCGCGCCTGAAAAACTATTGCAGACCCTCGAAGGGAAAGTCTGGCAGTGGGTTGTTCCATCCGAATCCCTACCCGCGCTCAAACAAAAACACATCCTCAGCGGAGTCGTCCGCCGTCAGGATGGGATTCAGGTTCGGGCGGTGAGCGAAGCGGCTCCCGCGTCCGACGCCCAGCCCGTCGCGCCGAGTCTCGAAGATGTGTATCTCCATCTCGTATCGCAAAACGGAGCGACGCAATGAACAGCCTGCGCACGCTCTATCACATGGCGCGCGCCGACTTTTACGAACGGGCGCGTCGTTACAGTTTTCTGGTCATGCTGGGCTTGGTGGTCTGGCTTGGCTATCTTTCCGCGACGGGCGCGCTCGCGATGAGCGTGCCGCCAAACTACGTGGGCGAAGTCAACTCGCCCTGGGTCGGCGCGTTGATGACCGTCACCGTCACGCTGTTTCTTGGCTGGTTCGGTTTTTATCTCGTCAAAGGCTCGGTCGCGCGCGATTACGAAACGGGCGTCG
>ERZ795060.1278-NODE-1278-length-30178-cov-13.523719_pt1 | contig 30178 bp, 37 predicted proteins | sample MGYA00375144_ERZ795060 | MGnify/ENA primary metagenome ERZ795060 (study PRJEB30189, sample SAMN05720157) | activated sludge metagenome | isolation source: anaerobic digester from wastewater treatment plant | place: Japan | collected 2015-05-15 ...
TGATGGGGGCTCTACCTGGAAAGAACAATATTCAGCAGATTATCGTAAGTGGACCTCAATAGCAATCTCTTATGATGGATCTAAAATAGCTGCTGCTGATAATGGTAATGGCAGTGGTGGTTATATATATATCTCAACTAATTGGGGAACTAGCTGGACTCAACAAACCTCAGCAGGTGCTCGTAATTGGCAATCAATTGCAATGTCCCCTGATGGGTCTAAAATTGCTGCTGCCGTTTATGATGGCTATATATATACCTCAAATGATGGGGGCTCTACTTGGACAGAAGAAACCTCAGCAGGTTCTCGTCCTTGGCTATCAATTGCAATCTCTTCTGACGGGTCTAAAATAGTTGCTGGAGGAAAATTTAGAAACATATTTATTAAACAATAAACTAAAAAATTAAAAAAACTTAAACCTATTTTAAAATAAAATACTAACAAAGCAAGCCCCGACCTCCCCGGCCTGAGGGCTTCTTCTCTTGAAATTATCAGAGTTATAAAACTTAAAATACAAGCTTGTTACTCTTAACTTAGAACTTTAAATCCTACCTTAATAACAAAAATTTTAATATTATTAAAATTTTAATTTTTAATCATTTCACAATAATCGAAACGAGTGGGAATATTAAAGCAAAATATTTATATGACTCTATTTCTCTGCTCTAACAGCAACAAAGCCACCTTCACCATAACCATCCTTATAAGGTTGAACATAATCATTTGTATTCTCAAAAAGTGTTTGACGATAAAATAGGTTCTTAAATCCTGATATTTTAAGAAAATCTTCAACCTCTCTTACAGTATAAAACTTAGCATCTTTGTAAAACCTACTTTTATCTTTCTTTTGAATATAAAACTCCCCAATAAAACTATCTGATGGTACAAAAGCAATCACTATGAAACCTGATGGTTTTATTATTCTGTATGCCTCTTTCAAAGCCTTAACAGGATCATCAACAAAGCAGATTGTAGTAACCATAAGAGCAAACTCAAAACTGTTGTTATCAAAAGTAAGTTTTTCAGCAGAACCTTTTATAACCATTATACCTCTATTTTCTGCAATCATTTCCATATTATCCGATGGCTCAACACCTATTTTTATATTCAGCGGCTCTGCAAACCTACCTGTACCAACACCAATCTCTATGCCATTAAGACCATCTGGTATTAAGCTCTTTAAAAGGTTTAATTCTGAAAGATAAATATTTTTGTTCTTCTCAAACCATTTTTCATATTCAATATAGTACTTATCAAAAACTTCAATACTGCCCATTTTTAAACTTTAAAATTAAAACTGTCTCTAAAATATTTTACTCTAATCAAACAATTCAATATTAGTTTTCTATTTATTATTCTTAATAATAAACTCTCTTTTCATATCACCAAACTTATTACACTTAGCAATAATAACAATCTTATCATTCTCTTTCAACTCTGGTATTAAAAACTGATATTTTTGAATTTCAGATGTTAATTGTTCTGAACTTTTTTGAGTAATTATCAATTTTTGGTTTAAATATATCTCAATTACATCAATATAGTGATCTTTAGCATCCTTTACCTTATGCTCTATGTCAATAGAAACACTTTTTTCATTCAGGTTATAATCAAATTTAATCTTTGATGGCGGATGAGCAAAAGAGGAATAAAATACCAAAACAAAGATAAAAATATACAATTTTTTCATACAACCCCCCTATTTTATATAAAATAGTTAAGATATATAACCATTAAAACATGAATAACTGCAAAAATAAAAGTTATTATTCCCAAAACTTTATGCACTAAAAACCTATTTTTTATTTTTATTTTATTAAGTAAACCAACTAAAATAGTCAATATTAAAAATATAAAAGATATTATTCCCATAATCTTCATTACTTCATAAATACCCATAATTACTAATCCTTTTATATATAATTATAATAAATAATAATCAAATATTAATTAAAAGACAAATATTAAAAAAGTTAAACTCTGAATCTTATTAAAATAAGATTTGCACTTATAGTTTTAATAAAATACCTTAATTATGAAAATGATGTCCATGATCATGGTGCCCATGTCTGCCACTACATACAACTTCAAGAGTTAACTCTTTAAGCTGGTTCTGTTTAAACTTTTCTATTATATCCTTTAAGAGCAATGTTTCATCAGCAACATAAACTTTAACCCCCATCTTACTAAACCTTGAAAAAGCATTATGACCCATTCCACCACTTATTATTGCTTTTATACCTTTTCCAGCAACAAGAACCGCTGAGTGACACCCACCATGTGCTCCATGATGATGATCATTTATGATAAACTCAAGTTTTGAAGTCTCATCATCATATATGGCATAGTATGGTGAACTCCCAAAATGCCCATATATCTTTGACTCCATCCCATTATTATCTTGAACTGAAATTGCAACCTTCATAACCTACCTCCTAATTATTAGCATATGCTAATTATAAAATTTAATAAATAAAAATTTTTTAATCAAATATTTTTTACATCAACTTAAAACCAATCAACAACTGTATGAAGAAATTAAAAGTAACCATCACCCTTTGTATATAAAAGATTTAAGAGTAATTTAGGTCTTTGGCCTTAAGGTTTTAAATTCTAACTTAATAGCAAGAATTTTACATTATAAAATTTTATTTTCAATAACAAGAGAATAACTTAGACTATTGGGATACTATAAGAATACAAAAATTTTTTACTTGTTACAATTAGGACATTTATTTTTATCATAAGTAGACTCAGAATCTGAATTATTCCATTTATGCCCACACCTTTTGCAGAAAAAACTATTTTCAACAAAATTAACAGCCCCACCTTCAATCTTTATTGCCTTTCCATTTATAATGGCATCAGCGATTTTTTTTCTTGCAGAAGAAACAATATTCCCAAATGTTTGTCTTGAAATATTCATCCTTTTTGCAGCCTCCTCCTGGTATAAACCCTCATAATCTGCAAGACGTATTGCCTCAATCTCATCAAAACTCATTATTACCACCTCAAGTACTCCCATCGGAACACCAGCAGGTTTAAAAAAGCTCACATCAGGTTTATAACTTACACATCTATATTTTGTAGGCCTTGGCATTTTTTACTCCATGCTTAGAATATAAACTTTTTTATAATTAAATATTAAAAAATAAATAAAAAATTATATTTTGATTTATCTAAATTGAAAAAAAAATAACAAAGAAATAAACTCTTACTTTCTTTTCTCATTCAAAGGATTATTCATCTTGAAATCCCTGCCAAATATCCTATCAATAATAATGGAAATTATGATAAAAAGAGGTAAAGCAAGTATTGTCCTTAAAAGGGAAAATTTTAATCCTAAATAACCTATTTCAAAGGAAAGCATTGGAATCTTCATCGTTGTAAAAGCCCCAAGGTATATATAGATATTTATCATACTTGTTCCTTTCTTCCACAAAAGATAAGCAACTGGAAAGGCAAAATAAAGAGGTCCCATCTGTAACATTGCAAGAAGTATAACCCACACTGCTCCTATTACACCTGATTCTTTTCCCGTATGTCTTTCGATTATTTCTCTTGGCACCCATGCCTCAAAAAGACCAATCAGAATAAATATGAACGGCATATAGGAAATCATTTCTAAAAATGAAACCTTAAAATTACCAAAAACCCTGACCCCAAAATCAAACTTTGTAATATATGAAATCAGAACAAAAATAATAAAAACTAAAATAAAAATTAAGTCATTACGATTATTTGTAAAATAATCTTTCATAATATTCTCCAAATAAAGGCTATAGCAAGCCCGATTAATATTGCAGCAATAAAGCTTAATACATTCCTGATTAATGCTGTTTTAAGTCCAAAGAATTTCTTCTCTAATGGTAATGTAACTATTCCAACCATCATAAGTGTTGTAATAAAAACTCCGATTACCGGATAGCTTGCACCATTCTTTAGCAGGACAGAAGAAAGGGGGTAAGCTACAAAGCCAGGAATAAGTGATATTGAACCAAGTACAGCTGCCACCACAAAACCAAAGACCCCCGATTTTTCACCCAATATACCTGCAAGCACTTCTTTTGGCAATAATGTCAGTAAAATTGTCACAAGAATAAGAATCGTCAAAAAAGAAGGCAATATATTTATGAACAAATTCCAGGCAATCTTTAAAGCAGAAAAAGTCTTCTTTCTATCAAAAATAAGAGAAAACAAAAGCAATATTAATGTAATAATTAAAAGAAGTTTCATAAACTAACCTTCCCCATAAATCATACACATAAATAGTTTCATGGTTGAAAATTTTGTTTTTCAGCCCTTCCAAAATTATCCTTACAATTCTTCTAACACTGACAAAGACAATCTTTTTATATAGCCTCAAAGTAGATTTATTCCTCTTATTTTTTTATTAAAAGCTTCCCTCCTTCTTCCAGCACCTTTTTTACTTTTGACCAGATATTATTCTTTTTATAAAATTCTCTAAGCTCCTTAAGATCTGGAAAGCTTATGGCATTTCCAAGGCACAAATTCGCACATGTAGTACAACCAATCACACATTCATGAGGTCTTGCAACAACTGCTCCATTTTCAGTCCAATCATAAACACTTTTCCCACAATTCATACACATTCCGCATTTCACACACTTTTCAGGATCAATTGTGGGATACCACTTAATTTCTTCTCTTTTAACTCCAGCAAACCATGGCATAAAAACCTCCTCTATTTAAAATATTTTCTCAGGGAAAGTGAAATATCAACAAGTAGTATCATAACAGGTACTTCGATAAGTGGTCCTATAACAGTTGCAAATGCCTGCCCCGAATCAATACCAAATATAGCTATTGCCACAGCAATTGCCAGCTCAAAATCATTTGAAGCAGCTGAAAAAGCCACAGCTGTCGATTTTTCATAATCGGCACCAATCTTCTTTGCAAGAAAAAAGGTGACAAACCACATAATAACAAAATATAAAACATAAGGAATAGCAACCTTAATAACATCAAGAGGTGTTTTAATAATAAACTCTCCTTTCAGTGAAAACATGACAATTATTGTAAACAAAAGAGCAATCAACGTAATAGGACTGATAAAAGGCGAAAAAACATTTTCAAACCATTGTTCTCCTTTTATTTTTATTAATCCAAAGTGAGTTATAACCCCTGCAAAGAATGGAATCCCAAGATATATTAATACAGTTTTTGCTGATTCTGTCATTGAAATTGAAATATTTATCCCCGGTACAAGTTTGAAAAAATTAAGCAAAAAAGTGATAAATACAAAAATATAAACAGCATATAAAAGAACCTGAAAAATTGCATTAAAAGCTACAATCCCAACACCAAGTTCTCTATCCCCACCTGCAAGGTCGTTCCATACTATAACCATTGCAATACAACGAGCAAGTCCAACCAGAATAACACCAATCATGTAAGCAGGATAATCCCTTAAAAATATAATTGCAAGTAAAAACATAATAACAGGGCCAACTATCCAGTTCTGAATTAAAGAGAGAAAAAGAAGTTTTTTGTTCTTAAAAGTTGTACCCATTTTTTCATACTTTACCTTGGCAAGCGGTGGATACATCATAAGAATAAGGCCTATTGCAATAGGTATTGATGTTGAACCTACTTGGAATTTACTTATCCAGGTAGTAAACGGTGGATAAAAATAACCTAATAATACTCCAATAGCCATAGCAAGAAAAATCCATAAGGTTAAAAACTTGTCAACAAAGCTAAGTTTTTTAGAACTATTCAATTCCATAAAAACTCCTTATAATAAATTTTTATATTTTCGGTCCTATAAAAATGTAATGAATAAAGAATACTTACAATTCTTCCTTTTATTTCTGACAAAAGTCCACAAATCTTTTTTCCACAATAAAGATCTAAACACCTTTTATAATATTGCTCAAATAATGTTTTATATGCTCCTTATCCCATATATGCCCTTCACAAAGGATATGATTATCAACAATCAGGGCTGGCGTAATAATGATCTCATATTCTTCAAGTTTCATTATCTCCTTAATATCATGAATTACCTCAAGCTGACACTCACAATCAAGCTCCTTTATAGCCTCAAGCGTATTTTTAAGCAACCTTTGCTGAAAAACATTTTCCTGGCCAACAACTAAAATCTTCATAAGAACCTCCTTTTAATAAAACCTTATGCTAACATACCGAATAAAATCCCTGCAATAGTGGACATTACTACAACAATGCCAACATAGGTTAAAGTCTTTTTCCATCCAAGTTCACTGCCAATTACAAGTATAGATGGAAGTGATAATGAAGGTCCTGCAAGTAATAAAGCCAAAGCAGGTCCCTGTCCCATTCCAGCTCCAAGTAAACCCTGAAGTATTGGGATCTCTGTTAATGTTGCAAAATACATTAAAGCACCTGATATTGAGGCAAAAAGGTTTGAAAAAATAGAGTTCCCTCCAACAAGTATACTTATCCATTTTGAAGGTATTAAAGCCTCATGCCCAGGCCTTCCAAGCAAGAAACCTGCAACAAGAATTCCTACAAACAAGAGTGGTACTATTTGCAAAGCAAAGTCTCTTGTAGCAATAACCCACTCTTTTAGTTCATCCTTTTTAAACCATTTCCAAAGAATAATAATCAAAAATGCTCCAAAAACCCCAGAAATTAACCATTTATAAGAATAAAAAAGATCCCAGAATTTAATATTATCCTTAGATGGTGCCCAGTTTAAAAAAATAAGAATAAGGATCATTAATCCCATATAGATACCTTCCTGCCACAATTTCCTGCCCTGTTTTTCAATCTGAAAAGAAAACATCTTCTCATCTTTAAGCCTTGCCTCATCCTCTTTGCGGAATATTAAATGCATAATCAAACCAATTACAAATGCAAATAATATAGCACCTACAGTCCTTGCAACCCCAAGTTTTACCCCAAGCACTTTGGCTGAAAGAATTATTGCAAGGACATTTATAGCAGGTCCTGAGTATAAAAATGATATCGCAGGTCCAAGACCTGCACCCTTTTTATAAATACCTTTAAAGAGTGGTAATACTGTACATGAACAAACAGCTAAAATTGAACCAGAAATTGATGCTATAGTATAACTCACAACCTTTTTTGCTTTTGGCCCAAGATATTTTAAGACTGATTCCTGTTTAATAAAAACTGTTATGGCCCCTGCTATAAAAAAGGCAGGTATAAGACATAAAAGAACATGATCCTTTGCATACTCTAAAAGCATCTCAAATGCTTCAATCAAAGAAGTATGGATAACAGAACTTGATAAAGGGATAGAGTAAAAGACTAAAAAAAATATGGCATACAATAGAGTTTTTTTAGTCTCCTTAGATATATTATTCATAAGATTATCCTTTTTTTATAATATCTATTATCTGCTCTTTTGTTATTCCCTTGCCAGAAGCTTTCAGAACCCCATCAATTGCCATACCTGGAGTTGTCAATACACCCATTTCTATGATTTTATCAACATCTGTAACCTCCTCAATCTCAGCTGAGATACCAAGTTCTTCAATAGCTAACTTTACATTTTCTTTAAGTTTTTTACAATTAACACAACCTTTCCCTAAAACTTGAATTTTCATCTGTTCCCCCTTAAATATTTTTTTTTTAATTATAAAACCTACTTATAACACTTGATAATATCTCTCTCACTTAAAACTTTATTAATTTCTTCTATATTTATCATATTTGAACTATTTGCTATCTCAATTATGAACGAATTAAGTTTTGAAATAAAAGGATCATCAGTCTTTTTAGGAAAATAAAAAATATATTGACCTTTTCTTCTCTTTTCAAGAAGTAAAATATTTTCAAGTTCTTTCAAACCCTTTGACACTGTATAAAACGGTAAATTTAAAAGTAGGCTCAACTCACAGACACAAAAACCATCAGTACTTTGTAAGAGTGTAGTGTATATTCTGAACCTATTTATATCTGATAAAACAGAAAAAACTTTCAAAAATCTATCCACCATCTGGTTATATTCCTTATACAATTGCTTATTTGCACTTATTTGCAAATAAAAATATAATAAAAAATTAAATATAAGTAAAATTTTTTTAAAAAAATCTTCTTATGATTTTTTTAATTTTTGCAATGCCTCTCAAAATTGGTCTAATTGTAAAAATATCAATTTCTGTTTTTACAGAACCTATCTTCTCTCCTATTTCTACATTAATAGACTTTGACTTTTGAACAAGTAGAATCTGGGCTGGGAGAATACTTCTATGGCCTGTAATTATAAAAGATAATAATACAGCTATTGTTGAATATGTTGCTATTTTAGAACCAAAAAGTTCAACAGCCATAATGCTTGATGCTATAGGTGTATTTGTTGCCCCTGACAATAAGGATACAACCCCCATAGCAGCAAAAAGTGTCCTATCAAGATTAAAGATATCAGCAAAAAATGATCCTGCTGTAGCACCTATAAAAAGTATTGGTGTTATTACCCCACCACCACAAAAAGAGAGGGTAATAGCTGTAAAAAGCATTTTTGCCAAAAATGCATACCAGACTATACCTTCACCTTTAAGAGTAGAAATTATTGTATCAATTCCAAGACCAAGAAACTTATCTGAAAGTATAAAAGTTAAAATTATCAACACAATGCCAGCTAAAAATGATTTTAAAGGTTCATAAATCTTAAAATTATTATTGATTTTTTTTATTTTTTTATTAATTTCTATAAAAAGAACAGATATTAAACCAAAAAATATTCCTGCACCTGCTGTTTCTAAAAATGATAGACTTGAAAATTTTGTCGATACATCTATTTGATAATAAAAATAATTTAATCCCATAGAAGATGTTACATTAAAACTTATTATACCAGCAATAAATGATGGTAGTAAAACCTCGTAAAGTATAGAACCAACATAAAGTACTTCAACACCAAATATTGCACCTGCTACAGGTGTTCCAAAAACAGATGCAAAACCTGCACTTATGCCGCATATCACAAGTTTTTTAATATCATTTTTGTCTAATCTTAGGATCTTCCCCAAAATTGAGCCTGCAACAGCCCCCATATCAGCACATGGAGCCTCTTTACCAGCAGAACCTCCACCTGAAATAGTTATTATTGAAGAGAAGAAAATAGCTGGTATAATCTTATAACTTATTTTTTCATCTAAATGTAAAATTTCAATAATTCTGTTTGTACCTGTAGCATCAGGAGATATATATTTTATTAAAAGCCTTGAAATAAATAAACAAAATGGCAATAAAAGAAAATAGTATTTAAACCCTGTTGTAAAACTAACAGCTAAATGAAGTGTTTTTAAAAATATACCGGATAATATACCAACAATAAAACCTATTATTATTGCAAGAAAAATCCACTTTAGAACGCTTATAAAGAGTATACTCTCTTCAGTTAATGTCTTTTTCATTAATTTTATCCAAAAGCATATTTTAAAATTAGAATCCTAGGAATATGTCTTAAAAAAATATTTTTCTATTTTAAATTTTAAATTTAATATTTAATAAATGAAGGAGGTTATATTTAATGGAAATCTTAGACATTATAAAAGGTAGAAGAAGTATAAGAGACTTTGAAGAAAGAGAGGTTGAAAAAGAGAAGATAGAGAAAATAATTGAAGCAGGGCTCTGGGCTCCCTCTGCTGCAAATAGACAACCATGGAAAATTGTTGTTGTTCAGAAAAAAGAATTAATCAACGAACTTAAAAAACTAACTTTTAAAGCATTTAAGGAATATACAGAAGAAAAATTGTCAAGACTCTATCCAAAACACCCTTTTGTAGTAACATCAACAGGTTCTTTTTCAGAAACTCTTGGTAATGCACCGCTTGTTTTTGCAATTTTCAATGAAATACTTGAAAATGAGCACGAGACAATTCTTGGGATGCAAAGCACATCTGCATTAATTCAAAATATTCTTCTTGAATCTTATAGTCTAGGTTTAGGCTCATGTTGGGTTTCTGATATTATCTTATATTCTGATGAAGTTGCAAAACTGTTTGGTCTTGACAGTAAAAAATATAAACTAACAGCAGTAATACCTGTTGGGTATCCTAAAAAAGAGGCAAAACCTATTCCAAGGAAAGAGAGCAGGGTTATATATTTTTAACTTGAGTTTAGCAAAAAACCTTTAGCATTATATAATTTTTATTTATAAGCTAGAAGTCAAGATTATTTTTAAAACCACATCATGCCCTATCAAAAAATGGATTTTTGGAAGTTGCTGAAAGTGGTATACCAAATACAATTTTATAATCATCTTCAAAATATCCAAGTTCTCTTGCTGCAAAACCAATAGTATACATAATCCTGTTATCAACTCTAAAGTCTGCTGCAATAGATACTGCTGACCCGATAGCTATACCAAGATCAACTGTATTAAAGCTACAAGGTATATCAGTATGTTTTGACTTTTCCTCACAATTCTTAAAACCACAATACCCGCACTTTATTAATCCAAGTGGTCTTATCTTTGATGCTATTAAAACAATAACATCAGATTGAAGAATATTTTTGGCATCCCTTAACATTCCTTTATGAGAGTACTTTTCACCTATCTCTATCATCTTATCTGATACCTTTTTTATATCTTCATCAGTTATTATAGCAGAGTCTATTATATCAACCCCCCTTCCTTTAGGTGCAGTCTTTACAGAAATACATATTTTTCTTGCTATGGATAAAAGTTCATTCTTTGAAAAATCTTTGTATCTTTTTACCATTTTTAGCCCCTGAATAATTTTATTAATTATTTAAAGATATTAAAATAAAATTAAAACTTTAAAATCAAGATCTTTTAGCCTTTGTCCCACATACTCTTATGAATCTTATCAAGCTCTTTACTTCTTTCCTCAGCTAGTATTTGGATAGATTTTTCAAAACTAGGAAACTGTTTTATTATGTTATTAAATGTTTCTCTATCTAGCATATACATATCACAAAATGTTATTGCCCTTACACTTGCTGTCCTTGGGACACTTAAAAGTAGTGCAATCTCACCAAAAAACTGACCATCTCTTAAAGTTGTAATCCTCTGCCCCTTTACTATTACTTCAACCTCACCTTTACTTATAAAAAACATCTCATTTCCAATCTCACCTTCAACAACAATATAATCACCAGGAGTAAAAACAACAGGTATAAGATTAAGAATTATCCTTCTTATTATTGATTGGTTCGCACCTTTAAATATTGGTACTTTTTCTATTATCTCTTTATGTAAAAAAGTTGAAAGCTCAATTTTAATTGGCAGGGGAAGGTCTTCTAAAACACTTATTTCATCATATCCCTTTCTTGTCTGCCATAAATATGAATAATATTCATTTATTTTTTCCTGTAGCCTGTAAGGAATATTCCTGTACTTTAAGAATATATTAATTTTGTCAAGCTTTTCCTGAAATTGTCTTCTTGCAATATCTACATTTGCTAAAAGGCTTGATATATTACCTATTATAAATCCATACATACCAACACCAACTAATTGAACACATATAGTAAAAATTATCTGTACATTATTAGATGGTGTTATATCGCCATAACCTATTGTTGAAACAGTAGTTAAAGCCCAGTAAAAAGCTCTTAAGTAGTTTTCAGAGTTAGTAAGATTAGAGTCATACTTACCAACAACAATCCACCCACATGATATAAAATGAAGTATAAGAAACATCCAGAAACCCAATATAATCATTCTAAGTATAGCAGGATTAAAAATATTTTTTGATTTTATAAAACTAATTGAATATTTTATCTTATACAATTTAAAAAGTCGTGCAAGTCTAAGAACCCTAATTATTCTTAAAATACTTATCTCTTTTATCACTATTTCAAACAATTCAAATGGGATTACAGTCAGAATATCAAGCCAAAACCAGAATCTTAAATACTTTTTGTAAGGCTTTTCATTACTTTTGTATTCTGGAACAAAAAAATTAACAAATATATCAACCAAAAATATAACACTTATAATTATTGAATTTATAACATAGTAGTCAGACCTAATATTAAAAACAATCTGTAATGGGATTACTATCGCAAGATAAATAGTTATAATAAAAACTAAAAAATCCCAAAATATTCTAATATTGCTTTTAGTTCCTGGCATCTTTTTACCTATTAATTTTAATTACTGAAAAGATTATCGGAAATTTTAATCTAAAAATTTTTAAAATTAAAATTTCTAAATAACATAAAAATAATAGTCATACATATCTTCGTATATCTTGTTAATAACCTTTTTTAAAATCTCTACCTGTTTCTCAAACTCACCAAACCTGGTTTCAATATTTATATACTTATAATTGTTTTTTGTACAAAAATATCCTAAAGAACCATCATTATACTTTCCTTGAAAAAAAACAACATTTATGTCTAATTCAGATAATCTCTCAAATAATTTTTTATCATTAACAAGAACAAAGTTTTTAGATTCAAGAGGTTTTTTAATAATTACTTTATATTTAGATCTCTCAAATAATTTTACAGACAAATCAGAAGTCTTTATATTATTATGAAGAGAGATTATATAACTATTACTATTTTGAACTATGCCTAACTCTTTTATTATCATAACACTTATCTTCCTTAAGTATTTAATAGCATAATTTTTTATATAATAAAAATGACTGTTATAATACTTAAGTGTTTCTATAATACCTTCAAGACTAAAAATTCTGTTAGGGTCATACAGAAATGAAACTCTACCTTTTTTTACTCTTATTATTCTCTGGCCTGGTCTTGACCTGTTGATAAATATAAAACCCTTGCCACCATAATTTTCCACTGCAAGTCTTAATGTCTTTATAGCATCTCTTTCATTGTTATGAATTGCTACAAATATAAATCTATTTGAAATATCCCCCTTTTTTTCTATAATCTCTATACTTAAACTGTTATCAATATTTACTATTCCTGATTCTAGTCTTAAACTGATAAGAAAAAATATAATTACAACAAAATTAAAAATTATTTTCATAAAATAGCCTTTTATTTTAGGTAAAATTATCGAATAAGATATAACAAAGATTAAATTAACAAAATATAAAATAAAAAATTTGTATAGTTAAAAAACTTAGTTATATTTAATAAAATATAGAAAGGAATTAAACAATGAAAGTAGTAATTGCTGATGATGAATCATTAACTCTTATAGTAACAAAAAAAATGCTATCATCATTAGGGCATAATGTCGTAGGTGAAGCATTTACTGGTGATGAAGCTTTAAAATTAGTTAAAGATTATAAACCAGACATTGTATTCATGGACATAGCAATGCCATACGGTAAATTAGATGGTATAGAAGCTGCTAAAATAATACTGAATGAATATAAAATTCCTGTAATATTTATAACTGCTTATGCTGAAAAAGTTATGGAGGATAGATTAGAATCTATAAAATCATTATATGGTTACATTGTAAAACCATTCAGTTTAGAAGATCTTGAAAATCAAATAAAAAAAATACTAAATTAGAAGATATAAGTAGTATTTATGTTTTTTTATGATATATCTTTAAACATTCCTGTAGATGATTTTTTTACCTACAGTTATGATAAAGAGATTAAGATTGGTAGTAGAGTAAAAGTTGAGTTTAAAGGGAAAATAAACAAAGGAATTGTAGTAAAAATCAAAGATAAAAAGCCTGAATTCGAGACCAAAAATATATTAAAAGTAATTGATGATGATGTACTTGTCCCAAATTACTTTATAACAATAAGTAAATGGATATCAGAATATTACGGTTGCTCAATAAATGAAGCTATCCATCTTTTTGTAGCCCCTGGTATAAAACCAAAAAAAAGTAGAGAATACAACTCAGAAATAAAAAACCTACCAGAGCTAAATAGGGAACAAAAAGAAGTATATAATAAAATTAAGGTTAATATAAATAAATTCTATCCTTCACTTATTTTTGGTGTAACAGGTAGTGGTAAAACTGAAATATATAGATACCTGGTAAAAGATGTAATAGAAATGGGGAAACAGGCTCTAGTATTAATCCCAGAAATTTCACTTACTCCCCAGACAGTTGAAAGATTTACATCTATAATACCAGATGACAAAGTTTCAGTTATACATAGTATGATAACTCCTTCTAACAAATTATACGAATTTCAAAAAATAGCCAAAAAAGAATCTATGCTTGTTTTGGGGCCAAGGAGTGCACTATTTTCACCCTTTAAAGACCTTGGTATAATAATAATAGATGAAGAACATGAAAGAACATATAAGTCATCTGAAAACCCATGCTATAATGCAAGGTCTTTAGCTTTTAAAATTGGGCAAATACTTAAAATACCTGTAATACTTGGAACAGCAACTCCATCCCTTGAAACATTTTATGCTGCAAAAAATGGGAAAATAAATTTATTTTATTTAAGAGAAAGATTTTTTAATACTCTTCCTGTTGTTAAAATAGTCGATGTCTCAAATAATGATTCAGCTTTATCATCAGAACTTGTAAAAAAGGTTATACATTATAAGTTAAATGGATTCCAGAGCATCCTATTTTTAAATAGAAGAGGCTTTGCACCATTTGTCTTTTGTAGCAAATGTAAAAAAAGTTTATCATGCCCAAATTGTTCAATATCACTTAATTATCATAACGACTCTGTATTAGTATGTCACTATTGTGGCTATCAAAAGATATTTACTCCTAACTGTGAAGTCTGCGGTTCAAAACTAAAACTTATTGGTTCTGGTACACAAAGAATAGAAGAGATAATAAAAGATAATTTTACAGGATTTAATGTTATAAGAATGGATGCAGACTCTATTAAGAATAGGGAAAGTTATGAAAAGATACTCAATGATTTTAAAAATAGTGGTGATATACTTATAGGAACTCAGATGATCGCAAAAGGGCTTGACTTTGAAAAAGTAAAAATGGTTGGAGTTGTACTTGCTGATATTACTCTTAACCTGCCAGACTTTAGAAGCCTTGAATATACTTTCTCATTACTAAACCAGGTATCAGGTAGGTCAGGAAGAAGAGAAGAGGGTGAAGTCATTATACAGACCCTAAACCCTCACCACTATATTTTTGAATTCCTTAAAGAACATGATTATGAAAAGTTTTTTAATAAAGAAATTGAAAGCAGAAAAAAATACAACTATCCTCCTTTTATCAAGATAATAAGACTTATCATTAGAGGAATTGATAAAGATAAAGTTGTTAAGATAAGCAAGAATATTTCTGAAAAACTAAAAAAAGAAGAAATAAACTTTATTGGCCCTGCTCCCTGTCCTTTTGAAAAATTAAAGTCATATTATAGATACCATATAATAATAAAGACAAAAAATATAAAAGAAATTGTAAAAAAAATAAAACCAATTATTCAGAAAATTAATAGGAGACCATCTATATTTTTTGTAGAACTTGATGTTGATCCGGTAAATATGTTATAAACCAAACCACCAGTTATTTGTAAACCTTTTAATTATACTAGAAGGATCTGTTTTAATTTCTTTTATCGCCTCTTCTGTAAGAGGTATTTTAAAATTCAAAGCAAAATCAATAAGTATCTCATAAGATTCTTTTATTTTGTTAAACTCTCCCTCTTTACTTACATCAGGATGATATTTTTTTGCAAGCTCATGATATCTTTTTTTTATTTCATTTGCACTTGCATAATAACCAAGACCAAGCGTTTTTGCTGCTTTTTCTATTTTTCTTATATAATCTGATATCTCTGAAATTTTTATATCCCTTATACAACATTTTTAGTTAAATTTAATTAATATTCTTTTTTATTAAAAAATAAAACAAAGTTTGTCGAATATTATTTTAACTTTTAAACTATAAAATTAATATGAAAAGTTTTAAGGAGATTAAAATGAGTATGATTAAAGATATTGATCTCTTAAAAAAAGAGATAAATGAGAATATTAACTCTGTTAAAGAATCTATAAGTTTGCTTGAAAAAATATTTGAATATCAAGCAAAAGAGATACTTGACAGAGATTATAAGTGGAGTGTTTAAATATTTTTAATAAAACACTTGACTTTAAGACAAAATTGAGTTTTATTTTTATTAATAAAATAGAGAATAAAGGTAAAACCTTAACTTGAATTTAAGGAGGGCTTAATGGAGATAAATCAAAGAACAGCAAATGATGTAGTAATACTTGATATCAATGGTGAAATAGACCTTTATAATGCACCAGATATTAAGGATACTATAAAAAACCTTATCGATTCTGGTAAAAGACAAGTAATAATCAACCTTGAAAAGGTAAGTTACATAGATAGTTCAGGTATAGGTGTATTAATTTCAAGCCTATCAAACCTTAAAAAAGTAGGCGGTGCATTAAAAATAATTAATGTATATGCCTCTGTTAAAAAAGTTTTTGAACTTACTAAGCTTACCAGCTTTTTTGAAATATATGATAGTGAAGAGGAAGCTTTAAAAACTTTTGCATAATACTGCTCCTCTTTTCAGAGGGGAGCTATTTGATATCTTCTGTATAAAAAAGTGTGATAATATAAAATTTTATATTAGGATTTATATCTTTTATTCTATTAATACATGCTTTAATTGTATTTCCAGTTGTCACAAGATCATCTACTATTAATATAGATGATGCTTCTCTTATCCTTTTGTACATACTTCTCTTTAAATAAAAAGGATTATTTTTTACAATCTGGCTTCTCTCCTCTGCAGTTTCTTTCAAACTCTGCTTTGAATATTTTGACTTGCCAAGTATAGGATAAAACCTTTTTTTTATTTTCTTACTTATAATCCTTGCAATTACCCTTGATTGGTTAAAACCCCTTAATATAATTCCTGATAAGGACATTGGTACATATGTTATTAAATCTATATTATATTTATGTAAAAAACTAAAGTCTATTCTGCATAATATATCATCTATATAAAATTTTTTTTCCTCAAATTTTATTTGGTGCAGTATATATCTATGTTTCTCACTATAAGGTAAAAAAGAGTAAATTATCACACCCTTCAATACATCTCTTTTAATTTCAACAGGCTTTAATTCAGGAATACATTTTTTACATATAAGTAATAATGGATCACTTTTATTATTACAGAGGGGACAATAATCAGGAAGTAAGAAACTCAATAGATGCCTTAACACTTTAAATTAACTACAACCTCTTTATTCTTTCTTCAGAGCCTGTCTTGCTACAACAAGCAATGGGTCCCAGACTGGAGAAAAAGGAGGACAGTAACCAAGGTCCATACTATAAAGGTCATCTACAGTTGCACCCATATATATAGAAGCAACAACAGTGTCAATCCTTAAAGCTGAACCATCATTCCCTATTATTTGAGCACCAACTATTTTTTTATTTTTCGTATTAAAATACAACTTAACCCATATTTTTGACCTCTGAGGATAGTAACCTGCTTTAGCAAAATATTTTATATCTGTTGATTCAATATCTTTAAGATTATATTTTTTTATCTCATTCTCACCTATTCCTGTCTTTGCTATCTCAAGATCAAAAGTTTTTGTCATAGAAGTACCTATTATACCCGGGAACTCTTCTACTTTTTCACCTTTTATAATAGCTGCTATATTTTCCCCACACATTCTCCCTTGTCTGTTTGCACCAAGAGCAAGGGGTATATATAAGTCTTTATCAAGTAATTTATGATAAACTGTTGCACAATCCCCTGCTGCAAATATATTTTCATCACTTGTTCTAAGAAATCTATCAACAAGTATAGCATCCCTTTCACCAAGTTCAAGTCCTGCATTCTTAGCAAGTTCTGAGTTTGGTTTAACCCCTATACTAACAAGAACTAGTTCTGTTTCAATCTTTTCACCACTTTCAAGTACAACCTCAGAAACATAGCCTTCTCTATTTTTGTTTATCTTTTTAATCTTAGCATTTTTTATAATATTTACACTATTTTTTACTATACTATCCTCCGCAATCTTACTGAAGTCCTCATCAAGAACAGTTAGTATTCTCGGAGCAGCCTCAAGTATTGTGACATCCATCCCTCTTTTTACAAAAGACTCGGCAACCTCAACACCTATAAATCCACCACCTATTATAATACTCTTTTTAGGCTTTTTCTCTTCTATATAATTATTAATCTTGATACCATCAATAAGCTCCTTCAATACAAAGACACCATTTGCATCTATACCATCAATATCAGGTACTATCGCTGATGAACCTGTTGCAATAACAAGTTTATCATAACTTATTGCAAAATCCTCTTTATTTTCAAGATTTTTTACACCAACAATCTTCTCTTTAGGATCTATATACAATGCTTCATGTCTTAATTTCAAATTGATTCCCCTCTCACTTTCTGCCTTTTCTGGTTTTAATACTATAAGTTTATTATAGTCTTTTATTTCACCAGAAACATAAAATGGCATCCCGCAAGCACCATAAGATATATAATCTCCTCTTTCAATTACTATAACATTTCTATCAGGAAGCTGTCTCTTTAATTGACTTGCTGCACTCATTCCAGCAGCAACACCACCTATTATAACTATTGGTTTTTCAGGCAACATATATCTATCCTAAAATTTTTATTTAAACCAAAAGAAAGGATTGTATGACTTTATAACCATATTAACAAAATTAGAATATATCTGGTTCAGTAGTGAAAAAGCTTCATGTTGAGTTTTTAAATTTATCTCCTGTATATCTTTATAGAAAGATTTTAATGTTATAATATTATCTTTCATAAGTGAAGTCATTTCATCTCTTATTTTATTTAGTTCCTGTATGTATTCTATTGTATTATTTATAGTTTCACCTGCCTTTGTTTCACCAAAGTTTTTAAGATAAAATATTGTTCTTTCTATTTCCTCTTGAATTCCTATAATTTTCTTAAGAGTCTCTATATAATTTTTTCTTATTTTATCAATCTCTCTTATTAAAGCTTCATAATTATTCATAAATTCTCCCTTGAAAAACATATTAAATAAATTAAAGATAATAAAAACTAAAATATTTATCAAGAATTTATAAATTTTATAATAAAGTTTACCCACAGGATTTTATAGATGAAAAAAATAGGCTTCCTATTGTCAGGTTCAGGATCAACCCTCAAAAATCTTATTCAAAAGATAAATGAAAAATATTTAGAAGCACAAATTTCTGTTGTAATATCAAGTAAAAGTAATGTATATGGGTTAAAAATAGCAGAAGAGAATAATATCCCATGTTTTGTTGTTGAATACTCAGAACATAAAAAAGATTTAGATGAATACAGTAAAAAAATAACAGAAATACTTAAAAAATATAATGTTGATCTTGTTGTAATGGGTGGTTTCATGTCATTTTATAAAGTACCTGAAATTTATACTAACAAAGTATTAAATATACACCCTGCTCTTATACCTTCATTCTGTGGCAAAGGAATGTATGGTCTGAAAGTACATAAAGCTGTTATTGAATATGGTGTTAAAATAACAGGATGTACTGTACATTTTGTTGACAATGAATATGACCATGGTCCTATAATATATCAGGAAGCAATAAGAGTTTTAGATAATGATACACCTGAATCTTTAGCTGAAAGAGTAAAAGAAGTTGAAAAAAGGGTTTATCCTTATGTTATAAAAAAAATTTTAGAAAACAAATTTAGAATAATTAATAGAAAAGTCTTTTTAGAGGAGGATTAAATGATAAAAGAAATCTCTATATTTGTTGAAAATCAAAAAGGAAAACTATCAACAATATCAAAAATATTAGGTGACAATAATATAAGCATAAAAGGTTTTTCTGTAGATGACACTGGTGAAGGATATGGAATATTCAGGATAGTGCCAGATTATTGGGAAAAGGCTGAAGAACTATTAAAAAAAGACTTTACAATATCAGTCAACAACATTATTGCTGTAAAAGTAGAGGATAAAGCAGGGAGCCTATACAAAGTTCTTAAAATTCTTTCAGATAATAAAATCAATCTTGAATATACTTATCTTCTTGCAAATTCAATAATCGCTTTAAAGGTTGATAATGAAATAAATGGCATAAAAGTTCTAAAAAATAATAATATAGAATTAATAGAAAACAATCTTATGATATAAAAGGAGTTTAAAATGGCATGGGATGATAAAATAGAGTTTATGAGTGAAAAAGAAATAAAAGAGTTGCAAACAGAAAGGTTAATAAAAACTGTTGAAAAAGCATATAAATCACTTTTTTACAAAAAAAAATTTGATGAGGTTGGGCTAAAACCATCTGATATTAAAGACCTTTCTGATTTAAAAAAAATACCTTTTACAACAAAAGATGACCTTAGAGCAGCATATCCTTTTGGGATGCTTACTGTTGATAAAAATGATATTGTAAGAATACATTCATCATCAGGAACAACAGGAAAAGCAACTGTTATTGCCTTTACTAAAAAAGATATTGACACATGGGCTGATTATGTTGCAAGGTGCCTTTATATGATAGGAATGAGAAAAGGTGATGTATTTCAAAATATGATGAGTTATGGTCTTTTTACTGGGGGGCTTGGTTTTCATTATGGAGCAGAAAAACTTGGAGCAACAGTAATACCAATAGGTGGTGGTAATACTGCAAAACAGATAAGAATGATATTGGATTTTAAGACTTCGTTTTTACACATTACCCCAAGTTATGCACTACACGTTTCAGAAGAAATAATTAAAGATGGGATTGACCCTAAGGCTCTAGGGCTTAAAGGACTTATAGTAGGAGCTGAACCTCATTCAGAAGCAACAAGAAAAAAACTTGAAGAAATATACAATTGTCCCGTATTCAATTCATATGGTTTATCTGAAATGAATGGCCCTGGTGTAGGATTTGAATGTGAATACAGGGATGACCCACATATATGGGAAGATGGTTATATAATAGAAATAGTCAATCCTGAAACAGGTGAAAATATGCCAGATGGGGAAGAAGGTGAACTTGTTATAACATCAATTAATAGAGAAGGTATGCCTATACTAAGATACAGAACCAAAGACCTAACACATATAAAAAAGGAAAAATGTAAATGTGGCAGAAATCACAAAAAAATAGGAAGAGTTGTAGGCAGGGCAGATGATATGCTAATAGTTAAAGGGATTAATGTATTTCCTTCACAGATTGAGGATATTCTTATGTCTATACAGGAAGTTGGAAATAATTATCAAATAGTTGTTGACAGGAAAGAAGATTATATAGATACAATAAAAATAAGAGTTGAAATATCTAAAAAGTTTTTCCATGGCAAACTATCTGAATTAAAAAATATTAAAGAGAAAATTCAACACTCTATAAGAGAAGAAATAATGATAAACCCTGAAATTGAACTGTTAGAACCTCAGGCTTTACCACCATCTGAAGGAAAAGCAAAAAGGGTTGTTGATTTAAGAAAAATATGATTTACAATAATAATTATAATTATATATAATCGTTTATTTTATAATTTTTGGAATAAATTAAAATTGTTTATAATTTTATAAGTTATTATAAAAGACTGGAGGGGTTATATGGACAACTTAATAACCTCTCTGCTTGCTGGCATTTTTGGGATAATAATAGGTTATTTAATAAGATATATATATGGTGTAAATAGCTTAAGATCATCTGACCTAAAAGCAAAAAACATAATAGCCGAAGCAGAGAGAAAGAAAAAAGAGATTGAAGAATATGTAAATAATCAAAAAGAGTTAATCAAAGAGGAAAGAAAAAAAATAGAGGCAAATAAAGAGGACCTCTATGAAAAAAAGAAAGAACTCCAATCAATTGAAGTAAGGTTACTTAAAAAAGAAGAAAATCTTGAAAAAAGAGAAGAAAATGTTAATAAAAGAGAGTTAGATATAATATCCCAGGAAAGAAAGATTGAGGAAGCATTAAAAGAAATTGAGACAAAAAAGAATGAAATAAAAAAAGAGATTGAAAAAATAGCAGGAATTACAAGAGAGGAAGCAAAAAAAATATTAATCGAAGAAACAAAACAGGAAATAACAAAAGAAACATATGAAATTATAAAGAAAAAAGAAGAAGAAATAAAAGAGATTGCTGATAAAAAAGCAAAAGAAATAATTGTATATGCAATACAAAAAATAGCATCAGAAGTAACTTCAGAAACAACAATATCAACAGTCAGTTTGCCAAGTGAAGAGGTTAAAGGTAGAATAATAGGAAGAGAGGGAAGAAATATAAGAGCATTAGAAACTGTAACAGGAGTTGATGTTATTGTTGATGATACCCCAGAAGCAATAGTCCTATCAAGTTTTGACCCTATAAAAAGAGAAATAGCAAGAAAGTCAATTGAGGTCCTTGTTGCTGATGGAAGAATACAACCTTCAAGAATAGAAGAAATTGTAGAAAAAGTTAAAGAAGAGATTAATGAAATCATATATTCTGAAGGTGATAATGCATGTTATGAACTTGAAATCCACAATATGCATCCAGAATTAAAAAAGTATATAGGGAGGCTTAAGTTCAGAACAAGCTATGGACAGAATGTTCTTGCACACTCAAAAGAGGTTGCAAGGATAGCAAGTATAATTGCTGTTGAATTAGGTCTTGATAAAGAGATATGTAAAAGAGCAGGTTTACTCCATGACATAGGCAAAGGAGTGATAAACGAGGAGAAAAGGCATGCAATAACAGGAGCTGAACTTGCTAAAAGATTTGGTGAATCTGAGGCAGTTGTTAATGCGATATTATCACACCATGATGATGCACAACCATTAACACTTGAAGCACTTGTTATACATATATCAGATACTATTTCAGCATCAAGGCCTGGTGCAAGAAGAGATACATTTGAAAACTATATAAAAAGACTTGAAAACCTTCAGAATATAGCATTATCCTTCCCTAAAGTTGAAAAAGCTTATGCTATACAGGCTGGAAGAGAAGTAAGAGTAATAATAGACAGTGAAACAACCAATGATGAAGATGCAAAAATACTTGCAAGAGAAATAGTAAATAGAATAGAAAAAGAGTTAAAATACCCTGGTCAGATAAAAGTGAGTGTAATAAGAGAAACAAGAATAGTTGAATACGCTAAATAATTTTAGTAATTTTACTATTTTATATAGTATAACCAAAATACTGTAAGGAAGGGGGAATTAATGGCAAAAAAGAAAAATGCTCTTGTAATAGGTATAGCAAACAAGAGTAGTATAAGTGCTGCTATAGCAAAGGAATTATACAATAATGGTTTTAACATAATAGCAACATACCTTAATGAAAAAGCTCTACCCTATGTAAAAGAGGTAACTGATAATCTTGGTGTTGAAAAATTATTCCCATATCAAGTAGGTAATAAAGATCAATTAAATGATATAATAAAATACTTAAACGATAAGGATATAAGACTTGATACTTTTGTCCACGGTATAGCTTTTGCTTCAGAAATAAAAAAACCTTTATATGAAGTTTCATGGGAAAGTTTTAAAGAAACAACATTAATATCTGCATTTTCTATGGTTGACATAGCAAGAAATTTAATTAAAAATGATGTTTTTAACCCAGATAGTTCAATACTTACAATATCATACAGGGGTTCACAGGTTGCTGTTGAAGGTTACAATATGATGGGACCTGTTAAAAATATACTTGAATCACTGGTAAGAGGACTTGCAAGTGAATTAGGTGAAAAAGGAATAAGGGTTAATGCAGTTTCACCAGGCCCTGTATGGACAAGGGCTGCAAGTGGAATATCAGGTTTTGATAAACTAATAGAAGCTGTCAAAAAAACGTCTCCTATTGGAAGAACTGCAACACTTGAAGACATAGGAGCAATAGCTTATGAAATGATAACTAACTCTTCCATAAATGGTGCAGTCTACTTAGTAGATTGTGGTGAAGGTGTAGTATTTACTGCTAAATAAAGTAAATTAGGGGGTTAAAAATGAAAAAAAATGCATTAATTATAGGGATAAGAAATCAGGATAGTATATGTTACTACATAGCAAAAGAGCTAATTAAAAACGGGTATGATATTTATGCAACATATCAAAAAGAAACTGAAAACTCTGTTAAAGAAATAGCAAAAGATATTGGCATAAAAAAAATTTATCTTTATGATGCAAGATATACTGAAAGTCTTGATAATTTTACAAACGAAATAAAAAAAGATGATATAATGATTGATGCTTTAGTTCATGGAATAGCTTACTCTGGATCAGCTACATCACCTATATCTTATCTTATGGATGTAGAATGGGAAGAATTTGCAAATGCAATAAGAATAGGAGCATTTTCTTTAGTTGAAATTGTTGGAAGATTAATTGACAATCTAAGAGAAGGGTCATCAATTATTGCATTATCAAGTAGGTTAGCAAGACTTGCTGTTCCAGGCTTTAATATAATAGGTGCAACAAAGGCATCCCTGGAATCAATAGTAAGAGGTCTTGCAGAATCACTTGGCAAAATTAAGAATATAAGAGTTAACTCTATTGCCCCAGGCCCAATACCAACAAAATCACTTTCAAAACTTGGAAATGTGCTTGAGATACTTGAGGCTACAAGAAAAAAGTCTCCTCTAAAAAGAAATGTAAAAAAAGAGGATATTGCAAGTCTTGCTGTGACAATAATAAAAAATCAATCAGTTACAGGTACTCTATATACAATAGACACAGGTATGGATATAATGGGATAATACAAAGTTTATAAGAACTTAATATACAACAAAAGGTTAAATCCTTTTGTTGTTTAAATATATATTTACAATCTTGATTCAAAATAAGTCAAACAAAAATGTAAGATTTTAGATCTTTATTATAAAAAAGTATAATCAAAAAAGTTTATTCTCAGAATACTTTACAGCAACCTCTCTTGCCATACTATCACACTTTTCGTTAAAAATATCTCCATTATGAGACTTAATCCATTTAAAATTAATTACTCTATCTCTCATCTCATTTAATAAATTATATACCTGAACCCATAACTCTTTATTTGCAACATCTTTTTTACCCGTAGTTTTCCACCCGTTTTTATTCCACTCAATAAGCCAGCTATTTAAAGCATTACTAACATACTGACTATCTGTAAATATAGTAACAGTTTTATAATCAGTATCTTTAAGGTATTTTAAAGCTTCAAGAACAGCCTTAATTTCCATTTTATTATTTGTAGTTGTTTTCTCTCCATCAGATAAAGAGAATATTTCTTTATTATCTTTTACAATTATAAAAGACCATCCACCAGGACCAGGATTACCTATACATGAACCATCAGTATATATTAAAACATTATCTTTATTTCCTATTTCTTCAAACAGAGTTTTTTTGCATTGCTCATTATTAACACTCTCCTCCTTTAACAAGACAACACTTGAAGCTGCTATACCTTCCTCTCTACCTATAGCACCCATCTTTTCAGTAGTAGTTGCTTTAAGCCCTATTCTGCTCTTTTCTATACGTAATAAAGAAGCAAGTTTATTTATTATCTTGTCTCTAAAGTCCTTTATCCTTGGGTTTTCTGCTAAAAAAGTTATGTCAACATTAACTATATTAAAACCTTTTTTATAAACTATTTCCATAACTTTTTTTAACATAATAGTACTATCTATACCTTTTAAACTCTTATCAGTATCAGGAAACAATAATCCAATATCATTAAATCCTATTGCACCAAGCAATGAATCAATTATTGAATGTATTATTACATCCCCATCAGAATAAGCAATCACTCCTCTATTAAAATCGATTTTTATACCGCCTAAAACTATAAAATTACCATCACCAAATTTATGAAAATCAAATCCCTGACCTATTCTATACATGTTTTCCCTTTTTTGAAAAAAATGGTAAAATTTTAGAAATAAAATTTTTACTTTTTTTAAGTTCAAGACTATTAATAAAATTAAGCAAACTATTATTAAACTCATTCGGTTTTTCAAGCTGAGGCATATGTCCGGCCTCACTTATTTTTATAAATATTGAATTTTTTATATTATGATTAAACTTTGAACCATAATATGAAGATATAAACTTATCATTCATACCCCATATTATTAAAGTTGGGACATCTATCTCACTTATTATATCATCCAGTGGTTTTTCTATCATAGCTTTAACAGACTTTTCAAGAGCATGACAATAGTTTTTATAGTCCTCACTTTTAGAATAATTTAACTGCTCTTCTGAAAAAAACCTGGCATTTTCATGACGAGGATTATGAAAAAGTGTGATTGGGAAAACATTAATAAGATATTTAAATAGTTTATCAAGATTTTTTTTATCAAAAGCAATATTAAGAAGTATTTCTTCAATAAAATTAGGATTATTAAGTCCCGAACTATTAACAAGCACAAGTGCCTTTAATCTAGATTTATATTTTGCAGCATAAAAACTCGATATATGCCCCCCCATAGAATTGCCTACAAGTATTGGATAGTCTCCTAGTCCAAGCTCAATTATAAACTCCAAAAGTACTTTAGCGTAATACTCTATAGAATAATCTATTAAAGGTTTCTGGCTCTTTCCATAGCCTGGCAAGTCAATACCTATAGCTCTATAACCATTTGATTTAAAGGATTCATATGAGTCTTTCCAATTATTTAAACTGCCCCCTAACCCATGTACAAATACAATAGGATATCCTTTCCCATACTCTTCATAATGTATTTTAATATCAAATTTTTTTAAGTAAATATATTTACCCATACAATTCCTTATTCACTTATTCCCAAAAGATTCTTTGCAATTAAACCAATCCCAAAACTTATACCAGCAACACTTAAACCTATAAAAAGCATTTCAAAAAAACTCTTTTTAAAGTCTTTATCCTGAGCAACAGAGGTATAGTAGTTAAAAATAAGTATTAATAAAACAACAGTTAAGAGACTAAAAACAAAACCTAAATATACATTACTAAAAAAAATAAAAGGAAAAACAAGCAAAGAGACAGTAAAAATATATGTTATACCTGTATAAAAAGAAGCAATAAATGGAGTCTTTGAGCCCTCAGACTTTTGAGACAAATATTCTGATGCTGCCATAGAAAAAGATGCTGCAATACCTGTTATTATACCAGCAAGTGCGACTATTTTTGAATCTCTTATTGAAAAAGTAAGGCCTGCTAAAGTCCCTGTAAGTTCAACAATAGCATCATTCATACCTAAAACTATTGAACTTATATACTCTAGTTTTTTTTCATTAAGCATAGAAATAAGTTTTTTCTCGTGTTCATCTTCCTGTTTTATAATATTATTTATAGAAGGCAGATATTCTTTAAAATCTGAATAGTTAACTTGTGCCCTCTTCTCACCCTTTTCCATTAGTTTAATACCAAAGTTAAGGCCTAAAAATCTTATAAGAATATAATAGAAAAACAATTTTAATTTACCTATTTTTATATCTTTTTTAGTAATATCCTTCCAAAAGAGATAATGAGAATATTCATCTTTTGATATTTCTTCAAGTATATGTGCATTATTATTCTTTATTTTTTTTGCTAATTTACTGTATATAATAAACTCAAAAAACTCTATCTCCTGAGCTTTTAAAGCTTTTCTGTATATATTCTCTGGTAAAGACATATTTATTTCCTTAAAATAAAATTTTATCAATAAAATTTATTCATAATCCATAAGTATTAAGGAATTAAAATTAACATTTAAAAATTATAGTCTTCAATAATTAATTTGATACCTTTATTCAGGTAATAAAACTTTTTTTCAATCAGATAACTCTTTAAAGCCTGGAAAAAGTTATAAAAAAAATTAGTTTGATATAAACTCTCTTTTACAATCAAATAACCTTTAACTTCTATATCCTGGTTAACTATTTTTATAGAAGTATTATAATCAGAACTAAAAAAAGGTATAGGAACATATCCAATAGCATTTTCAGAGTTTTTTACATAATCTTGAATTGCTTTTGAATGAGGAAAAAATTTAACATCAAGATAAAAATCAGCAATACCAAGCTCAGATCTAACAGAATAGTATTCACCATTTCTTTTATCCAGACTACAATACTCTATAGAACCAAAAACTGGATTATTTCTTATTAAAGCTCTTGTCTTTTTATCCCCTAATTGCCACCAGTATTTATAATAGCCACTGAATATATTCTTTAAATCAATCAGACTCAGCTGTTCAGTAGGATTTTTAATATTAACAATAAAAACAAGTGGAACTTTTATTATTGGGATAACTTTAACATATATTTTTTTAGAATTAAGTAATAAATAGTCTTCATTTGAAAGTTCTTTAAAAGAGAAAACAATATCCACTGTCTTATCTATAAGAGAAAATAGAGCAGACTGTGCCCCCCCACCTTTAAACTCAACAAATTCTCCTTGCCATACAGTTGATAAAAAATCATTAAAAATAATTTCACCAAGACCATCACCCTTTATAATTATTTTTTTCTCCTCATTATTATTACAACCAATAATAAAGAATAAAAAAATAAATAAAATAAACCCCTTCAAATTATTTTCCTTTTATTTTTATACTATCTACTTTACCAATTCTTGATATAGGGAAATGTCTGAATAAAGGATTGCCAAGAATTAATTTAGCTGGAACAAATCCCCAATACCTACTATCAAGACTGTTATCTCTATTATCACCAATAACAAAGTAATAATCATCTTTAACACTCACCGTCACTTTACCTTCTACTAAAAGTTTATAAAGGTCATGATTGCTAATTATTGAGTTCCTAAGACCAGTAAAATATAAAGACCTTAATATTCTTCCACTTAATTCTATGATTTTTTCTCCAACCTTAAGTTGAACCCTTGTTGACGGATTTATATCAAGTAAAAGACCACTTTCATAACTTTTCTTTACATCAGCAATATTATCAAAACTTTCGATTATTGAAAACTCTATAACATCCCCCTCTCTTGGTACATAAAACTTCCCCTGAAGTTCTCTTGGGATATATACACTAGAACTTGAAAAATATCTTTTCATAAATTGGACATAATGTGTTTTATCACCTATCGTTTCAACAAAAAATTTATATTCAGACTTTTCTTCAAAATCAGGGACAGAAGACTCATCAATAGGCTTTAAAATACAAGGTTTATCATTCAAAACTATATGGTAGCTAAAGTCACTAGAACGTGGGTCAAGAATTGTTATAACATCAGATGGTTTCCCAATAACCCTCTTTATAAAATACTTTGGATTTTCTCTTGTATTATCAAGTCCGAAAATACCAAAAGTTATAAAATTAACAATCTCTCTAAACTTGCCGGGACTTGAATACGTAGGAGTTTCAAAAAGAATTATATCCCCATTAGTAGGTGACGAAAAAGATGGTAATTTAAAGTTTATAATGGGCACTAAAACCCCATACCAGAACTTATTTGCCATAAGCATATCACCTTCAAGTATGGTAGGATACATACTTGGTGTTGGAATTCTATAAGGTTCAATTAAAAAAACTCTTATAGCAAGAGCAATAAGTATAGCAGAAAAAAACTCTTTAATCCATTTCTTTATTTTATCCCATTTTGTTTTCTTTACATAATATTCATGTTTAAGCATATATTTTTCTCCTTAAAAAACTAAATAAAAATGCTAATATAAATGGTAAATTTTTAAAACTATAAAAATTAAATTTAAAGATAAAATTTATTTTTTACTAATATTTTCAATATTATATTAATAAAAAAGGCAGATAAATGAAAATAATAACAAAAAACAAAAAAGCAAGTTTTAATTATGAGGTCCTTGAAAAAATAGAGGCAGGCATAGTACTAAAAGGTTCCGAAGTAAAGTCAATAAGAGAAAATAAAATAAATATAGATGATGCATATGCAAGATTTATAAAAGGTGAATTATATCTTATAAATGCTAATATACCAGAATATAGTAAAAAATCTGTATTTTCTCATGACCCAAAAGCAAGTAGAAAATTACTTCTGCATAAAAACGAAATAAAAAGGCTTATAGGTAAAACAAAAGAAAAGGGGCTTACTTTAATTCCTTTAAATGTTTATTTTAACAATAAGAACAGAGTAAAAATTGAAATTGGGCTTGCAAAAGGTAAAAAAGTTCATGATAAAAGAGAGGATATAAAAAGAAAAGACCTTGAAAGAGAGTTTAAAAGAGAGTTTAAAAATCTTATAAGATAAAAATTTATATAATTATTTATTTATACCTAATTAAAATTTATATTTTACAAATTTTAAGTTAAATAAAAAAGTTGATAACAATATCAAAAAATTAAATCAGTATTTTTATGAATAGAAGAATATAAACGATTAAAAGGCTGGCACAGGCCTACTTTCCCGGTAGGCGGCCCTACCAGTATCATC
>ERZ795060.1281-NODE-1281-length-30131-cov-6.453385_pt1 | contig 30131 bp, 23 predicted proteins | sample MGYA00375144_ERZ795060 | MGnify/ENA primary metagenome ERZ795060 (study PRJEB30189, sample SAMN05720157) | activated sludge metagenome | isolation source: anaerobic digester from wastewater treatment plant | place: Japan | collected 2015-05-15 ...
AATCGGAAGTAGTTTCCTCGATTTGCTTGCGGATCTGAGTAATCCGGCCTTGGATATCCGCTTTCTTGCCGCTGCCTTCCACGATGGTGGTGCTATCCTTGTCGACCGTCACGCGTTTGGCGGTGCCGAGATCATCGAGGGTGACGCTTTCCAGTTTGATACCCAGATCCTCGGTGATCACCTGGCCCCCAGTCAGGATGGCGATATCCTTCAGCATTTCCTTGCGGCGGTCGCCAAAACCTGGCGCCTTCACCGCGCAGACTTTCAGGGTCCCCCGGATCTTGTTGACCACCAACGTGGCCAAGGCTTCGCCTTCCACGTCTTCCGCGATGATCAGGAGGGGACGGCCGGTCTGGGCGATTTTTTCCAACAGGGGAAGCAAATCCCGCATGCTGGAGATCTTTTTCTCATGGACGAGGATGTAGGGTTCTTCGAGCACGCAGTCGAGCGTCTGGCTGTCGGTGGCGAAATAGGGCGATAGATAGCCTTTATCGAATTGCATGCCTTCGACTACTTCGAGCGTAGTGTCGAGCGATTTGGCTTCTTCAACCGTGATGACGCCGTCCTTGCCGACTTTGTCCATCGCATCCGCGATGATCTCCCCAATGCTGGAGTCGCCATTAGCGGAGATCGTCGCGACATTGGCGATTTCGCTGCGGTCTTTTACCTTGCGGCTCTGGGACTGCAGGTTTTTCACCACGGCCTCCGTGGCCGCTTGAATGCCCCGCTGGACAGCGATGGGGTTTGCGCCGGCGGTGACGTATTTCAGGCCTTCACGGTAAATGGCTTCCGCCAGCACCGTAGCCGTGGTGGTTCCGTCTCCCGCCACGTCACTGGTCTTGGAGGCCACTTCGCGCACCATCTGCGCGCCCATGTTTTCATATTTGTCTTCCAGTTCAATTTCCTTGGCCACAGTCACGCCATCCTTGGTGACAGTGGGTGAACCCCATTTCTTATCGAGGACCACATTGCGGCCCTTGGGTCCCAAGGTGACTTTGACCGCGCGCGCGAGTTTTTCTACGCCTTTCAGGACTTTGCCCCGCGCCTCATCTCGAAACAACAATTGCTTGGCTGCCATGTTTATTTTTCCTCCTGCGTATTGTAACTACTTGGTTTCGAAAGACCCACGATGTGAATGGGGGTTGGAAAGTTCACTTACTCCACCACCGCCAGGATATCGTCTTCCCGCAGAATGACATGCTCTTCCCCATTGATTTTCACATCGGTTCCCCCGTATTTACTGACCAGCACCTTATCTCCCTTCTTGAGTTCGATGGGGATGTGTTTGCCATCCTCACCGCGCCGGCCGGGACCGACAGCAATCACTTCCGCTTCCTGGGGTTTTTCCTTGGCTGTATCCGGAATGATGATTCCCCCTTTTTTCTCCTCTTTTTCTTCCAACCGTTTTACGAGAACCCTGTCTCCGAGTGGCTTTACTGCCATGACCCGAAACTCCTTTCTATAATCCACTGAACATGTAAGAGATAGGCTTTTTATTTGCCTCGACATCATTAGAGCAATGAGAATGCCAAAGAGGCCCAAGCGGCTCTGCCAGAAGTCGGTTTTCTCCTATCTATTTGTTTATCAAGACTTTATTATAACCATACAATTGGAGCGATATCCTGAATTCCGCCAAAACGTCTTGTGGATCCAGGCCGGGATGCGCCAAAATGGCCTGAAGGCATCCTGATCAAAATAGGAATTGCGCCAGGTTGACAATCTGACCGTTTCACTAGACTATCCCAGGAGTCGATTTCCTTGAACCCGTAATGATTTGGAACCTGATTCTCTTGCTAGTAATGACCGTCTCGACGGCCGTGTTTGCCGCGTTCCCCATATTAGGGATCAGCGTGCTCGTTTTTATGAGCACGATCGAAGTGGGGCGGATTCCGGCATTCGGGGCGGATGTCCCATTGCCGGCGGCGGTGCTCATTGTATTTTTATGCAGCGCCCTGCTCCGGTTGATGCTGTCCCGGCAAATCCATCGCGAATGGTTGGCCGCACTTGTTTTTCTGCTGGTTACTTTTCTCTTCTCGGGCCTTATCTGTATCCACCCCCTTGCCGCCTTGAAGGAAATCGGAACATGGCTCGGTTATGCGGCGGCCGCTTATTTCATCGGTTTGTATTGGCCCCAACCCAATTCAAACCCTTATGTGACATTTCCCTTTCGGGCTTCGGTATTGGCGGCTCTTGCCCTGGCATTGATTCAAGTTTGGTTGAGTACCAGGGATTCCCCCGTCCCGGTCCAGGCAGGTTTTACTGAAAGCGGTTATTTCGTGGTATTTCTCTCCTGGATGACTCCGTTTGTCCTCCTGGCCTTTCACAAAGCGCAAACTTCCCGGGAGGAGGGTTTTTGGACGGGGGTGTTCTTATCGATTCTGTGGATCAGTTGGATGACCGGACCAGGGAGGGAAGCTCTTTTACTGCTGTTTACCGTGTTGCTGTGCGGAATCGCCCGTTTGATGAACCGTGAAATGCTATTATGGCTGGCCCCCCTCGCCGCCGTGGGGCTGTTACATGGATTGCAGGGGCATGATTTTGGAATGTGGAAGTCGATCCAGCCCTGGCTGCCTGACCAAGGCCCTTCCAATTTCGCGGAAAGCGGATTATCGGCCTTAGGCATTTGGTCAACGCATCCTTTTTTGGGTACCGGTCCCGGCCAGTATGAATCTTACGTACGCTGGGCGTACCCCGAAACTGCAGGATCCATAGGAATTCCCGGTTCCACATTGCTTCTCATCCTGGCAGAGAGTGGAATCTTAGGTGTACTGGCATTCAGTTGGATCTTGGGGTTGCTTTTTGCGGGGTGGTATGATGCCCGATGTGTTCCTCACCTGAGTTCTGACGAAAAACGGTTTATGCGGGCGGCTATTGTGAGTCTGGTCATGCTTGCTGCCTCTTCGATGATTTATAACATTCACACCCATTACTTTTCCTGGTGTTTTATTGGGATTCTATTTGGATGCTTCCGGGATCAAGGCGTGATGGATCAAAATAAGAGCTGGAAACGGCCTTGATTGAAGAAATAACGGAAATTCCCCCCATAAAAAAACACCACCGGAGGTTCAGTGGTGTTTTCAATCAAACCAATTCTTTCACCATATTTTACTACATCGGGAAAAACCGGCAGCGGGCTTCTTAGTAGCACATCCAATCCGTCACATCCGTACTTTTGGCGACCGCGACCCGGAAATTATCAACAAACACCCGTTTATCCAGATCGTTATTGGCGTCGTTGTTCGTGCTGATCCGGATCCGCAGCCAGCCATTGGGATCCGCGATGTTGGCCAAGTGCGGTGTCATGTCTACTTCGTAGAGCAATTCTTTCCAATTGCTGGTAGCGTCGGCGTATCCGATTTCCCGAGTGCTTGTGTAGGCGTCATCCACACCGCTCCCTGTGATATTCGATGTGATATCGATCCGTGATTGCAGCCATCCACTCGCGATGGGATCACCTACGTATACATCGAACAGGACTTCCTTGACATCCGGCCACCGGTTGAACGCCGCCAGGGCATTCGTGGTTTGTACGCTCCAAACATACCCCGGGCCAGTCCACATCACCATGTAATTGTTGCCTTCCTTGGGCGTGACATCTCCAGTTCCCAACTCAGGAGGAATGTGGCCTTCGGCACCTACCGTCCAGCCGGCGGGTTCTCCAGTTCCGGGATCGGCCTCGTTGAAACCGTAAATCAATACTTCTTCCACTTCGGGGGTACCAGCCGGCCGAATCCCGTATATGTTATCGATATAAACTTCCCCGCTGTTGGTTCCGGTTTCCGGAGCAAAAAAGCCCCCAAACCAATTGATGGATTTAATGAAGTCGCTTTCCGACAATTTGCGGTCAATCGGAAACACCAACTCATGCCACTGGCCCTTGGAAGGCGCATAAGCCATTCCCAGGATGTTGCCGCTGGCCAAATCCAACCGCATGCTCAGATTTCCCTGGCATTGTTCGGTGAAGAAGACCGACATGCGGATTTCCCTCATTCCCGTCAAATCTACGGACCCGATGGGAAATGACATGTTCGTGTATTGCCATGTCGAGCCTCGATTGTCATACACAACCACCAAGACGTAATTCCCATCCGCGGCCGCCACCCCCCCCGGATTTTCTTCAACCCCGGAATACTGAATGTTTCCGCCGGTCCATTGCCAGGTAAAATCTTCCTCCTCAAAACTCGTGATATTGACTCGTTGTTCTTGCGCGCTGACCATTGTCGCCATGGCCAATCCGAATACAAGGATCCAAGCGGTTTGCCTTATCATGTTGTCTCTCCTTTTGCCATGAAACCATGTTGGAATTCAGGATTCTCCCGGAATTCACCCATATCCATTTCAAGAATCTGTCCTGAAATGGAATCGGTAAATCAATTTATCATATTCATAGCTATAGAAGCAAGAGTAGCCAAAAGAAAAATCCCCCAACATTACTTTCACGATAGTAGAAAAAGATGAATATCACTCTTTCCAGGGTCTCCGTACCCCCAAACCGCTCTGCTCAATTATTGTTGAAACGCCATTTATTGATGGCCGAACCGCGGTTGGATTGCGGCGGACTCTTGGTCCGGGAAGCAGTTTGGGCAGTTGGCGGCTCCTGGGCCGCGACTGAATCTCCGGCGGCCGCCGGATTCGAGGTGGAAGGATAATCCGGTGTAGGTGAAGCGGATTCTATGGTGAAATCCGCCGGTTGATTATCAGTGGATTCCGCTGCGGCATCCGCGTCTCCCCCATGGCTGACCGTGGGATTTGGCCCGGGGGGAGATTTGATTGGTTCCTGGGTGTTATTGGGTTGCAGCAGTTCCTCGAACACGGCCGACTCAACCTCAATGCCCTCGCCGGGAAGCCGGATGACTGGGGTGATGTGGAAAATCGTCTCGGACAAACGGCGTTTCTTGTTGAAACCCCGCAGGAAGAAGCCGATGCCGGGCAAATCCCCCACGATAGGAACCTTGCGGGTCATGTCACCCGAACTGTCCGTGTAGAGGCCGCCGATATACAGTTTTTGCGAAGATGGCACGCAGACGACCGTTTTGATATTCCGCTTGGTAATGACGGGCAGTTCATAGCGTTTCCGGTCGCCGCGGTCGAAGGTGGTGATCCGGGCAATTTCGCTGGATTCGATTTCAAGGTTCATGATGATCAAATCATCCCGGAAGATGCGGGGCGTGACGATCAGTTTAATACCCGCGGGGCGGTATTGGGTCTGCAGTTTGGTGATATTGCCCATCATCGAAAGCACCGTGATGGGGACCGATTCACCGGCGGTGATGTTGGCGGTTTCGCCATCGGCGGTGATCAGCCGTTGGTTGCTGATCACGGTCGCCCGCCCTTCTTCAATGGCGGTTTTAATGTTGTAGTCGATGGTGCCGTAGGAAAGTTTGGCGAAACTGCCTGAGATATCGAGGGCGCCAATGGCCTTTTCTTTTACGTTTTCGCTCCCCGGCAAGAAAATGTCGCTGTTCTGAATGGAGCCGGATTGGCGGTTGTATTGGTAGAAAATGCCCAGCTGTTTTTCGCCGTCCAGCCGGTATTCGTAGATATCCGCCGAGATTTCGATGACCGGGCGGGGGCCTTGTCCCCAGGCCGCCGGAATGAATCCGCCCAATCCCAGGAGAAGCCAAGGGATCCAGCGGGGTCCGGGGTGGCGGCATTTATCCAGGTTCCGGATTCGTAAGCTCATCGTCTCTCACTCGCTCTCTTCCAACAATCCATTTGTCATTGCGGTGAAGTCCGGTCGATGAAGAGTTCCCGGAAATTTTCGAAGGGGCTGGTTTTGGTATTGATTTCCTTGGATCGCTCATCCAACAGTTCCCGGATTTTCTTGGCATCGAGTTCGGGATCGCCCGCCGACTCCCCAGCGACCGGTTGACCGTATAGATCCAGCAAGGTGGGTTTGATAATGACGTACAGTTGCGAAATCCGGTTGGTGTCACTCGTGCCCTTGAACAGCCGCCCCATGACGGGAATATCTTTGAGGATGGGTATCCCCCGCATCTGGTTGGTCTGTTGATCGCGGTAATGGCTGCCGATGATCACCCGCTGGTCGGCGCGCACGCACAGGCGGCTGTGATAATTCCGGCTATCCAGGATCGGCTGGGTGAATCCTTCTTCTTCACGGTACCGGGAGACATTGGAAAGGTTGGCCGTGACATCCAGCCAGATAAACGGCCTTTCGCGCAGGACATCCATCTCGCCGAATTCGACCGTGGGTGTCATTTCCAGGGAAACGCCGGTGTTGCGGAACTCGGTGGTGAAGGTTTCGCTCTCGCCCACCACCTGCCGTTCCAGGAACGGGACATCCTCCACGTTCTCGAGACGGGCGGGGACGCCTTCCAGGGTCAATAGATTGGGATTGGCGTGCACCGTGACTTTTTGGTCTTCGGCCAAGGCTTGGAAAATCGCCTCCACCCGGCCCTCGTCGCCTTCAAAAATGTTGGTCACGATGTTCGCGCCAGCGGGCAGGAGTTCGTTCCGGTTGCCGCTGCCTAAGACACTTAAATCACTTTCGACCACCGGATCACCGGCCAGGTTGGTCCCGCGGAATTCTCCCACTTCGCCCAGAATATCATACAAGAAACCGATCTTGTCTTCGTTACGCAGAAATACTTCGAAAATAATGACTTGCAGCAGGATCTGATATGGGCCTTCCTTCGCGTTTTTCTTTTGTTCGATGATTTGATTCAATTGTTCCTTGGTCAGTTCGCCTTTTTCATCCCGGGTGATGGGCGCATCTTGAGCAAAGGCACCGCTGACTGGGATCAGACCAAAGGCTATCCCTAGAAGGATCCCTCCTGCCAAACAGCGCATTGGCAACGATTTCTTCATCATTCTCATCTCACTACTCGAATTGGCCCCAAACCGTCCGCAATTAAAGAAAAAGAAACAGAGTGGTATTCCCATGCCCCTTCACCCTTTTACCGCATTCCGGGGTTCATCATAAAAGACCTGCGTCGTGTATTTGTTGATATCAATCGCCAGTTCGCTGTAGTCGTCGAAGAGAACAGAAAAGGGACGTTTTTGGCCAGCCCGGAGGGTTCCGATTTTGGCCAATTGAACGCCTTGTACGGTATCATGGAAATCATAAATGGTGACTTCTACTTGGACGTTGGTCACATCGTAGAGGCCTACATTTTCCACTTGGCCGCTGAGGCGGATGGTCTCTTTTTTACCCAACCAATTTTCGCGCTGGACAATTTGCATCCGCGCCCCGGTCACCCGTACCGGGCCTTGGGGGGCCGCCAGGGGGATGGAATCGCGCACTGTGAAATCACCGGCACTGGTCACCCGGACCCGTTGGCGGAGGGTGCTTTTTTCCAGGTAAGAAGGATCGAGTTTGGCGGCTTTTTCGTATTCTTTGACGGCGTCCGTAGTCCGTCCCGCTTTCCAGTACAAGTCGCCCAGTTGGAAATGATATTCCGCACTGTTGGGATTCTGGGCGGCGAATTGTTCCACTTTTTGAATTTCCTGTTGGAGTTCATCCTGTTTTTGAGCCAGGATTTGGTCGCGGGCTTGGATTTTTTCATTAATTTTCGCCATCAGGGCGTCTGCTTCCTGACGGTATTGGCCAGGATTTTCTTTCATCAAGGTTGACAGAGTCATCCGGGCATCGGTGTATTGGCCCAACAGGAACTGGCACAGCGCCATTTGATACCGCGCGTAGGGGAGATCTCTTTTATCCTTGTTGGGATAGGGCGAAAGCACGTACCCGGAATATTTCAAGAGAGCGGTTTGGTATTGACCTTTTTCAAACAAACGATCAGCCTCTTCGACCAGGCTCACCTTTGTATAGTTGGCTTGAATGGAGCCACCGGTTTTCATACATCCGGCCGCGCCAGCCCCCGCAAGGATCACACAGATTCCCAGATAAACTCCCGATTTCAAAAAGAAGGCGTGTTTCCAAATCAAAACCATCAACCTCTTTAGAAAAGCAATCTGCCTATTCCGAATCTTTATGTTGATATTGGAGCGGGATTTCCCCGCTTGGATTCAATCCTCACTTGGTTTCTTCTCTAGGCCTAACGCCAGATCGACAAAGCCTTCATTTCTTAGACCATAGCACTGATTCTCAGGTCATGTAACCATTTAGACGAACAGAGCGGATAGAATATTTAATCTGTTTCAGATCTAAGTATAATAAATTAAGTAGAATACATGCAGATTTTCGTTTCCGTACCTGTGGCTTTTTTACCACAGAACAATGTGGATTTTTCAATTTCGCACTCCCATTATTGGATTCCATGCGGGACTGGAAGTCATGATCCGGCCTGAGAAATCTGAATCCAGAGTGGCATCCCGGCTTCCGTCTGCACGGAAATTCCATCCCGCAGTTTACTTCCTTGGATCAACACGGATTCTTGCTGACCAATTGTCACCTGGTACGTTTTTTCCGGATCCACAGTGAACCATTCAGGGAACTGGTTGATGCGGGGGTAATCCAGTGGCATATGGAAATATGCGCGGTGGCGGGGAATATCGAATTTCACCACACCGAACCATTTCCAATCCCCGGTGAGCGAGAGAAACAGATCGTCCCCCTGCCGTACCGCGCCGATGGCCAGATCCGGCCGCCAAGGATGCACGCTGACGCCCTGGGTTTTCCAAAGGGCATACATCAAAGCCGTTCGGGTGAAGTTGCCGTCACCATGCCAACCCTCGATGATTCCGTCCTTGCGCTGTTTGTTCAACAGGATTTTCATGCTTTGATCGACCCATTCGCACGCGCTTTCCACCGTCACGCGGTTCAAGAGGTTGATACCGCCCTCGATGCTGTCCGCGTAGCCGTCGGCTCCTCCTCCTTCCCAGGGATAATCCAGGTATTTATGCACATTTTCAAGAACATGGCGGACCGCATCCCGGTAACGTGGTTCGCCATCCAGTTGAGCGGCCGTTAGGATCGCGTTGTAATCGTATCCCCAATTATCCGTGAGTTCCTCGTTCAAAACCGTTCCTTCCCGGGGATTGATCACCATGTACAACAGCCCGTCCTCGTTGGCCGCCACCTCGAGGATGCGGTCCAACAGGCGGTAGAGAGGGGCGCGGTATGACTCCCGGCGGGCGGTATCGGTATATGCGGCCAGAACATACGCTTCGGAAAGGCCACCGATGATTTCGCAGCCGTGATCATCCAGGCTCAATTTTTCCTCATCGGCGGGATGGTGATCCAGCAGAAAATAATCGGTGAGGCGGAAGGCCCAAATCTTGTACCGTTCCTCGCCGGTCATCCAATAGAGGCGGCAGAGGGTTTGCAGTTGATCGCCACTAACCTCGTGATCCCCGGCCGGGATCTTGCCGTAAGGGGTATTCACCGGAGCGTGTTTCCAAATAGAATCCATGATGCCAATCATCCGGCCGGTCCATTCGGTAGGGCCCAGCCATTCGGTAAGAGGTATCAAGCCGTCCTTCATGTACTCCGAACCGCCGAAGATCAACCGCCGCATATCGATTTCCGGATGAACGAATTGCTTAGAGGCAAAATCATAATCGTCCGGAAGGTTATCCAGCCGGTTGGTCAGCCGTATCTCAGTTTGGAGCATTTCTCGCAGGGTGGTTTGGTACAGGTTCCGGTCGAGCAGGGACGCGGCCAATACCATGAAGGGATAGTTATCCGCCGCGGAGTCCTGGGCGTTCCAGAACCAGGAACGGTTCAGGTTGCGCGGAATCAGGCCGGAGGATGGATCGCGGTGGGCCAGCCAGCCGTGAAGGTACCGGTAACAATGTTGGAAGGTGTCTTGAGCCTGCCAGCCATTCCGTTCTGCCTGAAAAAACAGTGTGGAGGCATTTCCCCACGCGGTGATCCCCCAAAATCCAGCTGCCAGAATGACGGTTGCCGCCATACGTCGCATCATGATCGCACCTCTCGGTAGGCGTAACGGATTTCAATCCCAAACGTTAGTATCCCAAAGCCAAGTCCCGGGATACAGGGTGAGGTCATCTTATCATAACGCCAGTGAGAGGGCGAACCTCCAAGGAAGCCTAATGGGGTGCTCAGTCCGATCGATCCAACCGGTTCATAGAGAGTCATGTGCCGGTGGAGGAATCGAACATCTTCCCGATTCAAGACTTGAACTGACCAGAGATCAAAACGTCCGGTGGCCCAATGTGCCGTAAAGTTCCAGACATTACCGGGAAATCCGCCCACATAGCCAATCCCTGCTGGAAGATATACAATAAATTCAACTCAAAACAGAAGGCAGGAAGAAAAAATTATGGAATCCCGGATATACGACACCATCATCATCGGCGCGGGCCCTGCAGGGTTGGCAGCCGCCCTCTACACCGCCCGGGGCCGGCTGAGCACCTTGGTGATCGAAAAGGGGGTCAGCGGGGGACAAATATCGTTGACGGAAGCCGTGGAAAATTATCCTGGATTTCCCGAACCGATCACCGGCTTGGACCTGGCGGACCGTTTCCAGAAACAGGCGGAGCATTTCGGGGCGCAGGTCATCAACGGTACGGTGAGTGAAATCCGTCCGGAGGGCAAGATGTTTACCGTGGTGGCCGATGGGAAAGACTATACGGCCCGCACGGTGATTTGCGCGATGGGGGCCGATCCCCGTAAACTGGGTGTCCCCGGCGAGGATAAGAACGTAGGGACGGGCGTCTCCTACTGCGCCACCTGCGACGGCGCCTTTTTCCGGGATAAAAAAGTCGTGGTGGTCGGAGGAGGCGACGCGGCGGTGGAAGAAGGTTTGTTTTTGACCCGCTATGCCTCGTCAGTGACGATCATTCACCGGCGCGACGAGCTGCGGGCCAGTAAAATATTGCAAGAACGGGCCTTTGCGCATCCGAAGATCCAATTTATTTGGAACACAGTGGTCAATGAAATCGTCAGCAACGGCAAGGTCAAACATGTGGTGCTGGAGAATGTGAAAACCAAAGAAATCGAGGAATTTCTGACGGACGGGGTATTCATCTTCGTGGGCCATATTCCCAATACCCGCTTGGTCGAAAATTTAGTGGAACTGGACGAAAACAAGCTGATCAAGGTGGATCTGTGGATGCGCACATCGCTTCCCGGGATGTTCGCCTGCGGGGATTGCCGTACCCAGGCTGCGCGGCAGTTGGCCAGTTCAGCCGGAGATGGCGTCACGGCCGCTATTGCCGCCGCCAAATATGTGGATGAAATGAAAGCGGAAGAAGAATCCGCGGCCCGGGCGACGTAAGGGCTGGCATTCCGGGTAAAAATCAACCGGTCCCGGGGGGAGGCTTCGCGAAAAAGTCATGAATGGAGCTACTACCGCAGGACACAGTGTGGGATCAGTTTTAAGCCATATTGGCCAGCGGACCGCGGAGTTCTTTGACAGCGCCGGCCGTCTGACTCAATTGTATTTCCAAACGCTCTACCTTTGCTTCTGTCCGCCCTGGAGAATTCGGTTGACCATCGAACAGATGGTTTTGATCGGGGTGATGTCGGTCCCCATCGCCTTGCTGACAGCCATATTCACCGGGATGGTGCTGGTGTTGCAAACCGGAACCCAACTCAAGCCCATGGGGATGAAGGTATACGCCAGCGGGATCTCGGCGATCAGTTTCGCCCGGGAAATCGGGCCGGTGCTGACCTCGGTCGTTCTGGCAGGCCGGGTTTCCGCGGGAATCACCGCCGAGATCGGCACCATGAAAGTCACCGAACAGATCGATGCCCTAAAAACCCTAGGAACCAATCCCATTAGTTATTTGGTGGTTCCCCGCTTCATCGCCGCGACGCTCATGTTTCCCGCCCTAACGATTCTCGCCATTGCGGTGGGCATCGGCGGCGGTTTTGTGGTCGGCGTGACAATCCTCCAAATCACTCCCGGCATGTACATTACCAATATCTGGAAGTTCTTGACCCTGCAGGATTATCTGAGCGGTCTCTTCAAAACCATCTTTTTCGGCATGATCGTGGGCACAGTGGGATGTTTCAAAGGATTCGAAACCGGCTTCGGCGCGCAAGGGGTGGGGGAAGCCACCACCCAGTCGGTGGTCATGTCGTCTATTCTGATTCTGGTGGCCAATTTTCTGTTAACGACATGGATCATCCAAATCTTTCCCTAAAGCCGTCTTACGGATCGCCTCCCCCTTCCGCCCCCCTCAACGGTGAGATGATCCTCCTGTCAAATGTATACAAAACGTTGGGCGGGAAGCCGATTTTGAGGGGAGCCACGTTATCCATCTACCCGGGGGAAACGCGCGTGATCATCGGACGCAGTGGCGAGGGGAAAAGCGTCCTGATTAAGCATATCTGTGGTTTGTTCCAACCGGATGCGGGGGAAGTTTACGTGGATGGGGTGGAAATATCCCGGCTGGGAGAGCGTGCGCTCACGCCCATCCGCCGGAAAATCGGATTGCTCTTTCAGAACGCGGCGCTTTTCGATTCACTGAACGTTCTTCACAACGTGGGCTTCACGCTTTACGAAGAACGTAAATTGACAGAACGGGAAATCCGGGAGAAGGTCCTGGAAACCTTGAAAATGGTCCGGTTGGGCGACATTCTCGAGAAAATGCCGTCCGAGTTGTCGGGGGGGATGCGGAAACGGGTGGGTCTGGCGCGCGCCATCATTCAGAATCCCAAGATCCTGCTCTACGATGAGCCCACCACCGGCCTCGATCCGGTCACTTCGGACGCGATCAACGATTTGATCATCAAGTTGGCCGAGGAGTTGCAGGTCACCTCCGTGGTAATCACGCATGACATGGTGAGCGCTTTCAAGGTGGCCAGCCAGATCTCGATGCTGTACGAAGGGCGGTTTCATTTCACCGGCACACCCGAAGAAATCCGGGACACCGATGACGAAATCATTCAGCAATTTATCCAAGGACGGTCGGAAGGGCCTTTAACCAACTTGTAATGTATTCCGATCCAGGAAAGCCGAGGCATTATGAATAAGGAAGCCAAGTTGGGTTTGTTTGTCGTCACCGTCTTTCTGGTTTTGCTTTTCTTCACGATCAACATGGGGAAAGGATTTTTGAAAGGCAAGACAGACCATTATCCCGTGTACTTCACCAATGTGGGAACATTGGAGGTCGGCGCTCCGGTCAAACAAGCGGGTTTCGATGTGGGCGAGGTCGTGGGCCTCTCGATCGAAACGGTGCACGAACCCACACCCACAGTCTATGTCGTGGTGAATGTCCAGGTCACGGAAAACGCGATGATTTCGCGGGACTCGAAAGCCTCGATTCAGACCCTGGGAATGATGGGTGAAAAATACCTGGAAATCACCTTCGGCACGGAAGGCAAGGCGCCTCCCGGGACCCGGATCGAAGGCCAGGGGCCTGTCGATTTGGACCGGGTGATGGAAGTGGCGGTTAATTTGACCAACGAAGTGCAGAAGACCGTCCAAGCTTTTAACGACATCATTGCCAATGAAGAGTTGCAAAGAAATATCGTGCAATTGATCGCCAATCTGGAACAGGTGTCCAGGCAAATCAACGAGGTCGTGGGGGGGGAAGAAAAACCCCTGAAAAACATCCTGGCCAATACGCAGGCGGCCACGGCCAATCTCAAGAACATGATGGCCACGGCCGAGTTGTTCATCACGGATGCTCGCGCAATGATCAACGAAACCCGGCCCCATCTCGCCAAAACACTCCAAAACACGGCGGAGTTCAGTACCACCCTGCGGGAAGACATCTCCGGCCCCCTGGTCCGCATGGCTACTCAGATTGCCGCACTGTCCTCCCAGTTGCATGAGACCATGGAAAAAACCGACCGGATCATCGCGCAATTGGAGACCCTGATGGAGGAAAGCCGGCCGGAAATCCGGGAAACCATCGTCAACATCAAAGATATCACGGCACAGGCCAAGAGTGCCTCCGAGCGGATCGACTCCATGCTGAATCATATCCAAACAGGAGAGGGCTTGGCCGGGAAACTCATTTACGACGAGGAATTGTCCCAATCCGCCAAGACGGCCATCACCAAAACTTCCAAAGTCATGAACCACGTCACCACCATGGGTGAAAGTTTGTTTTTCGAAGTGGACGCCCGGTATTTTTCGGACCGTCCTCGTTTCAGCGAGCACGACAATAACGCCCGGGTGGATCTAGGGATCGGATTCGATTTGAATGACCAGTTGTATGCCTATTTGGGCGGCAACAACATCGGCACGTCCAACGAGTTCGAAGCCCAGTTCGGTTACCGCTTAGGGCCTTTCGCCCTCCACGGCGGCGTCATTGAATCCGAGCTGGGCCTGGGAGTGGATTGGCAGCCGTTCGAACGGTTGCTGATTGGCTTGGAAGGCATAGGCCTCACCGATAATGACGAAGAACGGCTAGACGCTTATTCAGAAATCCGGATTTGGAATCAGTTGTACCTGGTGGGCGGAGTCCAGGATGTCACCGACGAACAATTCCCGAATATCGGAATGAAAATGCGGTTCTGAACCGGACTGCGTCCCGGAGCCGGTTCTCATGGGGAAACCAAAAACTGTCTTTTGCTGTACGGCTTGCGGGCATGTTCACCCCAAATGGTTCGGCCGCTGTTCCCAATGCGGGGAATGGAACACGCTGGTGGAAGAGATCCAGCCGCCGGCCGGCGTGCGGGAGGAGGTGTTGCGCGCCACACCCGGATCATCCCGCGCAGAACCGCTGAGCGGGATCCGGGTATCGGAAAGCGAACGCTACGCCACGGGCATCGCGGAAATGGATCGCGTGCTGGGCGGTGGCCTCCTGCCCGGCGCGGCCATTCTGCTAGGGGGCGAACCGGGCATCGGCAAATCTACCTTGTTGTTGCAGGCCGCCGATCAGATCGCCGCGCGCTACGGGCGGGTCCTCTATATCAGCGGGGAAGAATCCCCCGCGCAAATCAAACTACGAGCGCAACGGCTCGGTTCTCAATCGCCGGAGCTATTCGTCAAAGCCGATACTCAATTGGAAAGCATAATCGCCGAAATCCGCTCCTTGCAGCCGTTTTTAGCCATTGTGGATTCCATCCAAACTACTGCTTGGTCGGAACTCACCTCAGCCCCCGGCTCGGTCGGCCAGGTCCGGGATTGCACCGCCCTGCTGGTGCGCCTGGCCAAGGAAACCGCCACGCCCATCGTCCTGGTTGGCCATGTCACCAAGGACGGGAACATCGCCGGACCCCGGATGCTGGAGCACCTGGTCGATGTCGTGCTGTATTTCGAGGGCGATCCGCACCGGCATTACCGGATTCTGCGGGGGATCAAGAACCGGTTCGGCTCCACGTACGAAATCGGCCTGTTCGAGATGTCTGAAAAAGGCCTGCGCGAGGTGCCCAATCCTGCCGCAGTCTTCGCCGGCACCGGTGGATCGCGGCCGCCCGGCTCCGTGGTGACGGTCATGCTGGAGGGCAACCGGCCTTTGCTGCTCGAGGTCCAGGCGCTGGTAGCCCCTTTTCACGGATATGGCTTTCCGCGCCGGACGGTCACCGGCATCGACGCCAACCGCCTGGCGATGATTCTAGCCGTGCTGGAAAAGCGGCTGAATATCCCGCTGGGATCCCGGGACGTGTTCGTTAACGTCACGGGAGGCATCACGCTGTCAGAACCGGCGGGCGATCTGGGCATTGCGGCCGCTATCCTCTCCAGCTATTTTGACATTTCTCTGCCTTCGCAGTACATTCTCTTTGGGGAAATTGGTTTGTCGGGGGAAGTGCGCGCCGTGCACGGGGCGGAACCCCGTATCCGCGAAGCCCGCCAATTGGGCTATAATGCCGGTATGATTCCCGCAGGAAACGCACGGGATCTGAGGCGGCAGGGAATCCACTTCGAAGGATGGGCCCAGGCGGGCGCGGTCGAGGAAATGAAAGCGGCGCTGTTTGAATCATGACGGAAGAATCCAGAAAACCCCGTTCCGGCAATGACGCGCCCTTTTTAGGCGTGGTGCGGCTGATTTTCATTCTCATGGTGGGTCTGATCACCCACAACTCGGCTACGCTGATCAATCCCCACATCCTCAACAAGGATCTTATTTACTATGATTTTCTGGCTATGCTGATCGCTTCCATCCTGGTGGTGATCGAATGCCAGATCCGTTACGCCTTTCCTCAGGAGTTGTTGATCGGCGTGGTGGGGATGATTTTGGGGCTGATCACCTCCACCTTGATCCAGATGGGCTTGCCCAACAACATGGATCCCAAAACAATGGATCTGACGCGCATGTCGCTGCACTTGTTTTTGGGGTATTTCGGCGTGGCCATCGCCCTGCGATATGCCCACCGCTTCGACTTCAGCGCCACGAAAATCCTCACCCGCAGCCATGACCGCCTCTACGGGTGCAAGATCCTCGACACCAGCGTGCTGATCGACGGCCGTATTCTGGAAATCACCGAGGCCGGTTTTCTCGATGGCCTAGTGATCATCCCTTCCTTTGTGCTCACGGAATTGCAGCACCTCTCCGATTCCCAGGACCACATCAAGCGCAGCCGCGGCCGCCGGGGGCTCGATATGTCCAAGCGCCTGCAACGGGTTACCCGCTGCGTGGTGGAGGTGTTGGAGGAGGATTTCCCCAATTTGCCGGACGTGGACAAAAAACTCCTGGCCCTCTCCAAACGGTACGAAGGAACCTTGGTGACTACCGACTTCAATCTGCATAAGGTAGCCGAGATCGAGCAGGTAGCGGTGCTGAACATCAACCAGCTGGCGCAATCGCTCAAAACGGCCGTGTTGCCCGGCGAAACCCTGGAAATCCATCTCATCCGCGAGGGCAAGGAACCTCATCAAGGGATCGGCTACCTTGAGGACGGGACCATGGTGGTGGTCGAAAATGGCCGGCGTTATCTGGATAAACAAGTAGATGTCACAGTATCCTCCGTGATGCAGACTTCCGCCGGCCGCCTGATCTTCGCCAAACTGAAAGTAGACGATGTGCAGGTGAAAACCGCCTGAATCCCTTGATCCGGTATGATCTCCCATTCCCCGCACTCATGCGCTCATTCCACGCTCCCATTGCCTTCCGCAGTGGCATCGCCCTCCCAACGGCCTTTAGTATCAGTCATCCTCCTCAATTACAACGGCCAACGGTTTCTGGTTCCGTGCCTAGAATCGGTGCTGGCCGATTCGTACTGGCCCAAGGAGATCCTCCTGGTGGATAACGCCTCTTCGGATGGTTCTATGAATCTCGCCTGGGCGTATCAAGACCGGATCACGATCGTCCAAAATCCACGGAATTACGGATTCCCCAAGGGATGCAACCAGGGCATTCAAGTGGCGCGGGGAGATGTGATTGTGTTGCTCAATGTGGATACCGTGGTTTGCGAAGGCTGGCTGGAAAAGTTGATCGAGCCGCTGAGGCGCGATGCCTCTCTCGCGATGACCGGTTCCAAACTTTTGTTTCCCGATTCCAACCGCATTCAGTTCGCCGGGGGCGTCATGGAGCCCAACGGCCTGACCCATCATGTAGGTTATGGCCTGCCCGATGGGGAGGCATTCAATCAGCTCAAGGAAGTGGATTACCTGACCGGCGCGTCGCTGGCGATCCGCCGGGATGTGCTGGACCGGCTGGGTGGACTCGACGAGGGCTTTCCCCTCTATTTCGAAGATCTGGATCTCAGTTATCGCGTCCGCCAGGCGGGCTACAAGATTCTCTATCAGCCCGAATCGGTGGTCTATCATTTCGAAACCTTCGGGACGAAAAAACACAGCGCCCGGTATTACTATAAATACCACCGGGGACGGATGCGGTTTGTTCTCAAGCATTTCGGCCTGCGTTACTTTCTCAAAACCTTCATTCCTGCCGAGATGGAATGGTACCGGCGTTGCCACCTGCGGCAACAAATCGCTCCCTTGCTCCTGGCCTACGCCACCCAACTGCCGAAAGCGCTTTATTTCTGGCTGAAGGGCTTCGCGCGGCGGCGGGTAAGGCAGGAGCGTCGAGGAAGGCAGGTGTAATTATGAACCAAATCACCGCGTTGATCCCCACATTAAACGAGGAACACAATCTTCCCGGTTGCCTGGAAAGCGTCCGCTGGGCCGATGAAATTCTCGTCGTGGATTCGTTTTCGACAGACCGGACAGTGGAAATCGCTCAAAGTTTCGGCGCGCGAGTCATTCAACGCGAGTACGGAAGCCATGCCTCGCAACGAAATTGGGCCATTCCGCAAGCATCCCATCCCTGGGTGCTTCTGTTGGACGCGGATGAACAATGCTCACCTGAGTTGCATCAAGAAATCCGCGCCATCTTAGAAAAAGGGCCGGATTATAAACTCTATAAAATTCATCGCTGGAATTATTTTTTGGGCCATTTGCAACGGCATGGAGATTGGGGAAACGATTGGGTTATCCGTTTTTTTCACCGTAACAGCGCCATTTTTGAGGAATGTGGTACTTTTCATGGTGAAATTCGAATCACAGAGCCCATCGGACGGCTTACGAATCCCATTGTTCATCATCCCTATGTAAATGTGGAAGAATATTTCAATAAATTCAATCGCTATACAACGGATGCCGCTTTGCATTTGCTCCAACAAGGCAAGAAATTTTCCACCATCGACATAGTGTCCCGCCCGTTGTGGCGGTTCATCCGTTCGTATTTTTTGCGTTTGGGATTTTTGGATGGCGTGGCGGGATTCATCGTTTGCGCGCTGGCGGGAATGTATGGCTTTGTGAAATATGCCAAATTATGGGCCATAGACAGTGGAAGAAAATGCCATGCGTGAAATCCGTCCCTATTCCTGTACGAAAACCAATCAAAAAATTTTCGATTTCATCATTCAAAATGGACTTACGGACAAACGGCTTTTGGATGTGGGTTCCGGGGAAGGTTATTTTCTCCAAAAACTTGGCGATTATCTGTCCCTCCAGGGAGCCTCTCCAGCAGAACATCTATATGCTTGCGATTTGAATCCCTCTTTCCATCAATACCGCGAAATATCCTGTGTACCCTTTGATGCACGCAAGGGATTGCCTTTTGTGGATGATGGTTTCGACTTTGTCACCAGCATCGAGGTAATCGAGCATTTGGAGAATGCCTATGGATTCGTTCACGAACTCCACCGGGTAACGAAAAAAGGCGGTAAAGTCTTTGTCACCACACCCAACCTGCTCAACATTAATTCACGCCTGCGCGCTTTTCATTCTGGCTTCGCTTTGCTTTTCAATCCGCTTCCCTTACGCGAAAAAGTTCCCGCCTTTTGCGAAGGACACATCCATCCTCTCAATCTCTATTATCTTGGGTATGCTTTCTACCGCGCGGGATTTTGTCAGGTGCGCATCCATTACGACCGCATGAAAAAATCAGGCGCCTTTCTCACGTTGATGTTTTATCCGTTAATCCGCTTGGCCTTCGCTGGGTATCAAGCGAGAAGCAAACGCCGGATGAGAGAGATTTTCGAGGAAAACCAACCATTGCTGAAGGAAATCAATTCATTCGCCGCGCTGACCGCACGCACGGTTATCGTGGAAGGAGTCAAGTGAACCCCCGGCAATCCTATAAGAAGGCCGGTCCACCCGTTTCCCAAGAAACGAATCGGCTGTGAGAGGATACACGCCTTGGATACCTTCATGAAAACCATCGCTGAAAACACGACAAAAAATACTCACAACGTTGTTTATCAGTTACTCCTCGAGAATCAGGATTGCCGAACCGTGCTGGATATTCCCTGCGGAGCCGGTGCGTTCACCCAACGGCTTTTGCAACATAAATTTGTGGTGTATGCGAGCGATATTGAAAACATCCTGCAATGCCCAAATCCTCTTTTCCAACCAGCAGATATGAATCAACCGCTGCCCTTTGCTCCGGATTTTTTCGATGCCGTGGTCAGCATCGATGGAATCGAACATATCGAGCGGCCGTTCGATTTTATCCGGGAATGCCATCGCATCCTGAAAACCGGGGGTCAGCTGATCATTTCCACTCCTAACATCAGTTCCCTGCGTTCCCGATGGCGGTGGTTCCTAACCGGACACCATAACAAGTGCCGCACCCCCCTGGACGAATGCCATCCCAATCCGCTGCATCATATCAGCATGATTTCCTATCCGGAAATCCGTTACCTGTTGCATTCCAATGGATTTCAAATCACGACGATCACGACCAATCGTATCAAACCTGTCAGTTATCTTTATATTCCTTGCTTGCCATTCAGCTACTTGGCTACACGCGTAGTTTACCGGAAACATGAGAGAGATCCCGATCAGAAAATTCGAAACCAAGAAATACTGCGTCAAATGTTCTCAACTCCAGTTCTGTTCGGCGAAACACTGATCGTGAAGGCAGTTTGCCGGAAATGAAATCTCATTGGTCCTTCAACCACTGTTCATAAATCCGAATCGTCTCATCGGTCATGATTCCGGGAGTATGAAATTTTTGGATTCGTTCCCTGCCCTTCGCCCCGAACCGTTTCCGTTTTTCTTCCGAAGCGATCAAAGACATGATGGCTTTAGCCAATGAAGGCGGATCATCAACCGGAACGAAAATGCCGTTTTCCCCATCCACGACAATTTCAGGTATACCCCCTACCGGCGTGGCGATGACGGGAAGCGAAAAGTATTGCGCGTCCAGTATCGAAGAACCCAAACCTTCCATTTTGGATACCAAAACGAAAATATCAAACAAGGCTAAAAAATTTCCGATATCAATTCGGTAACCAGGAAAATGGACCCGATGCGCGGCATGCAGTGATTGGCTCAGTTGAATCAATTCATTGCGCAATGGGCCATCTCCCACGATAAAAAAATGCGCCTGAGGAAATTGTTTCAATACCTCCGGCGCGGCTTGAACGATCAAACGCTGATTTTTACGATCTTCACAAACCGCTACATTCCCGATCACAACGCTTCCCGGCTCGATCTGGAATTCTTCGATCAATGGCCGGCGGTCGGCATTTTCGTATCGTTCCTCAAACACGCATTCATAGATGACACACATCTTGTCCTCAGGAACACCTCCCGCCTTCATAGCCTCGGCGATGGCGTTCGAGTCGCAAATATAATAATCGGCGTTGGCATATTTCCATCGCCCAATCCCGTCTTTGCGTATGGCAAAATCCACCCTTCTCGCCACCACCAAGGGAATCTTCATGCCCGAAAACGCCCGCGCCAGGATGCCCATGGTGTGCGCCCGGCCGGAATGAGCGTGGAGGAGATCGGGGTGTTCCCGCCGGATGATTCGCGCCAGGCGCCACGCGGAGACGAAATCCCATTCGTTGCGCATGGGCACCGGGCAGGCTTGCGCCACACCGGGGGGAAGGCGCCGCAGCAGCTCGCTGCCGGGAGGCGAGGCGATGAAATTGGTATGGCCGAGCGCGTGCAGTTGTTTCAGCAAGGAGGCCACTTGCTGCTGTCCACCCCGCCAGGTGCGGTCGGTGTCGATGTGGAGGATGCGATAGGGCCGGGACATGGAGAATCAATGAGGAAAATTCAATTATTTCTTCTTCCTCTTCAGTGGCAGCTTCACCGGTTTGCCGGTGCGGGCGGATTGATAGACGGCCAGGATGATCTCCAGCGGTTTGCGGCCGTCTTCCCCGGTGATCATCGGATCCCGGTTCTCCGCGATGGCCTGGCAGAAGTCCCGGATTTGGGCCACGTGCCCCTCGTTGGTGATTGCCTGGGGATCGGCGGCTCCGGAACCACGCTCGGTCTTCCCGCCCATGTCCGCGGGTTCCTCTTCGCCCATAATCTTGCGGAATACGATGTCGCTCTTGTTCATGATCATCGTGCCCTTGGTTCCGGACACCTCGATACGTTCGTCCATGCCGGGATAAACGGCTGTCGAAGCGATAATCGTGCCCACCGCGCCGTTTTTGAATTTGAGCAGCGCCTGGGCGATGTCTTCCACCTCAATCTTCTCATGAGCCAAGAGCGCGGTCTGGGCGGTGACTTCGGCCACGCCGCCCATTACCCACTGGAGGCAATCGACGGTGTGGACACCCTGATTCATGAGGCATCCCCCGCCGTCCAGTTCCCAGGTCCCGCGCCATTGGCCGCTGTCGTAGTACTGCTGCGTGCGGTACCACTTTACGTAGGCCTCGCCCAGGATCAATTTCCCCAGGGCGCCGGAATCCACCGCTTGCTTGAGTTCCTTCATCCCGCGGTCCCAGCGCCGCTGCGAGATTACGCCGAGTTTGACTCCATTGCGCCGGCACGCTTGGATCATCCGGTCCGCTTTCTCCAACGTGACTTCGATGGGCTTTTCGGTAAGCACATGCTTCTTGGCGTTGGCGGCCTTAACGGCGATTTCCATGTGTAATCCACTGGGAGTGCCTAGGGTGACAGCGTCGATGTCCGGGCGTTGCAGTAATTCATCCGGATCGGTGTAGGCCATGACGTTGAACTTTTCCTCGGCCTTTTTCAGATTGGGCGATTGAACGGTATCCGCCACCGCCACCAGATGCGCCTCCGGAACTTGCCGCATGGCGTCGCAGTGGAACATGCCGATGAATCCCATGCCCACCACGCCGATCCGGACTTCGCGGTGCGGCATGCCCGCTTGGTCGCAGACCTTCCGGAAGGCCTCGGTGGCTTCCACAAATTTCTCCGGCCCAGTGAAGCCCGCGAATTGTCCTCCTTGCAGCAGGTGCGGCTCCATGGTGGCATAGCCAGTAAAGCCCCGTTCAGCCAATGCCCGGATGAGTTGGGGGAACTCGCCATCGCCCTGCCCGGCAGGAGTAAATCGGCCTTCGAAGGTGCAATCCTTGATGTGCAGGTGAACTATGTGGTCCGCCTGCATTTCGAACCATTGCGAGAAGGGCTTGGTGCCGCAGGTCACATAGTTGGCGGGGTCGAAGATGAGTTTGAAATGGGGCGAATTGACCGAATCGGCCAGGTCCTTGCAATGCAATCCATCCTCGCCGTAGATCCGGGCCTCGTTTTCGAGGAGGAGCAGGAGGCCTTCCTGTTCGGCGCGTTCCGCCATTTCTTTGAGCCGGCGGATCACTTCGGCCCGGTGTTGTTCGGGCTTATCCCCTTCTGGGAAATAGAAGGAGAAAATACGGATGCGGGGGCAGAGAAAATAATGGGCCATCTCAATCGCCCGCTCGTAGCGCTCCCACTCTTTCTCCCAGGGATCGGTGATGAGCACCTTGCCGAGCGGCGAACCGATCTCCGATACGCCCATGCCGTATTTCCGCAGCAGATCCTTGGCTTTTTTCTTCTGTTTTGGATTGAGATCCAGAATGTTCGTGCCCCATAGATTGCGCAAAGCAATGTGGTTAAGATGCATCCCGCGCATTTCGCGCAATTGAGTCTCGAAATCCGCGGCGATTTCGTCGCCGAAGCCGCTGAGTTTGAGCATGGTTCGTCCCTCACTGGCATACGAATCGATATGGTTACGTTTTTTATATCATCATTCCGGACGGCAGATAACCCTTCCCGCTTGCTTCCCATCCACATAAAAAGATGAAGCACCGTGGAGACGCAAAGAAGGCAGAGAGGAAACTTCACGGCGTATACAAATGCACCTTGGTTCCCTTAGGTACCAAGCGGAAGAATCCGCCCTGGCTGATTAAACCATTAGTGGGATCATACCGGGGGCCGCCCCGGATGCCCGCCGGCCCCCAACCATCCACCAGACCGCTCTGCTTCCGGTGCGCGTCGTCCAGCACGGAATCCCAACGCCGCCAGGGATCCCCCCAAATGTGGGCATGAGTTTCGTACGGAATCCAATGATAAAAGGAGCGTGAGCAATCGAAGCCAGTGCGCAAGGCCATGTCCGGCAAGCCCTGGAAACGATCCCGCAGAAATCCATTCAAATAGGGAACCGGTGTCGTCAGGGGGAATTGCTGGTTGTCGGTATCGCGGTGCGCGTGGTAGGAATTGTTATCGAGGTAATATTGCTGCATCGCGTCCACCAGCATTTTCAAATCCGATTGGGTGGCAGCGACCTTGGCGCGGATCTGGGCGTGCATCAGGTTCGGGATCGCGATGGCCACCAGGATGCCGATGATGGCGGTTACAATCAACAATTCAATCAGGGTGAACGACGAACGGGACGGCATAGCGGATTCTCTTACCCCTGGCGCATCGGATTATCCACAGTTGGACCGCATCGGTGGTTCCATGGTAGCAAAACCGTGGGGACGGTGTAAAGAAGATACCGGAACGGTCCAGCGCATGGAAACCGGTTCCTGCCCATGGTAGAATGAAAAAGGCGGAGGAAAGCGGGTGAAATCATGACACGGATTCTCATCATCGAAGACGAACCGGATATGCGGAGGGGGTTGCAGGATAATCTGGAATTCGAAGAATACGAAACAGTGGGGACATCGAATGGCAACGAAGGCCTGCGGTTGGCCCTGAAGGAATCCTTCGATCTGATCATTCTGGACCTCATGCTCCCCGGCATGGATGGGATGGAAGTGTGCCGCCGGCTCAAGGAAGCCGGATCCCGGACTCCTATTATTATGTTGACCGCCCGGGAGTCCGAATCCGATAAGGTGGAAGGTCTGGAATCCGGGGCGGACGATTATATCACCAAACCTTTCAGCCTCCAGGAGCTGTTGGCCCGGATCAAAGCCATCCTGCGCCGTACCCAAACCCACCCCTCGGCCGTTCACGAATATTCTTTCGGGGATGTCACGCTTTCTTTCGATAAATATGAGGCATACAAGGCGGGAAAACCCCTCGATCTCTCGCCCCGGGAGTTCGAAATGATGCGCCTCTTCGTGGAACGGGAAGGCGAGACCTTGTCGCGGGAGGAGTTCCTCAAGGAGGTCTGGGGGTACACCTCCCTGCCCCAAACCCGCACGGTGGATAACCATGTCGCCAAACTGCGGCAAAAGATCGAGGACGATCCGGATTCCCCCCGCCATATCATCACCGTTCACCGCATGGGGTATAAGTTCATCCGGTAAGCATCCAGGATTTCCATCGCCGCACGCGGTCTGTCTCGCACAGCGGTAATCAAACTCTCCCGCCGCGCCTTTCGGCATATTTCCCGCAGCCCTGGCCATTCAAATGTATTTAAAGAAACAAACCCCGGGTTGAAAGCAACCCGGGGTTCAGTCTGCGTCCGTATTGCGGGGGTCTTACAGGGAAGGTTCGATAATGCGAGCCGTGATGAAGAACAGAATGGAGGATTTCTGTTTCTCGATTCGCCGGTCAATAAACATGTTGCCCAGCAAAGGAATTTTAGAAAGAATCGGCACCTTATCCTGGGTTTCGTTTTCCCGCTCCGTGATTAATCCACCCAGAACCACCGTCGTTCCGTTTTTCATCCGGATGCTGGTGCGCAGGTACTGCTGATTCAGGAGCAAGGGTCCAACGTTGGGGATTTCCGCACCCGTGGTGACCTCGCCGGTGATTTCGACCGGAAGCCGTTCCCCGGGTTCGATGATCTGCGGGGCCAATTCCAGATAAATATGGTCGTCGTTGAGGATGAAGGGGATGACCGGCAGCATGTTGCCCACAAAGGTCCGGTTGTAGTTAATAACCAAGCGGTTGTTGGTCGGATCATCGTCACCCTGGTCATCGAATTGGGCACTATCCGCGTAGGGAATCTGCTGTCCGACGAACACCAAGGGGGGATCGATGGGATTGGCAATGGAAAGGACCTTGGGTGAAGACAGAACATTGAAGCTCTTCGTTGATTCGAGCAGACTCATCAAAAAATCCAAGCGGGAGCGGCCGAAGGTATGAATCCCCATGTTGAAGCCGCTTGATTGATCGGTGGACATTTGCATATCCATCTGCATTCTCTCGGGATTGAGAGAAATTTTGTCCACGAAGGGATCGGTCAGCATGTAATCGAAGTTGATGGAGCGCAAATCCGTGAGGGAGGCGGACACCGTCCGGATTTCCAGTTCGATCATCCGTTGCGGTTTGTCAAAGGTGGTAATGACCCGGTTTACCAGACTGATTGTGTCCTGGTCTGGTGTAAAGAGCACGATGCTGTTGGTGCTGACATCGGGATAGAAGCGCAGGGCCAGGAACTGCAGCAAGTCCGTGCTGCCGCCGCCGCCGGACAATTGGAACCGGTTCCGCGTGGTTTCCTCGAACAGGTTGCCCGCGTCGGCGCCGGTGTCGCCCTGCTCGCTGGAGCCGATCGATTGGAACGCGTTTTGGCTCAAGTAGTTTGACCGGGTTGATTGCTGGGAATCAAAGAAAAGGTACCCCAGGGCGTCAGCGATGGTGAATACGTCCACGTGGCGGATGGGATAGGTCTGGATCAGGATATCCTGGGTCTCCTCCCCCTTCACGCTGTTCAGGTAATCTTCCACCCGCCGGATGTTTTCCCGGGTGTCCACGATATCCACGGTACCCCGGGCGGGATTGGGGACGATCATCCGCCCTTGCAGGCGGGCCGCGTCCACGCCTTCCTTGCCGTACAACATCTGCTGAATGATATCCGTGATGTGGGTCACAAATTCTTCGCGCCGCTGGTAGGCTTCCGGCGTGTCTTCCACATCATCGTAATCGGTGAGTTGAAATTGCTTGGCCACCAGATCCCCCGCTTCGAGTCCCCGGGTGATTTGCTGGTTGGCCAGAATTTTTTCAACTTCCTGGATATTCTCGGGATAATCGATCACGATCAAGACGTTCGAGTTGGGCTCCAGGTACAATTGACGGCGCAAGTCGGTGATGTCATATGCGCCCTGCCCTTTGAAGAGTACCAGTTTGACGATCTCATATACCTCTTTGGCGATGTCCCGGTCCAGCCGGTAGGTCCGTGTTTCCACCGGCTGCTGGGCCGTGCCCACGATGGGCGGCATCTCTTTGAGAAACGCTTCCACCACGCGAAGATTATCCTGGGTATCGGTGACCACGAGCGAGCGGGTGGCCCGGTTCAGGAAGAGTTGCTTGCCAGGAACGTTAAATTCTTCGGTAGGTCCGTACAAAATGGCTTTTAAATTCCTGGACGAGTCTTCCAGCACGGAGGGATCTGTCAGGATAGCTTCGATGGTTTTATACTGCGCTTCGGACAGCGGGAAAATCCGGGTTTGGAATCCCCGCTCGACGAAAATCGTGTCCTTCTCACGGTGCCAAATGAAACCGTATTGTTTTTGAAGAAGATTCAAGACGTTGCGGATCGTGGTGTCCTTGACGTCGAAACTGACTTTCCCTTCCAGGTTTTCGCCCATGACCATGTTCAAGCCGCTCAGCTTGCTGAGCGTGCTGAGCACGTCCTTGATATCCAGGTTTTCCCCGGCGGTAGAGTACTGGACGATGGGGGTATCCAGTTTCTTTTCGTAATCCGCTTCCTCGATGGCCCGTTTTTCGGCCGCTTCCTGGGCCGCCACCGCCTGTTCAAATTCCACGCGGGTGTTGTTGAGATAGGTCTGGCTTTTCTGATGGCCGGGAGCGATTTCCAAGGCCTGGTTCCATTTATCCACGGCTTGGATCACCTGCCCCTGCCGGTACAGAAGCACGCCTTCCTTGAAGAGGCTCTCAGCGGTCATCTGGATCTCGCGTCCCTGGGCGGCGAGCGCGGCTTGTTCTTGTTTCGCCTGCGTTCTCAGAGCGCTGCTGCGCTGGTTGTTGATGTGATTGAGGAATTGCTCGATACGCTTGTCGTCGGGAGCGATGAGTTTGGCTTTTTGCAACTCGGCTTCCGCTTGGTCAAACTGCTGGTTCTCCAGGTAAATGGAGGCTTTCTGAAGATGGCTGTCCAGAGTGGAAAGGTTGTAATCGAGGACACTCTGCCGGATTTGCTCCGTACGCTGGCGGTCTTTTTCGATCGTGGCCAACAAGGATTGAATCTGCTTCTTTTCCTTCTCGTTAGGGGATTGTTTCAGGGCTTTTTCCAGGACGGTTTTGGCGTTGTCATAATCCCCGTCCCGCATGGAGGAAATTGCCACGTCGATCATTTCCTTAGCCGAAAGGCTTTCTATCGCCTGGGTTACCCCGGCCGACGGGGCTTGGGCGAGGGCGGGGTCTTGATTCGCGAGTTTCTCCAACTCCTGCTTGGCCTTTTTGTTCAGGGGGTCGAGGGCGAGAATTTCTTGCAACAGCGATCGGCCCTTCTCGATATTCCCCGCCCGGATTTCCTTACGCGCCATTTGATACAAGGTATTCGTCTGGGAGCGGACCGAAGGCGCTTTCCCGCTTTGGGTATGCATCACCAAACCACCAAGAACCCGGAATTCCATCGAGCCCGCAAAAGATGGCAAATCCGAACCCACTATCAGTCCTCCCATCAGCCAAAGGATCCAGAGGAAATGAGATAGGGAGCGGAGGTTGACTCGATGCTGACACAGAAGAATTGATAACATCTATGCACTCCTTACTCTACGATGTACGGATTGGAACAGAATCTATTTTTGCATTGCAAAAGAGAGGAATTACATCCATCCTGAGCCCCCTCCTTCACAGAAAAACACCCAGCCTTCGGCGCAATCATCCCGGGGGCGCAACCCGCCTTCCGTGGAACGGTAAAACGCATATCCTTGGAAAGAAAAAATTCCGGCGCACAACATCAACCCCGCCATGTCCTTCCGGACCAAAATCAGAGCATGGATCAATTGGGAAAACAAGGACACTCGGGATAATCTCTTTAATTACTTGGACTTAATTTCACTTCCACATCCGAGTAACCAGATTTGGAGAGTATAACAGAGCCCTTCTCCGTGTCAACTTTCTTGATATAGATCCCGGTAGACCGGTCGCCCCGGTTGGCCCCTTCCCGGATATTGGTGAGAACCCGTTTCCGGGGACCGGTACGGACGGTTTTATCGAGGATTTCGATTTTGAAAATACCCCGTCCCGATTCCTGAACGCTCTGAATCTCATAATCTTGGGTCAACACCGGCGGTTTGCGCAAGTTTTGAATTTGTTTCAAACGGTCAACCACCTGGTTGCGCAAGGTGGCATCCGTGGACGGGCCGATGGTGCGCAGGGCATTGAGCTCATCCATGAAACGCAATTTGCCCTGGGCATCGAATTGATCATACTGCCCCTGGTTCAAGAGGGCTTGCTGTTGCGCAATGAAGGCATCTGCGAGCTCCACCACCATTTCCGCGCGCTTGATCACGGCGTTGTTGATCTTCGTCTGCAGTTCTGGATCCTGCGGATTGGTCTGCAGGGCCAGGCGCATGGCGGCGATCGCTTCCTTGGACTTGTTCATGTCTTTCTGGACCAGCGCCTCGGCGAATTGCTTTTCCGCCTGAATTACCAATTCAGCATAACTGTCGGCAAGCCGTTTTTGAATCTGTTGGCTCAGGGCGGTGACTTGGTTCCGCTCGGCTGCCTTGATCAATTCCTGGTTGGGATCCACTTCGTTCAACCGTTGTTGGAGGGCCACCAGGTTGAAATTGGATTTGAGGAGGGCGATCAGATCGTTCTGGCCCAGCAACAGTTGGGCTTGTTGGATCCCTTGCTGCAACTCACTCTTGAGGACCGTGGATTGCACCGCAATCATCTTGTTGAAAGCCTGGGATTGCATTTGCTTGAGCGCGTCCAGGTTTTCCTTGCCCACCGACGCGCCTTCCGGATCGGCGGTGATGGCATCGGTCAGGTTTTTATTCGCCCGCAAAAAGACCGCTTCTGCTTCGGGTAGTTTGCCCGTGCTCACCAGCCGGTCTCCTTCTTGCAGATCGCTCTTCGCGCTGGCCAGCACGCGGTCAAAATTCCGTTTGAGAAATTCGCTCTGAGCACGGCGTTTGTATTCCGAAGGCAGCACAGCGTAGGGAATGCGGGTTTCGGTCACGTCGAGGGCGATGACACGTTCGAACTGTTGGATGGCGGCTTCGTAATCCCCCGCTTGAAACAGTTCGATGCCGCGGTCGTAGGCGCTTTTTACCTCGTTGCGCTTCCGCAGTTGTTCTTCCTGGGAACCGAAGGGATTCCGGGTGATGGTGTACATATCCGGCGGCCGTTTGGCGACCAGTTTGTCCACGACTTCCTGCGGTGACACCCGCTCCGACCGCGGTCCGCTTCCCGCCCGGTCGGGTTCTTCCGTCACTTCGCGGATGAGATCATCCACCGACAGCGCGCTGCGTTGATACAGCGACCAGCCCCCAATTACCAGCATCAAGGCGAGCGTGCCGATAAACAATTGATCTTTGTATCGGTCGAGAAATTCCAGGATAGAATCTTGATCCAATTTCAGTGCCAACGTCGTGCTCCACGTATGGATTAGGATTGGGTGGGGTCTCCTGCCGCCTGGTTTCCCCCAACGCCGGTCATTGCCCGATATCCAAGCCGCTTTCGGCCGCGCCGCCGCCAGGAGGTGCCGCGCCGCCGCCCATCATGCCACCGCCGCCCATCATGCCATAACCGCCCATCATGCCGTACCCGCCCCTCATGCCGTACCCGCCC
>ERZ795060.1288-NODE-1288-length-30046-cov-21.968190_pt1 | contig 30046 bp, 20 predicted proteins | sample MGYA00375144_ERZ795060 | MGnify/ENA primary metagenome ERZ795060 (study PRJEB30189, sample SAMN05720157) | activated sludge metagenome | isolation source: anaerobic digester from wastewater treatment plant | place: Japan | collected 2015-05-15 ...
ACTTTTTACTTCATTTTTAATGTGAAAAAAAATAATATTTTTTCACTAAATATTGTTGACATACCTTGTACAACAGCTATTATTATGCAAATTTTATATGCAGGGTTTTTATTACCTGTAACGCTTGTGTGCGTACAGGTGGTACACCATGATTGAATCTGAGGTACTGGTACTAAATGCAGGGTTTGTTCCCATCCGTATAACAACGGTAAAAGAGGCAATATGCCTGTTGCTTTCTGATAAGGCTGTGCCCGTCGTTGAAGAAGATACTTTTATCCGCTCCCCATCAATAGCAATTAAAGTCCCTTCTGTTATTGCTATCCTTAACTACCATCATCTGCCGCGCCGCAAAGTAGTATTTTCAAAACTCAATGTTATTTATCGGGATGATATGCAATGTCAATATTGTGGCAAACGCTTTCAGATGAAACACCTTACGGTTGACCATGTTATCCCACGTAGCAGGTGGGAAGTGGTAACAGGAAAATCATTAAAAGAAGGATTTTCAAGCTGGCATAATCTAGTGTGTGCATGCAAATGGTGCAACAATCAAAAAGGCAACAAGCTTATGCATGAGATAGGCTGGAGCTTACTCCGTGAGCCATTTGAACCCGAATATATCCCCTATATCATCGTTACTGCTGAAAAAGCAAAAAAGAAGGGGTGGCTCCCCTTCTGTGGATTCAATGTCAAGATTGTTGAAATGATCCCTTAATGCTGTGTGGTATAATTAAGCAATCCGCCAGCAATTAATATCTTTCGCTGTCGTTCAGTTGCTAACAATGTACATTCTACAGGTTTATTATTAATGAGTAGTGTTATAGTATTTCCACTCTCAACCTGCTTGATACAATCATTCAGTACAACAGTATCCCCTACCTGTATGCTGTCGTAGTCGCTTTCACTGTTAAATATCAGTGGCAAAATGCCAAAGTTAATCAGGTTAGCGGTATGAATGCGCTCAAACGATTTTGCCAGTACAATCTTTACTCCCAGATATGCAGGGCAAATAGCTGCATGTTCGCGACTTGAGCCCTGTCCATAGCTTACACCACCAACAATGACTGTTGCCAGTCCCTTTTCTTTGTTATCCAGTGCGCGCTTTGAAAATGAACTATCGACCATTTCAAACACATATTTTGCATACTCAGGAATATTAGAACGATATTTCAAGCGCTGTCCTGCAGGCATGATATGGTCAGTGGTTATCTTGTCGCCAACCTTTATACCCACCACGGCTTGAATGGTTTGTGGCAATGGTTGTGTTTTTGGAGGTTGGCCAATGTTTGGACCTCTGAATATAGGTTCATCTGACTGAAATGGTGGAATGATCATTGAATCATCTATTATAAATGTTTTGGGCAATTCTATGTGGGGATAGCTTTGTGCAGGCATATCCAGAGGATTTACAAGCGTTCCTTCAATGGCCGATAGCGCAGCGGTTTCAGGGCTTACTAAATAAACCTTTGCATCTTTAGTGCCTGAACGCCCTTCAAAGTTGCGATTGTTGGTTCTCAGTGACACGCCACCAGAGATGGGTGCGCCGCCATTACCAATACAAAAACCGCAGGCAGATTCCATAACACGCACACCACTTTCAATGATGTCAGCCAGGAACCCTCCCTTTGCCAGCATGTGCAACACCTGCTTGGAGCCAGGTGCTAATATACAACTGACTTTGGGATGTATCTTTTTTCCTTTAAGAATTTTTGCAACAGTGACTAAATCTTTGTACGATGAGTTGGTGCAACTGCCTATGGCAACCTGATCCACCTTCATTCCTTTAATTGATTCAACAGATACAACATTATCAGGTGAGTGCGGGCATGCAATCATTGGTTCTATTGTTGACAGGTCAATTTCTATAACTTTATCGTACTGTGCATCTTTATCAGGAAGAAGCTCAACAAAATCATTTTCTCTGCCCTGAGCTACTAAAAACTCACGGGTAACCTTATCACTGGGGAAAAGCGATGTGGTTACGCCTAACTCGGCACCCATATTGGTGATGGTTGCACGCTCAGGCACTGAAAGCGTTGCAATGCCTGGTCCTGTGTATTCAATGACATAACCAACATTCCCCTTTGTAGTAAGTTTTTGAAGCACTGTCAGGATAATATCCTTTGCGCTTACCCATGGGCGCAGTTTGCCGGTTAGATAAATATTAATAACCTTTGGGCAGGTTAAATAAAAAAGCCCCCCGCCCATGGCAACTGCAACATCTAATCCGCCAGCACCAATGGCTACCATGCCCATGCCACCAGCTGTGGGTGTGTGGCTGTCGGAACCAAGCAATGTTTTTCCTGGCTTTGCAAACCGTTCTAAGTGCACCTGATGACATATACCGTTACCTGCCTTAGAATAATAGATTCCGTATCTGGCATTCATGGTTTGCAGGTATTTGTGGTCATCAGCATTTTCAAATCCCATCTGCAATGTGTTGTGGTCAACGTACGACACAGAAATCTCAGTTTTTACACGGTCAATTCCCATTGCTTCAAACTGCAAGTATGCCATGGTGCCCGTTGCGTCCTGAGTCAACGTCTGGTCAATGACAATGCCAATTTCGGTTCCTGGTTCAAGTTTTCCTTCTTTAAGATGTGCCTGCAATATTTTATAACAAACCGAATATCCCATTGGTACAACCTCTTGCGTTTATGATGTGATAATTAATCGTAGCGCATCGTAAAAGTTTTTCAGATTTGTCTGGATTGTGCGTATGCAGTGGGCAGTATCAACATGCGTGTGTGCCTGTTCAACAAAATTTTTAAATATTTCCATAATTTGTGGAACTGAAGCGTGATTATAAAGCTGGTGGTGTACAAGCACGTTCGTGTTTTGTAAAGTGTGCGATAGTTTATCGTGATAGGCTGTTGGATTGAGAATAATACAATGGCAACCACACAACATTGCTTCGTATATAGATATACCAAAGTGGGATATAACTACTTTACTTTGTGCAATGAGATTTGAATAATGCATACTGGATGATAGCGCTATGTTTGTTGTGTACGTCCTACTATCAGTGCATACAAAGCTATAGTGTGTGCCCAATGCTTCACACAAAAGTGCTGCATCAAATGTGGATGCATATATAAAACAATCAATGTCTTTTGCAATAGTGCCTGGAGCGTTCGATAGTGACTGGTAAAAGTTATATCCGTATAGAAAAAGCGGCACTGTGGATTCAAAGGTATTGGCAGTGTTGCCGTATATATTTGGCAATAGGTCAATAGCAGCGGTTGAATACTGTCGGCCTTCTCCGCAGTCATCGATGACTATAACAGGAGCTATCGCCCGTAAATATTCAATTTCTTCTTTTGATGAATCCCGCATGTCCCGTAGTATGCAACAGGTGTTTTGAGGGATACTATCGCTCAACCTTACTGAAACGCCATCAGGGGCTGCTATGTCGTGTTTGTGCACAAGCGTAACGGGTATGCCATTGTGTGAGCAGTACCATGCAAAGAGTAGCATGCGCTGCCAGTGTCCCTGGCCTATGTGTGGTCCTGAATCGGTTATAATTGTTATGTCCATATTATTCATGCGATGTCATTGGTTTCTGCTGTATGGATGCGTTTATTGTAACCAGATGCGGATTTTTTTCAAGGAATGCAATGACATCGCTCAGTGTAAAAACGCTACCTTTATACAGCGCGTCATAGATTGCTGATGCTAATCTATAATCCTCTTGTGTGTCCACTGTCAGACGCAGTGATGGAAAAGGATTGGCAAAATCTACATCAAAATAATGGATCTTGAATATATCGGGATTTTCTTTTATATATGGTGTTACGTGCTCACGATGATATGGCTTTGTACTGTGCATATATGCTTTTTCAAGAGCAGTGGAAGCAATGACTTCCACACCAACACCAAGTGGCAAATTTTTTACTGCGCAAAGATCTGCGTTTGTGCGTAGTTCTTCTTCAATAGCAACCGATGCGAAATGGCTGTCGGTGAAAGGATTGTCGGCAGTGATGCGCACAATATAGTTACCACCATACTGTTTATACGCAAAAAAGTAGCGTTCAAGCACATTGTGTAAAGAACCGCGGAATACGTTAACATTGCAAAGTTCAGCAATATCAGCTAATGGGTTGTTGTCATCATCACTGGGGATAGCAACCACCACCTGTGTGACCTGTTGTATTGCTTTTGCGCGCTCAATAACATGGTATAGCAGGGGTTTGCCTGCAAGTGGTAAAACCGATTTACCTGGCAGCCTTGTTGATTGCATGCGTGCCTGAATAATTGCTGTGATGGTGTAAGTATTTTTCATTGTGCGGTACTACATGTTACAGATTATATGTATACCATTCATCGCATACAGAACAGTTAGGTTTTTTTGCACGGTTTTGTTTATAGTCATTAACAAAATGCTCACGTTGCTGTTTCCACATAGCTTCCAGGTCATCAGTTATGATGTTGCCGCGTTTTGCTGCTCCATCTATATCCTGTTTGCAGAATGCAATCGTGCCGTCGCTTAAAATATATAAATCCTGTCGCAGGTGCCAGCATGGTTTTCGCTGCAGTGGTGTTAAGTCTGAATAGCGTTTATCAGGAATACGTCCTATGTATGTATTTTGCTTTTGCAGTATGATGGGTATGGTGTGCTGTTCCCAGAAATCGTAGTAACTATCTAAAAAACTTTCAGTTTCATTTATTTTCAGTATTTGAATATAAAGATTATTGTTGAGTTTGCTGTTTGTCTCAAGAAATTCTTTCAGTTTGAGTATATTGTTATGAACAGTGTTAAAATAATCAGCATTGTGCAGCTTTTTGTAGGTTTCGGGATTATGGCCATTAATATTGACTATGGTGGTTACTTTACTGCCCGTAAAAGAAGCCAGTGCTGATGCATATCCGGCATCGGCATGTATGCCGTTTGTTTCAATAACAATGGTATGTATCAAATCTTCGTTGTTGCAAAGTTCCAGTGCCTTATAGAACTGGGGATGCTGTAGTGGCTCACCACTTCCTCCAAAACATACTGCATAAGGGGTGTTGAATATTCGCATCTTTTCAAGAAGTGTTTGCAGTGTGGATAGTTCCATAGTGCCATGCTGGGGTGATAGTATATTCCGATAGCAGAATATGCAATCAAGGTTACAGTGCCCACACAGTTCAATTTCTACATAGGAAGGTGTGGTAAAAAGAACTTCTGGGTGATTGTCAATGATATCCTGCAACAATTCGTATGCAGGTGTCTGGTTATTGATGGCAATAATATTCTGCATGACAAGCCTGTCGCGGATGTTAGCAGCCCTGAAGTTTACTCTGTGCCAGCGCAAATCGGGTTCTTTATAGTACAGTTCCACATCAAAATGGTTAAGGTTGTTTTTTACAATGTCGCACAGTGAGTTTTGTACCGTTGGGTTTGCAAGCGGATTTTCAAGAACTGATTTTGATATAATCTCACATGCATACCCTGAAGGCAGGTTGTAAGAAAACGTAAATTCTGAAAGATATTTAATGTGAGTATCAAGCATTTCAGATAGTATTGAAGACTGAAAGAACGCTGCATCAGCAGGTATCTTTATGATGTGGAGTGCACCTGTCTGTGTAAATATCTGCTGCCACATTTCAGGGGTGTCAGTGTTTGAATAAATAAACACTGAAGCAGCCTGCTTGAGTTTTCCCGTGTATGACTCAGGGATACAGTAATGGATGGATTCAATGTCAGGCAGTGATTGTATTTTCTGTGCAATACTATCAGGTATAAACTGCCCGTTGAATGTTAAAGGATTGTCATTGTTAATTGAGCTATCGACAAAAATTAAGGCTTGCGTGTTCACGGTATTTCCTAGCTCTGCCTGTAATTTTCAAGATATATTTTAATATCGGATTGCGCCCTGCGGGTTACAATCCATTTTTTAAACTGTTCGCCCATATTGCGCTGATATAGCATATTCAAAATTCTGTCCTGAACAGTCTCAAATGATGTTGGTCGGGAATCTATTAGTTTTACGATTGTATAGCCTGTTTGCGTTTTTATAACAGTTGATATTTCACCAGGTTTTTTCATCCTGAATACAGTGTTTGCCATATACGGATCCATCTCAGCTAAGGCAATCCAGCCAATATCACCGCCATTCTTTGCACTTGGATCTTCAGAATATTGTGAAGCAAGTTTTTCAAATGATTCGCCTTTTAATATACGGTCGCGTATCTGATTTATCAGTTCATTGGCACGCTTTTCCTCGGCAAAACTTGAATTTTTTGGCCGTATGACTATCTGCTTGATATGCACTTCATTCCCCAGTTTATTTTTATTTTCTTTATACCACTGGTACGCTTCATCTCGTGATGGCGGTGAAACTCCTATTGCCAGTGACACCAGCATTTCAGTAAGCAGGCTCTGGCGAATTTCTTCTTTATATTCCTCAAAACTGATTCCTTCTTTTTCCTCAACCATCTTTTTAAAAACATCCAGAGAAGGAATCTTCTGCGATTTCATAATGTTATGTATGTGTGTCATTACTTTTTCATCGCTAATGATTATTGCCTGCTCACGGGCTTCCTGCTCAATGAGTGCTCTTTCAATCAGGTTATCAAGGATGGAATTTAGCTCTTCAGGTTTTTTGGGTGTTTGTTTCTTTGTAACTATCTGATAACGACGCATAAGCTCGCTCTGGATTATTGCCGTATCATTAACAACGGCAATTACTCTGTCAAAAGTTTCCCAGGCAAAAACAGGTACGGCTGTAACGATGGTTACAATTATAATGCATAGTTTTTTTTTCATTGAGCTATCCTATAACGAGTTTTTCAATAGGAACATCATGCCCATTGAAGAATAATTTTTTTAAATTTTGCATGGTATCAGTAATGTCCGATGCATAGAGCTCTATTGTGCCTGATGATGAATTATTTGCAAGATTTTTTTTAGTTAAAATGTCATTTACTTCTCTGGCGATTTCTTCCCCTGTATCAACTAAATCTAGCTGGGGATACACTTCATGAATGGTGTTTTTAAGTATTGGGAAATGGGTACAGCCAAGAATGAGGGTTTTTACACCCTGGTCAATCATATGCTGCAGATACCGTTGTATGGTTAACCTGGTAACATCATCTTCAATCCAACCCTCCTCAATAAGGGATACCAGCATGGTTGCATGTTGCTGAATTACTGTTATAGCGGGATTTATTGCATGAATTGCCTTTTCATACGATTTGCTGCTTACAGTTGCACGGGTTCCAATAACACCAATCACATTGTTGTGCACGCGTTTACATGCTGCTCGGGCACCTGCATTAATAACGCCAATAATAGGAATAGTATTCTCCTGCTGCAGAGTAGGGAGGGCTGCTGCTGATGATGTGTTGCATGCTATCACAATCATTTTAACATTGCGTGATAGCAGATATGAAGTAATCTGACGTGCATACCGAATAAGGGTTTCTGCAGAGCGTGTACCATAGGGGAAACGGGCTGTATCACCAAAATAGATAAGATTTTCTCCGGGCAAAAGCTTATTAATAGCTTTACATACAGTAAGCCCCCCAATACCAGAGTCAAATATGCCAATGGGTCGTGAATCCATAACAGTTGATTATGCCTGTTGTATATTAATGTGATGTGTTCTTTCGAGTTTTCAGTAACATATATTCTATACCATCAACCAGAGCCTGCCATGAAGCTTCAATAATATTGGTAGAGACTCCCACGGTGCCCCAGTGTTCGGTATGGCGTTTCTGGTCAATAAGGACGCGGACCGAAGAACCGGTGCCATCTTTTTCATTGAGTACACGTACCTTATAGTCAGAAAGCTGTAATTCACGGATTTCTGGATAAAAGTTTTCCAGTGCCTTGCGCAATGCGTTATCCAGAGCCTGAACAGGGCCGTTCCCATTTGCAGCAGTATGCTCAATTTGACCATCTACTTCTACTTTTATGGTAGCTTCACAGGTTACCCTGCCTGATTCATCCTTTTCAGTAATTACCCTGAAACCCTTGAGCGTAAAAAATGGTGCATATTCGCCATTGCTTCGCCTGATTAATAATTCAAACGATCCTTCTGCTGCTTCAAACTGAAATCCCTGGTCTTCTAAGTCTTTGATGCGTCGTAGTATTTTTTCGGGCAATTCAATGTTATTAATAGAAATACCTAGTTCTTTAGCTTTTACCTGGATGTTACTTTTACCTGCCAGCTCTGAAATAAGAACCTTTCGCCTGTTGCCTACAAGTTCAGGGTTTATATGTTCATAAGTGGATGTATTGCGCTTAAGTGCTGATACATGGATACCGCCTTTATGAGCAAATGCATTATCACCCACGTATGGAGCGCGTTCATTATGTGCTAAATTTGCAATTTCACTGATATAACGGCTAGTTTCAGTTAAATGGTACAATGATTCAGCAGCATTGCAACTACAACCTAATTTTAATACAAGATTGGGGATTAAGGCAGTCAGGTCGCAGTTGCCACAGCGTTCACCATACCCGTTGATGGTTCCCTGTACTGAAATGGCACCGCTTAACACGGCTGCTATGCCATTTGCCACAGCCACCCCTGCATCATTGTGGTGGTGAACGCCAACAGGAGTTTTGTATGTAGAACATACAGTTCCTGTTATAGAGCTGATTTCATGGGTCAGTGTGCCGCCATTGGTGTCGCACAGTACAAGCATATCAACGCCTGCTTTTACAGCACTTTCCAGAACTTTCATGGCGTATTCAGGGTTAGCTTTATAACCATCATAAAAGTGTTCGGCATCCAGGAATACTTCAAAGCCTTTATCCTTTAAATATGCAATGGTATCATATACAAGAGCTAAATTCTCTTCAAGGCTTATGTTAAGGGCATCAGTAACGTGAAAATCCCAGGATTTTGCAACAATAGTCAATGTAGGAGCGCTGGAATTAATAAGGTCCTGTAACAGAGAGTCCTCAGTTAATTTCATTTTTGGACGTTTTGTTGATCCAAAAGCAGCAATTTTTGAATGTTTCAGGTTGGCTTTACGGATCTCTGAAAAAAATATATTGTCTTTTGGATTAGATCCTGGCCAACCGCCTTCAATATAATCTATTTTAAGCTTATCTAATTCCAGTGCAATCCGTATTTTATCCTGAAGGGAAAAAGATATCCCAAATGTTTGTGCACCATCTCGTAATGTGGTGTCATAGAGTATAATGTGTTTTTTGTCAGTATCCATATATAGCTATAAAAAATTATGATATATAGTATGAAGATAAATATATTACATTTTACACTATACTACAAATATTATTAAATAATTTTATCATAAGTGTTATATTTTTTTGCATTTTATCATGAAGCATAGGGTAAAGCATTCAAATAATAGTATACTATTTATTCAAGCTATTTTTTTTCTATTAAAAACAATTTGCTTGTATTTTATAATAAATATTCACTATACTGCTATTAGGGTTACTATAACAGGTTTTGTTACCTTTTATGAGGATTCCAAAGTGATTATTTTACCATAAGTATTGCTGGCGTTAGATATGAAACAGATCAGAACATATACCTATACTCAGAAACAGAAAAAATGGATTACGTTATTATATATTATATTATCGCTTTTGATAATTACTCTTCCACTGGTTGTCTATATATTTATTTACCATGTCAGCAGACAATTAATTTCAATGCCATTATATATTTTTTTATTTTTTCTATTTATTGCCACATTAAGTATAGGTATTTATACAACCATACGGTTTTTAATTTCTGCTACCAGGGAGATAGTAACCAGCAAAAATGAATTAGCATTAAAAGATGTCATTATCCAGCATTCAGATGAGATCATAATCCTGCTGGATATGTTTGGTAGGATATTAAGCATTAATCCTGCATTAACGTCAATTTTGAAGTTTAATAAAGAAGACGTTATTCAGCATCCATTCAGAGTTATATTATTTGAAAAATCATTTGAGGACTCAATACGGTTACGTGACCTGTTGTTAAGCCGGTTCAAAGATGTCTTTAAAGGATATGAAGCTGAAATAGTCTTGCCATGTAAGGTTCAACACCATTCTGAAATTAAATCAATAGCATTTAAATTAATTCCGGTATTTCAGGATAACAACTTGCAGTTTATTCTGGCAATTGGGAGAGTTATACAGTCAGATTTTCTCACCAGTCATTATCTGAAAACTGAATATGCAGAATTTATTATCGATAACAACATACGAATGGTTAACCTGCTATCATATCGACTTACACGTAACTTAGAGCCATATCTGGAAAAGCGTGAAATTATCCGTATTCAGCTTGGATTGCAGGAAGCCATTATTAATGCAATAGAGCATGGCAATTTAGAGATAGATTTTGAAACAAAAAGCAGATTGAAAAAAATGGAGGGCAACTACTGGGATCATGTACTTGATATATGCAATAAAGATCATCTAGAAAAAAGAAAAATTAAAGTGCAATATCATCTGTTTATCGATTGCGTAAAATATATCATTACTGATGAGGGAAAAGGTTTTGACTGGAAACAATATGTTAGAGCTGCTCCTGATGGCAATTTAATACATACTTATCATGGTGTTGGATTGACCATGTTGCAGGATATTTTTGAAGTATCTTTTAATGAAAAGGGCAATGAAATAACACTGGTAAAGCGTTTTTCATAACTAATCTTATTTGAAGTAATTCAGGTTGAACTCACTTTTTTAAATATGACGATATATTTCATTACTTCAAGGTCATTGAGTAATATAATAAGCGGTCACTGAGCTACGTCGAAGTGCGGTCACTGAGCTATGTTGAAGGATTACTCTATATGGTTTTTATGGTTTTTAGCGCTAAATTTTTTAAGAGGAGATGCCCATGGCTGAATACCGTAATCCGGTACCAACAGTAGATATAATAATATTACTGGAAGATGAAAATGGAAATATAAAGAATGATGAAATTATCCTGATAAAAAGAAAAAACCCACCATATGGCTGGGCATTGCCAGGTGGCTTTGTTGATTATGGTGAAACGTTAGAACAGGCAGCAGTACGTGAAGCAAAAGAAGAAACTTCATTGGATGTAACATTATTAAAACAATTTCATACATATTCGGATCCATCACGGGATCCGCGACAGCATACAATCACGACAGTATATATTGCAAAAGCCAAAGGCACGCCACATGCACAGGATGATGCTAAAGAAATTGGGATATTTAATGTTAATGATCTCCCGCAACCAATTGCATTTGACCATGCATCCATAATTAAAGATTTTAAAAATAATGTATATTGAAAAGGTACAAGCCATGGATGTATCATACAATCTATTAAACCTGACAGGCAAGGCAATTGATATACTGGCAAAGTTCAGTAAGGCTGATATACGGGTACATGATGTTGGTAGAATTCCAAAAGCTCCTGTAGTATTTGTGGTAAATCATTTCACCCGTATGGAAACATTCTTTTTACCCAATGTGATTCATAAAATTACAGGGAAATATATTTATTCACTTGCTCATCATAGCTTCTTTGTTGGTGGATTTGGTACATTCATGGAAAAGGTGGGGGCAGTGTCAACTAAAGACCCTCTGCGGGATGTAAAGTTTATTGGAGCATTGCTTCGTGGTGATATGGATTGCATCATATTCCCCGAAGGTCAGATGGTTAAGGATAAAAAACTCGTAGAGCGTGGGAAATATATGGTGTACAATTCGGGGATACGAAGGCCCCCGCATACCGGAGCAGCGTTTATTGCATTACGTGCACAATTTTACAGGGAAGAGCTGAAAAGTTGCAAAGAGCGCAATGCCTGTGATGAGCTTAACAACCTGATGGCCCATTTTGGAATATCTGAACAGGAACTATCGCACATAACAAACCAGGAAACGTATATAGTGCCTGTTAACATTACCTATTTCCCAATCAGAGCTCGTGCCAATATACTTAATAAAATTGCGAACAAACTGGTTAAAGCTCTACCGGAGCGTATTGAAGAAGAACTTGAAGTTGAAGGAACAATGCTTGTTGAAGGAGTAGATATTGATATTAATTTTGGTAATCCCATTGCAATAAGCCCATTTTTAAAAAGCTATCTTGCAAAACAAAAAATTAAAAGTAAGAAATTGTACCTGGATCCTCAGGAGTTGCAATCTGATGTGTTGCTTAGAAAAATAGCTATTGATATCATGTACAGGTATATGCGTGATATTTATGCTATGACAACCCTTAATCATGATCATATATTTTCATATTTTTTAACAAAAACAAAGAACAGAATCAAAGAAACTGATTTTAAAACGAAAGCGTATTGTGCGATAGAATCTATAAAAAAAGTGAATCTGGCTACATGTCACACTTCACTACAGCTGAAGCAAGGGTATCTGTTAACCGATGACCCACATGGCAGATACAATGATTTTATAGATGCAGCAAAATCTGAAGGATTAATTTCAATCAAGGATGGGTTTATATACAAAAATAAGGAAAAGTTTTCCAGATTGTATGAATTTCACACCATACGAAAAGATAACATTGTTGAAGTTTTAAAAAACGAGATTGAGCCATTGGAGCAGGTAATTAAAAAGCTTGATAAAGTTTTCTGGACCCCAATGTTTTGTATTAGAAGAAAGCTTGTTAAAAGTTTTTATAAAAGAGATAGAGAGATATTTGAAAAAGACTATAAGGAATTCTTCAAACAGGGTGAAACTAAACCAAAGCATATCGGGATGCCATTCTATAAAAAAAGATGGTTTGCTCACACCGGCATTGTGCTTGTTCATGGATATATGGCAGCACCTGAAGAGATGCGACAGTTAGCTGAATTTCTGTATAAAAAAGGGTATACCGTATATTGTGCCCGATTGCGTGGACATGGCACTTCGCCGGAGGATCTGGCAACGCGAAGCTGGGAGGAATGGTATGAATCGGTAAACAGAAGCTACATAGTTGTAAAAAACAGTGTAAAAAAAGTTTTTATATGTGGATTTTCAACGGGTGCTGGTTTGACACTTTTACATGCCGCTAATAAAAAAGATGCGTTACAGGGAGCAATAGTAATCAGTGCACCTTACCGATTACAGAATATTGCTGCAGGACTTGCACCAGTAGTGGATACCTGGAATAAATTTCTTTCATTTTTAAAAATAAAAAAAATTGGGAGAATGGATTTTATCCCCAATCATCCGGATAATCCTGATATCAACTATCTCAGGAATCCTGTTTCAGGTATTCATCAGATGGAAGTATTAATGAGCCTGGTTGAAAAGCGGCTGGCTGATATATCAATACCGGTGTTGATTATGCAGGGTGCAGGGGATAAAACGGTTGATCCAAAAGGTGCGTTTGAGATGTTTATGAAGATTGCCTCGGAAAAAAAGGAATTTACCATGGTGCATTCAAAAAGCCATGGGATTACCCGAGGTGAAGAAGGCAAAGTGGTGGCACGGAGAGTGGCTGCATTTATTAAAGATTATGCGTGAGCATGACATACATGCAGAAACTTACAATCTATATGATAGACCCGCACCAACTGTTATATTCCATAAATTAGTTTTTGTTTTTGCATCCAGGGATATGGTATCTTCCATGTGGTAATAGGACTCAAAAGAAGAATTGTTAATTAAAAGCAATGTTGAAAGTATAACCGTAGAGGATAACGAGTAATTTAATCCAAAGGTTATTAATACTAAATTGAATTTGCCTTTTCCATAACTTTTGGAACTTCCTGCGGTATTGATAAAATGGAAGAATGCAGCACCTGCCATACATTCAAATGTTTCTGTAAATGAATACTGTATACCAGCTTTAGCATTAATAATTGTATCATTATGGATGGTTACTGATGAATGGTTTATTGCTGGTAGTGGGTTATCCGTTACGTTTATATCTGTGTTGGTATAGGAAGAAGGGAGCAATAATCCAAATTCAAGCGCAATGCCAGTTTGTGGCAGTATTTTTGCATAACCACCTGCAACTATCTGTGGCCCCTCAGACTGCTGAAAATCCCATTTGGCGCTATATGAAAGATCAGTTGTGCTGAAGTCAGCTTCTGCTTTCTTTTTTATACATTTTATAGTTGAAGGAATAAATCGTAATCCCACCTGCGAATCATTACCTGATAGTAACAATCCAAAAGAAGGCTGAATGATAACACCATATTCCTGGTTTGTGTAGGAGTAACTGGTTCCTAAAGAATTATTATTATCAGTTTTTTTATTTGAAAGAAATGGTGTTGTTGTCAGTTGAATACCTGCATAGTTATTGTCTGAAAGTTTCCAGCCATAAGCAATACTCAATGTAGGGTTTATTTCACTGGTTGTGGTTGTTTCTGTTTGTTCAAATGATAATGATGTGGGAGGAGGTGTGGGATTTGGAATGCTGCCATATATTTTCTGAGTATCTTTCTTTCGTAAATAAAAATTTTCCTTTGAGGACAGACTGTAGCCCAGTATACCTCTACCTGATGGTCTGGCATACCCTGCAAAAAGTGAAAAGGCGTAATAGTAATCATTTGACTGTTCAATTGAAGAAATATCCATAACGGGTGTATGAAATTCAGGGTTTGCATCTTCGTTATAATATGTATTCCCCATGATGTAGAATGATGTTGTTGCTGCTGATATTGTTCCAAGCAAAGCAGGGTTTCGTGTTGTATCAATAGCTCCTTCGGAAGTGACTGTGGATATACCCCCCATTGCCGTACCATGAATCTGGGCACTGACATGTACAGAAAAACTTAATATACCTAATAATATCAATAATTTCTTCACAGACCGCCCCATCTTCTTGTATATTACACAAAGTAACGAGTAAAATAAGTTACTTAAATACTATATCAAACACTTCGTTAACATGGGCAACAAAATATAGTGACAACCCCCGGGTAATGTGCGATGGTATATCACCCATTTCTTTCTTATTTTCCAGAGGTATAATCACTGTATTGCATTGTTCACGTTTTGCTGCAATAAGCTTTTCTTTAATTCCGCCCACAGGTAATACCCTGCCTGAAAGCGTCAACTCACCGGTCATGGCTAAACGTTTTGTAACCGGTATATGCTTTACAAGTGAATAAAGCGCTGATGCCATTGTTATTCCAGCTGAAGGACCATCTTTTGGTATGGCTCCTGCAGGGACATGAATATGGATAGTATTCTTGGTGAAAAAGTCAGTTACCTGGGTGTCATCACTAAAATAATTTTTAATATAATTATAAGCGATAGTTGCTGATTCCTTCATCACATCGCCAATATTACCTGTGAGTGTCAAAGTGGAAGAACCCTGTGCTGGTGTGGAAAGTGCCTCAACCAGAAGAACTGAACCACCTGTCGATGTCCAGGCAAGTCCTATTGCAATACCAGGTTTTAGTTTATTGGGTATGGTGTCCCCGGTATAATACTCCGGTCCAAGTAATGAGCGTATTGATTCTTCGTCAAGAAGATGAGGGAATGAGTCATCATTTTTAACAATTGATTTTGCCTTTTTTCTGCAGAGGCGTTCCAGCTGTCTATCCAGATTTCTAACCCCTGCCTCACGTGCCCAGCCATTTATAATGTAGAAGAAAGCATTCCTGTCCAGTTCAATGGAATTTTTTGGCAAACCATGCTTTTTAAGCTGTTTGGGTAAAAGAAAATGTTTTGCAATTTTGTATTTTTCCTCAGCAATATAGCCGGGAATGCGTATAACTTCCATGCGGTCAAGTAAAACATCGGGTATGGTGTCGGTGGTATTGGCAGTGGTAATGAAAAGTACTTTTGAAAGATCAAACGGCATATCAATGTAATGGTCTCTGAATGAATGGTTTTGTTCATAATCAAGGACTTCCAGAAGCGAAGCTGCAGGATCTCCCTGATAACTCTGATACAGTTTATCAATTTCATCAAGCATGAACACAGGATTTTTAGATTTGCATATCTTCAAGCCCTGGATTATTTTTCCAGGCATTGCCCCAATATAGGTACGGCGATGACCTTTTATTTCGGCTTCGTCACGTATGCCACCCAACGATACCCTGAAGAATGTACGTTTTAAGGAATCAGCTATAGCCTGTCCCAGTGATGTTTTCCCAACTCCCGGAGGGCCAACAAGACATAGTATTGAGCCTCCGGAATCAGGTTTTAGCATCCTGACCGATAGAAACTCCAATATGCGTTCTTTGACATCATCAAGCCCGTAATGGCTTTTCTTTAAGATTTTTTCCGCCCGTGTAATATCAAGGCAATCTTCTGTATACGTATTCCATGGCAGGGATAGAACAGTATCCAGATAGGTGCGGGCAATGATATATTCGGGTGTATTTGATTCAATATAATAAAGACGGTTAAGCTCATCCTGTATTTTTTCTTTTGGCTCACCCTTGAGATTCAGCGTTTCAATTTTTGATTTCATCTGCTGAATTTCGTTGCTACGGTCATCATCAAGCCCTAATTCCTGTTTGATTATCTTTAGCTGCTCACGTAAAAAATAATCCCGTTGCTGTTTGTATATTTTTTCGTTTATCTGGTTCTGTATTTTACGCTGAACAGAAACTACTTCCAGTTCCTTTTGCAAAAGTACCAGTACCTTTTCAAGGCGCTTTTTTACATTAATTGTCTCCAGAATATTCTGGTATTCCTGTTTTTCTAAATTTAATATTGATGTAACAAAGTCAGCTATTCGGCCGGGCTCATCAACATTCAGCATGGTAAGCTTCATCTCTTCTGTAAATAGAGGGTTGCTTTCAGAAAGAATTTTAAGCTGGCTCAAAATAGCCCGGGTTAATGCCTTGATTTCAAGGTTTTTTGGATTTGCTTTGTCATAGATGTATTCAACTTTTGCAATGATACTTTTTTTATCATCGATAATTTTAGTGATTCTGAACCGACAGATACTATTTATCAGGACATTAATGCTTTCATCAGGAAGATTAATCTTTTTGATTATCTTTGCTGCGGTACCAAACATCTCTATGTCATCTATCTCCACGTCTTCAACATCATCATCTTTCAATACAGCTAAACCAATAGCCCGTGAGGTATTTAGTGCATCATCAATTGAACGCATGAACCGTGGTTTTGCAATGATAAGCGGAGTTATGATACCTGGAAATATGGGCCTGTATCGTACAGGTATGATGTGTATGGTAGAAGGTAGATTGGTATCAATCTTTGATAGATCGCTGGCAAGTATTGTATTTTCTATCTGGATGGTGTCATTATCAAAGTATTCTTCAAAATTCATTAATTATCTCCACAGAACCATAAGTAATTTTAATACTATCAGAATAATTGTTTTTTGGCTACATATTTTTTTAATTTAATGAAAAAGTAGATTATCACAAGACATAATAAAAGCAGCACTATTACTTTGCTATATTGTGATAACAGGTGGCTAACTTTACCCTGTACTGTAAGCCAGTTGTTCCCCAATGAATATCCTAAGTATATAAGAATAAGATTCCATATAGATGAACTGATAAATGAAAACAACAGAACTTTATATGTGGATAAATTTGAAAAGCCTGCAGTCAAAGATATAACACTGCGAATACCGGGTAAAAACCGGTTGGCTAAAACCAGCCATATTCCGTACATCTGTACCCATTGCTCAGCTTTTAATATAGCTTCTTTTTTGAAGAAAGTAAAGTTTTTTTTGATGAGTAGCTCTTTGCCAAAAAACTTACCAACCAGAAAAAGAAGTGTAAATCCTATAACCGAACCAAGCGTTGTTGACAGGTAAACCCAGAAAAAATGTAATTTACCTGTTCCAACCATGAAAGCACCAAACGCAGTAACAACATCACCGGGTACTGGCGGAATCAGGTTTTCCAGTATAGCAGAAATGCACAGAAGTAGATACAGTAACGGATTGCTTTTACTATCTAATAACACTGGCAGCTGTTGTATAAGGTTATCTAACATAATGATACATTCTTTGGTAAATTTCAGGAATTATAGATGTACTTACTGTAAAAAATAATTTACCTGTTATTATTGAAACTTTTATATTGATACTAAGTGCATTGATTATGGTATATTATGTAACATTGTGACTGATTGTTGCAAATAATATAAACAGGTATTGAAAAAAATTGATTTACTTGTTATAATGTTATTGTTCAAGTGGATAGAAAATCTTTCATAAAGACGACACTATAATGTTCTCATTATTTTGTCAAGTATGCTTATACAGTATATATTTTTACATTGAAGTAGGTTAAAAACAATAATAGGTGGTTGGTGAGCTGGTCATATTTATTATGTGCAAATCCAATTGTATTAAATTATTGACAATGTTATATTGATATACGATTTTAATATATTGTTCTGAGTTGAAAGCAAAGAATCAATAGTTACAAACAACGATATTCTTCATGTACGTAGCTTTACACTGAATTCTGTTTTAAAGGAGATGTTGATGTTTATGAGGAAATATATACTATTTATTGTGGTAATAACCATGATAGCATGCAGTACAGCAACTGTTAAAGAAAAGGAAGATCCATTTGCACAGGATAATAAAAAGTTTCTTGAAGAAAAAAGTGGTACGGAGCTTTTCAGGGTATTAATAACTCCCGATAACTATCAGGTAGTTCAGTTGAATTATCAGGGTAGAATCACACGCAATAATGATGAAAGTGGCGATAAGTACATACTTGAAGAAGTGGCACAGTATAATCAAATTGATGAAGCACGCGAGGGTATAGTGACAGTTTGGTTATTCCCTGATTCAGGTGCAATAATGAAGATACGACCAACTCAACTTACATTTCTGGTTGAACTGGATAACCTTATTGTTCAGGATCTGCAGCGATGGACTTTTTCATTTCCCGAGAAAACAATTGAACCAACAAAATTTGATGTAAAATACAGGATAGTGCTCAGAAAAAAACTTTCTGATGAAGAAATAATGCAGCAAATTAGGGAAAAAATAAAAGATAAAACCCAATAAAAAACCTTACAGAGAAGAAGTATTTATTATCAGCCGCACTGCATTCTCATCAATTAAAAGCTTGTTGGCTATTTCCTGAGAACTCCATCCTTTATTGGAGAGCTCTCGAACGGTTTTTATCAGCCTCTCATTGATATTGACGTTTGGGATGCCTTTAATCTCTTTGCCAATAACTGTGTTACTTTCTATAGCTTTAAGAAAATCAGCAAACTGTTTCATGCGCTTATCGGTTTCAGTAAACATTAGTTGTAGGCGACTATCGGTCTGGCTGATTTCATCACGCATATCTTCTAATTTCTGGAACATGGCATTTACCTGTTTGATGCGCTCTTCTATGTGTGCAGTGAGGCTTTCAAGTTCGGCAAAATGCTCCTTAACTTCTCTAATTTCCTGCTCACGTGTTTTAAGAATAAGTGTATTTTCTTCAATACTATGCAGGTATCCTGTGAGACGCTCAATCTTCTTTTCTGATTTTTCAACTGTTGACTGAAATGCTTTTATTCTTGTTTCAATTGATTTCATAATAAGGTCAGCTTTATTGACCGATTCTAAATTTTTGGTTATGGTAGTTTCATATTCCTGTAATTCGTGAATTCTGTTTTCCAGATCATTATACACTTTTGCAAGAGCATCAATACGGGCATTGAACTGGTCAATTTTTAACATACCGTCCTGTAATGAATCTGCCTTTAATGAAATCATATCAGCCAGCTCCATGAGAGCTTTAATTTCAGATTCAACTGTAGCAAGTTTTTCTTTTCGTGATTCAAATACCTTCAGCTCACGCTCAACAGTCCTGCGAATATCCTTGATTGATTCAGCTTTTTCCAGAAATTCATCTAATTTTTTTGATTCTTCCCGTGACTGAGCAAGTATGGTGTTGAGCTCGGTCAAGGCGCCCTGAACTGTTTTGAGCATATCATCGGTGCGCGTAAAAATTTTGTGGTTTTCTTCCAGACTTAAAAGCTCTTCTTTCATTGATGCAATATGCTGGCTCATGGTATCAAATTCATTTCTGGCTTCAGCTATCTTTGACTCAATTGATTGATGTACCTGCCGTTCTATCTGGTTTGCCCGTTCGGTTAAGTTCTGGAAACGCAATTCTATGGCCTGATATTCGGTAACTAACGTTTTAAGCTGTTCTTCTGATTTATCAACCAGCCTGTGTTCCATCTCAATAAATTTTTCGCCAAATTCCTCAATACGGGTTTTTATATCTTCAGCTTCTTTACGTGCAGCTTTCACGATTTCATCTTTTTTAGAGATTGCATGAAGGTTTAATGTATCAAATGCGGTTCGGATTTTGTTGACTTCTTCGTCAAATGAGGCAATGAGTTGAGCTTTTGATTCATCTATATTTTGTTCAATTAGTCGAAGTTTATCATATACTTTTTCAATATCACCGTTGACCTGTTCAAGTAAGGTTTCACGCATATCCTTAAATTCCTTCATGGAACTGGCAATGCTACTTTTTACGTCATTAGCCTTTTCCTTGAGGTCAGCAAAAATACTGTTTTCAACTTCAGTAATGGAAGATTTAAGTTCCAAAATCTGATCGCTGACTTCAGCAAGCTCTTTTCGCATTGACGATGTTGAGGTTATCCTGATCTGATCAAGGTCCTGTTCAAAGTCTTCAATGGATTTAGCCAGTGTTGCAATTTTCTGGTTTAAGTCAGTAAAAACACGGCGTTCAGCTGATTCAACACGCTGTTCAATTGAGTCAACCGATTTTGTTACCGTATCTATCTTTAAGCGTATATTTTCCAGGATTGCATCGCCGGTATTGGTTATGTTTTGTTCCATGCGCGATAGCGACTCCGAAAAATTGCGGGTAAGAAGGTCAACCTTTTCCTGTGAAGCCATAAGTATCCGTTCTTCTTTTATATTAATAGAATCACGGAGTTTATTGATCTGTTCAGCAATTTCTTCAGATAGTTCCCGTGATCGTTCTCGGACTTTGTCATTGAAGGTTTGCAATACCACCGATGTTTCTTTTTCTAATTTGGAAAGGTTGTCGGTAAGATAGTTAATCTTTTTAGCTATATCGCCAAAACTTGCCCGGGATGCGGCAATATATTCTATCTGCTGATTGACATCACGTGCTGCATTTGAGATGACTTTCAGATCCTCTTCTACTTTTTTAAGGTTTGTTTTTTCAATATCAAGGCCTTTAAGCTTTTCTTCAATTTCCGCAATTGAACCATTGAGATGATTGCTGAGTGCCTGAGCTTTTTTTAGCATGATATCCAGTTCAATAGTAGAATCATTGAACTTACGTTCTTCTTCCTGGGCTAACTTTTTAAAGTCATCCAGCACTTTTGATGTATATCGTTTAACTTTGGTTATTCGTAAGTTGGAGCGGTCAAGACGCCGGAAGAAGAGTATCATAAATAAACAGGATACCAGCGTCACAATATTCCATATCATTGTTTAATACTCCTTTTATATGAAAATTAACTGCAAATACACTACAATTATGAAAAACTATATTCCCGGTACAAAGATTTACTTTTAGCCCCTGCACGGTATACTATAGAGAACAAAAAATCACACTTTTTACATTAAAATTATACATAAAACAATTAATTAAATTTGTCAACATAATTTTATGTCACATTAAAAAATGATTGACTTCACTTAAAAAAATTAGAATTTGGCCAAAACATTCAATTATAAACCCTTCACTGTCTCTGGTGGTGAAGGTTTTAATACTTTTATTTGATTTTGAAAAACTTACATAGATTGGTCATACGATGATGAGAAGAGTGATTGTAAGTACAATAGTAGTATGTGCTGTAGCATTGCTTGCTTTTGCATATCAGGATTTAAAGCCTGGGCATAATCTTTTACCGGAGCTATCGCACACAAAAAAAGTGAAGTATAAAACTACATGGAAAATAACTGCTTACTGTCCGGGTCGATGCTGTAATACACGATTTACAAAAACCGGGATTGACGACTATACCAACTGTACTGCTGTGGGTGGGTTGACATTAACAGGTCTTCTGGATACAGGAGTTCATGTTGTAGCAGTTGACCCGTCTGTTATTCCTCTGGGTTCAATTATAAAGTATAATAATACATATTATGTTGCTCTTGATACGGGCAGTGCCATAAAAGGTTTTACGCTTGATATATTGATGGCCGAACACAGGCAAGCTCATGATTTTGGTGTTCAATACTGTGATGATGTGGAGATTTTTATCCCTGAAAATCCCGGAGAGATTATTGAAGCAATTAAGGTTAAAGCTGGGGTCAGAAAACCCTGACCCCGGAGATGCTTTCAGCCACATTGAATGCGTGGTCCCCGATTTTTTCAAATTTAGATAGCATATCTATAAAAATAAGTCCAGCGTTTACATCGCACACTCCTTCATTTAAACGGTTTACGTGACCTTTGCGCAATTCACTGCGAAGCTCGTCAATCCTGTCTTCAAGGAATTTTGAATCTGTCATAATATCTTTATTGCGGATGGTGATGTTGTTGTTCAGTAAAACAAGAAACTCGCGAACTTTTGAGGCAATCTCATCAATGCCATTGACTGCTTCTTCTGAGAATTCAATTCCCGACTCATATTTTCTGCGGATAAGTTTCAGCAATGATTCACAGTTATCGCCCATTCGCTCCAATTCGTTGACAGTATGCAGTAACGATGAGACTTCTTCACTCTGCTTATATGATATATTGTTCTGTAAGATGTTTACCAGAAAATTGGATATTTCTTTTTCAAGATGGTCAGTAAGATTTTCAAGTTTCAATATTTGCTCAACCTGTGTACCCAATTTTTCCTTTGGATGATGGAAAACATCTATGACCATGTCAAACATCTCAAGGACAATTCCGCACATACGTTTAATTTCAAGACGTGCCTGGTTTATATTAATTGTAGGTGTGGAAACTAAGGCAGTGGTGATATATTTCAAATGAAATTCATCCTTTTCATCTTCTGGTTTTGGTGCTAACTTAATGGAAAGTTTGGCTAAAATATTGGCAAAAGGCAGGAATACAATGGTATTGATAACATTAAAACAGGTATGAAATGCTGCCATGTGATCTGCTATTACTCTGGAACGTACCGCTAATATATCAGAATAAGGGTTGCCAGGTACTATCCAGTCAACAAAGGGTACAAAGAATTTATGAAAAATAAGCATAATCCACAGTACCCCTAATGCGTTAAATAAAAAGTGTGCTCGTGCAGCCTGCTTTGCTTCGGTTGATGCACCTATAGCGGCAATGTTGGCAGTGATTGTTGTTCCAATATTTTCACCTAATATAAATGCGCAGGCAGTGGGAAAATCAATGAGGCCATTAACTGCCAGTGTCATGGTCATGGCAACCGTGGCACTGGATGATTGTACTATCATGGTTACTATAGTACCGATAGCGACCACAATTAATGTAGAAGGTATATCAACTGCACTGAAGCGCGTCATCATATTCAGTATTGCTTCGGAATTGCGCAGGTCTTTAACGGCATTACTCATAATATCAAGACCAAAGAAAAGCACACCAAAACCAAGTAATACTTCACCGTAGTAACGTACTTTTTCATTGGATACAAACCGGATAAAAAAGCCAATGCCAATGCAGGGTAGGGCAACAGCGGTAATTTTTACTTTAAATCCAATCAATGCAACAAGCCAGCCGGTGACAGTGGTTCCTATGTTGGCACCAAATATGATGCCAATAGACTGTTGCAGTGTTAAAAGGCCAGCACTAACAAAGCTTACCAGCATTACTGTGGTGGCGCTTGATGACTGAATAATAGATGTGATAAATAAACCAGTGAAGACTCCTTTAATTCTGTTATTGCTGACTTTCCATAATATACCTTTCAACCTATCACCTGCTGCCTGTTGCAGTGATTCGCTCATGATTTTCATTCCAAATAAAAACAATCCCAATCCACCAAAGATTGTGATACCTATTGAAAATCCATCCATAGTGTATAACCTCGAGTTAATAATTTATATTCATATACAAATAGTAAAACATTATTCTATTGTGGCATAGCAAGCTTATCTTGTTCTTTTACTTCATTTTCTTTAAGCCGCACATCATACGCTGATTGATTAATGGGTAATGGAAAACTTTCGCCTTTTTCCTCGTCAAGCTGATTGGTTCGGGTATCAGCGTTTGGGTTTACAGGCTCTTCTGTTTTACCTGAAAAACGCTCTAAACTTGATTGTATGGAAGGGTCATTGGGGTCAAGCAGTTTTGCCTTTTCATAGTAGCGTTTTGCTTCTTCAATGTTTTTCAGTGATTCATAACACAGGCCAATATTGAAGAATAATGATGCTGTTGCCATATTCATCTGGTGGGCCTGCAGCAAATAATTCAGCGCCTCAGTATATTTGCCCTGTGATACCAGCAGTATTCCAAGCTGATACAGAACATCAGGATTATTAGGGTTCATTCGCATTGCATTATTAAGGTATTTAAATGCATTGTCCATATTCTGAATGGTTGCGCTTATAATGCCGATGCGATAGTTTGCAGTAAAATTATTGGGATTTACAGCAAGCAATGCGGAATATAATGAAATAGCTTTATCCCATTGCTTGTCCTTTTCGTACATCAGTGCAATATTTTCATAGAGTTTTTCCTTGTATGCAATTACATTAATAATGTATTGCCGTAGTGAAGGTGTATATTCACCTGTCCGCCGCAATTCCATGAGTGCCTGCATCTCACGTTCATATTGTTCCTTTAATCCATAATATTCAGACTGCTTTAAAAGCTGATTAATTCGCTTTGCATAGAACATACGAAGTTGCAGTGTATTAGCCCAGTATGGAGTTTTATCGGCAAGCCCTGTAACGGCATCATTGGTATTAATAACAGTATCAATAAAGCTGTTTGGGTATATTGTGGCATCTGGTTTACTAAACTTTAGCATTACAGTACTGTTTTCCCCATCGTCAGGTAATACCGATTGTACAGATGTACTAAGTATATAGGATAATGCATGCTCAGGATTGATGAAAAGGTTTGAAACTTCTGTTGTCTGAATGAGGTTTTCCAATGTTTGCATTTTGGCCTGATCAATAGCAAATCCGTCCTGTTTATCTGTTGCGCCAATAATCATAAGATTTCCGTATATGGCAACCATTGAATGTGTAAAAGATTTTTGCAAGGCTTTGCCAAGACTATGTAATTGCTCTGGTGCTATATGGGTTATATCAATAATAGTAAAGTAGTAATCATCAACATGTGGTTTAATGCTGGCAATGTAATTATCAGTAAAGTGAAAGGCATACATGTAATGGTCAAAAATGTTAGGGATATCAATAATGGTCCCTTTTTTGTCTGATAATCCACGGAGGATATCGCTGTTGATGGTGGCATACTGCTGGACACCAGTTATTGTTGGTTTCTGGTAATCAACAATACGCTCAGGGATGTAATCAATAATAACAGGGTCAGGCAATATATGATACAGGTTGTTGGTAAAGAATTTATGATAGCCATCAATAATAATAGTATGTCCTGAACCTGCAAAAAGGCCTGATAGCACCGTTGCCCGTTTCATATCGCGTGCAAAGTGATCGGTAACCACACATGCAGGTATCCCCTGTATATATGCTGTAGCAGGTTGTGTGATATATGATGCATTAAAATTTGCCATTGCTACAGTGTCATATCCGGTGCAGAATCTATTGACCAGTGTATTTGAAAATGGCAGCCTGAAATAAATATGGGTAATAATAATTGCAGGGATAAATAACAAACTTACAACAAAATAGAGTATTGATGGTACAGAACGTTTTGTATTTTGTAAAAGATACATGCCGGGAAAGATAATCGTGATAATTGCCATAAGGTAAATGAGTATAAAAAACCACAGGTACGTTAATTCTATCCATAAAAATGCAATTATTATGGGAATGGGTATAATAAAGAAAGAAAAAAGTAGTATAGTATATCGTGACTGATGATTGTTTTTCAGGATAATCTGTTTAAGGGAAGTACCAAATGTTAGTCCTGAAAAAATACTGAAAGGCAGAGCGGTCATAATACTGATATAGTAAGGAATATCATTGCTGTAAATTATAATAATAAAACCCAGGAAAAGGAATGGATAGAGCATCTCACCATAAATAAAAACTGTGTTGTGTGTTTTTATATACTGTGAGGCGATAGTTCCTACGATAAAGCCTGCCGCAATGGCAATTGCTGAATAAAAAATAATTTGCAGGTATAGTCCATACCGGGAAACGATACTCAGCAGTATAAGGATAATAAATATGCTTATGAATGAGACATTGCAGTATGTGAACAGTATATCGTCCCGTGACGTAATTGCACGTTCTTCTGCAACACCACGTGAAATGATTGCTGGCGGGCAAAAGGGGAGGGAAAGGAGTATAGTGAACACACAGGATAGTATGGGTAATACAACATAAAGAATAAGGTAGTGTTGATTATAAAATATGAAAAGCCCAAACGCTAAGGATGCAATAAACGATAGCAGAGCAAAACATACTGCTAAAATAGCAGGATTTTTATCATCGATATAATCGCCAATGGTAGTCTTTAAGTAATATGGGGCTTTTATACCTGTAGAAAAATATAGTAAAAATATCGCCCCATATAGCAGCCAGTAACAATGTTGAAGGATAGTTCCATATGCATTGAGGATATCATTGTACACAAAGGCAGCTATGACAGGAGCTATCGCCACACATACTGCAATAAATTCCTGTATAATAAAAATAATCCTGTGGTTTTGTAATCGTTTTAAAATACTGTTGCCAGCAATTATACCAGCCAGTAACCCTGAAAATGCAAACGTTAAAGTGTATTTCCAGACAGGGGAATACAGTGTCAGTGAGCTTACGTACAGGATATTAAGTAGGGTAAATACTACCAGGGTGGCAATTGAGAAAAATACCGAAAGTAACACAAATCGCCGCTGGGTTATACTGGAATAGTTGAATTCTTTTATGTTCATTTTTTTGAATACGTTCTCCTGCATACTACTGAATTTATTGTTAACCCCTTTAAGGTTATGGTATCTCAATTCTTGATTGATACTATAATGACTTGATGACTAAAACCGCAGTCTTTTTAGCAAATTACTGATACAATTGGCACTGCTGAATGCATTTTTATGACGTAGTATACGCTATCGATAAAAATGACAAGAATTTTTCTTTAGTAAATAATTATTAAGATTTTTTCATGATTTTACCGTAAATTATATATAGAAGCTTTTGGACTTTTTTTGTTGCAGTATTTTATTAATTTTGATATATATGCAATAGAATTTAGTGGAGCGTATATGCACTCAAAAAATGCGTTTGAATATATACCTGAAGACAATCTTGTTGTATTATTTGTATTAATGGTATGTACAGCAGGGTTATATTATTTCTGGTGGATTGCCCGTGTAAGCCGCATTTTCTATGACAATCCCGTTACCAACATACTGCTTACCATTCTCACAGCTGGCGTGTGGCTCATTTATCTAACTATTAAATATATGCAGAAATCTGAAATGCTCAATGGCAGGCAGATGCCCTGGTATATGGTATTATTTTTACCCATAGGCTTTTTGATTATTCAGCACAATATTAATGAGCGGTATTTCACCAGTCAATAACTCATCAGGAGCCATTCATGATTGTACGATGCAGCGAATGTAATGCAGCCTATCAGGTTGATGATGAAAAGGTAGATAACAAGCGTTTTGCATTTACCTGCCCCAAATGCAAGGCTCATGTTATTATTGATAATCGTATAGATATAGCAGCGGATAAAAGTATTGATGATATGATTATGGCTCACGCAGTAGAAGAAAAGCCAAAAAAGATGGCACAGGCTCCAGAAGAGTTTGATACTCTGCTGCAGGAAGAACCATTTGAAAAAGAATATACCGCAGAAAAAATTTCAACAACTGATGAAGATTTACTGGCAGATATTGAATCATTTGATGCAACGCAAGATAAAAAAGACAAAAGTAAGGATGAATTTGAGCCCATTGAAAGCGAAACAATAGATTTGTCTGATTTTTCTGCTGAAGAATTGAAAAGTGCTACTGAAGAAATAACCTTACCTGAAGAACCCATAGAAAAAGATTTGTTGCTTGATGAAGAAATTAAGGCTGATGAGATTTTTTCAAAGGAAAAGGATGTTGATGAAAGTATCACTATAGATTTAGATACCCTTGATATACCTCTTGATGAATCAACAGTAATTGAAGAAGCTGAAATGCCTGGTGAGTCGTCAGTTCTTGAAAAAGAAGAACTACTGGTGGAAGATATGGGGTTTGACGATATTTTAGTGGCAGATGAAGAAATCCCTCAAAAACCAAAAGCAAAAAAAGCGCCTGAAAAAGAACCAATAGATGACATCACGCTGGATCTGGATTCACTTGATATACAACTGGAAGAGCATGCAGAGGTGTTGCCAGGTGAACAGATAATTGAAGAAGACGAAAAGCTAACACTTGAAGATGCAGGAATAACTATTGATGAACTTATAGAAGAAGAAAAGAAACAATCACTTGAAGAGGAAGAAGACTTGAAGCTTTCTTTAGATGAAATTGAGCCCGGTCTTACGGTTGATGACCTGCATAAGGAACTTACAGAATCAGAAATAGAAACCTTAATGTCAAAAGAAATTGAATTACCCGAAGTGGATCTGGATAAATTTGAACTGGAAGAAGGTGAGATTAAAGAATTTGCACCTGAAGAGTTTGAATATGCTGAAAAGGAAAGTTATGATTCAATACCTGCAGGTTTTGTCAATTTAACCATTGATTATGCATTGTCATATTCACGGCCTGGTGCAGTTGCACGGCTTTTAGGGTTATATTTAGTCACGTTGATCCCGCATATTATTGTCAGTTCCATCTATAGTCTTGTATCATCTATAGTTGGATTTTTTAACTGGTGTGTGGTGTTATTTACCGGCCAGTTCATTGATGATTTTGCAGACATGCAGCAGAACACATTACGGTATTATATCGCAATTCTGGCATCTGCAGCTCAGATAACTGAAGACAGGCCTGTTTATGCAGGCAGACCAAAAGTTGAGCACAGCCTGCAGCTTGATATAGTATATCCTTCCGAGCCATCACGCCTGCTAGCTTTTTTGAGGATTACGGGTATTGGAATACTCACAGCAGCACTTCCTCATCTGCTGTTGCTTGCTGTGCTGACTCTGGGAATGCTTATTCTGATTCCTGTTGGCCTTATCAGTATCATTGCAACAAAGCGCTGGCCATCCCTGTTGTTTGATTTCATGTACCGGTATCTGCGCTACTATTCCCGGGTTAATGCATATATTATGGGACTGGTTGACAAATACCCTTCATTTATTTTTTGATAGACATCCCGCATAGCATTCATTACAGTGCCGCTATAAAAATATATATAGCACTCTATGGATATTCATTCTATCATACATACTGTGTTTTCCAGCGGCATGCTGGCAAACTATATCCATGATTTTGAGTATCGTGCCATTCAGGAACAGATGGCAACTGCTATTGCCCGCTCATGGTATGATGAGGAACACATTGTCATTGAAGCGGGGACTGGTACAGGCAAAACGTTTGGGTATTTACTTCCTGCTGCCCTGTTTGCGCTCTTGGAAGATGTTAAAGTGGCGATAGTTACTGAAACAAAGGCTCTGCAGCAGCAATTGATTGTAAAAGATTTGCCTGTGGTTGCTTCTATACTAAAAAACATAACCGATAGTTCCCTGGAATATGCCCTGTGCCTGGGAAGTGCCAATTACCCCTGCTTCCGCAGGTTGCAACATGCAATTGATACTGGAAGTTTTGATAAAAAATTTGCTGGTGAAATAGCAAATCTGCAAAAGCTTTTAAAGAAAAATCACACTCTTACACGCTTTGACGTTCAGGTACCTGATGCTCTGTGGAATACAATCTGCCGTGAATCGGAATTATGCTCAATGAATAAATGCAGGTATAAAAGCACCTGCTCATATATGGAAGCGCGAAAACAGTGGCAGAAGGCACATATTCTTGTCATGAATCATTATCTCTTTTTTTCAAATATTGCTGCGTCAAAGTCGCTGGTGCCGGATTGTAAGGCAGTGGTATTTGACGAAGCACATTCTCTGGAAAGGATTGCGTCAGGTCAGTTAGGCTTTTCTATAAACAGCCAGCATCTTAAAGAAACACTGGAACACATGATACAAAGAAAAAAAGG
>ERZ795060.1290-NODE-1290-length-30038-cov-8.213521_pt1 | contig 30038 bp, 23 predicted proteins | sample MGYA00375144_ERZ795060 | MGnify/ENA primary metagenome ERZ795060 (study PRJEB30189, sample SAMN05720157) | activated sludge metagenome | isolation source: anaerobic digester from wastewater treatment plant | place: Japan | collected 2015-05-15 ...
CATGCCCATCCAAAATTGGGGCATTTTCCTTCATCAATTTTTGACTATTTTTGAAAACAGATGTAAATTAAACTAAAATGCATTTTGAGGTGTTTACACAAAATGTTTTATACTCTCTCCATTTGGATTTTCAGATGATGTTTATTAGCTGCTGTACCTGCTATAATATAGGCCACGACCAATCTTTTACTTACGGCTGACAACTTTATACTATCCCAAAATATTTTTTTAACTTTGCTAAGATAATTTGGGCGAGATGTTAAACACACTGCTACCCGTTTCAACTTATTCCTCCAAAACGTGTTATTTTAAAAAAATCAAAAACTATGGAAAGTGGAGCAAATAAGGTTAAAGAACTTATCCTCAAAGCTATTGAAGATCATGAAATTACACGTGAAGAATACGATATGATTATCCATGCAGCCACGGAAGATGGTGTGCTGGATAATCAGGAAAAAGCCCTGTTGGCCGAGCTAAACGACATGATTGAAAACAAAATGGTAAAATTCGTGATTCGCTAACTGTGGCAAGGTTTTCTCATAAAATTGTCACTTTTCCTGTACAAAGAGGTAAATGTTTAAAAATGTTAAGGTCATTTGCCTTTCACATAATAATTCCTTAATATTGCCAGCAATGCACAGGCTAAATTTTGAGCAATGAGTGATTCGCTGGTGATTATACCTACTTACAACGAGAAAGACAATATTGGTCCGATGATACACAAGGTATTTTCCTTGCCTGTGTCGTTCGATTTGCTGATAGTAGATGATAACTCGCCAGATGGTACTGCCCTTATTGTAAAGCAGTTGATGGAGAAATTTCCTGATCGATTGCACCTTTTGTCGCGTGCTGGTAAACAAGGGCTGGGTACAGCATACATTGCCGGATTTAAATGGGCGTTAGAACACGGATACGAGTACATTTTTGAAATGGATGCTGACTTTTCACATAACCCCGATGATCTGGTAAGATTACATCATGCCTGTGCAGTTGAAGGAGCTGATTTGGCCATCGGTTCACGTTATAAAACAGGGGTTAATGTCGTAAATTGGCCTATTGGACGAGTCATCATGTCGTATTTTGCGTCGGTGTATGTACGTATAATAACGGGTATGGAAATTTTTGATACAACTGCTGGTTTTAAATGCTATCATCGACGGGTACTGGAAAATATCAACTTCGAAAAAATCCGTTTCAAGGGTTATGCCTTTCAAATTGAAATGAAATTTTTGGCCTGGAAGATGAATGCTAAAATTGTAGAAGTACCCATCATATTCACCGATCGCAAACAGGGACAGTCGAAGATGAGTGGCGGAATTTTTAACGAAGCCTTTTTCGGGGTCCTTAAAATGAAGCTTGAAAGTTTCTTTAAACAATACCCCCAGTTAAATCCTAAATAATACATTATGCATAGAATTCTCATCAAAGACGCATTAATTGTCAATGAACATGAAGTATACAAGGGAAGCGTAATCATTTCAAATGAAGAGATTGCTGACATCGTCCGAGATGTGCTTAGCATTTCCGAATCAGACTTTACAGAGATAATTAACGCTGAAGGAAAACTTCTTTTGCCTGGGGTAATAGACGATCAAGTACATTTTCGGCAACCCGGACTGATGCATAAGGGGGATATCTTTTCGGAATCGAAAGCGGCTGTTGCCGGTGGTATAACCTCGTACATGGAAATGCCCAATACGGTGCCACAAACAACTACGCAAGAACTGCTGGAACAAAAATTTGAGATAGCAGAACGAGATTCGCTGGCTAATTTCTCGTTTTACCTGGGTGCCACCAATGATAATTTGCATGAAATACTAAAAACTGATCCAAAAAACGTTTGTGGCGTAAAAGTTTTTATGGGTTCCTCAACCGGTAATATGCTGGTCGATGATGCCAAAACGCTTGAGGGTATATTCAAGGAGTCGCCCGTTTTGGTTGCTACGCATTGTGAAGAAGAATCTATTATTCGTGAAAATCTTTCGAAATATACTGCACTGCTTGGTAATGAGCTTTCGGCAAAATATCATCCACTCATTCGCAGCATAGAAGCGTGCTATGCATCCTCTTCGAAAGCTGTTGCCATGGCCACCCGGTATAATACCCGTTTACACATTTTACATCTTTCAACAGCCAGAGAAACTGAACTGTTTTCGGCCAGCACTCCACTATCTGAAAAACGTATTACGGCTGAGGTATGTGTTCATCATCTTTGGTTCACCGATCGCGATTACGAGCGATTGGGAAATTTTATTAAATGGAATCCTGCCATTAAATTCGAAGAAGACCGGGAAGCACTATGGAAAGCATTACTCGATGGTCGTATCGATGTAATTGCAACCGACCATGCTCCCCATACGCTGGTAGAAAAGAACAATCATTACCTGCATGCCCCCTCGGGCGGACCGCTCGTACAGCATGCCCTACCAGCCATGCTCGAGTTTGTTAAAAATGGCAAACTTACCCTCGAGCAGATGGTATATAAAATGTGCCATGCCCCCGCCGAAATTTTCCGAATCCATCGGCGTGGATACATTCGCAAAGGCTATTATGCTGATCTCGTGCTGGTAGACCCCAATCAACCCTGGACAGTAAGCCGTAATAACATCTTTTATAAGTGTGGTTGGTCGCCCTTTGAAAATCAAACTTTTTCAGCTACGGTTACCCATACTTTCGTGAATGGCCGATTGGTCTATCACAACGGAACTTTTAACGAAAACGTCAGAGGGATGCGGTTAAAATTTGACCGCTAATTTGTTATTCCTTTTTATCTTTGCTTTTTCAAACAAAAACACTATGGCAGAACGGGACATAACAGAAGTAACGGGTGCTAACACCAGTGAATCAACTAATTTTTTAGAAGACATTATTCGGGAAGATATTGCTCAGGGTAAAAATGGTGGTAGGGTACACACTCGTTTTCCGCCCGAACCCAATGGTTATCTACACATTGGACATGCCAAATCGATATGCCTGAACTTTGGGTTAGCCCAAAAATTTAATGGCATATGCAATCTGCGCTTCGACGATACCAACCCTGTCAAAGAGGATGTAGAATATGTGGAGGCTATCAAGGAAGATATTCGCTGGTTGGGATTTCAGTGGGATGGTGAATACTATGCATCCGACTACTTCGACCAGTTATACGAATGGGCTAAGCTACTGATTAAAAAAGGCAAAGCCTATGTTTGTGACCTGTCGGCCGAAGAGGTCAGTGCCATGCGAGGTACACCTACCGTTCCAGCAACACCCAGCCCCTATCGTAATCGTACCGTAGAAGAAAACCTCGATCTTTTCAAACGAATGAAGCAGGGTGAATTTCCGGACGGTTCGCGTACGCTTCGGGCTAAAATCGATTTAGCATCGCCCAACATGCACATGCGTGACCCGGTGATGTACCGAATTATCCATGCTCCACACCACCGTACCGGGAATAAATGGTGTATTTATCCTATGTACGATTTTGCTCACGGTCAAAGCGATTATATCGAAGGCATTACCCATTCCATCTGTACGCTCGAATTTGAGGTACATCGACCACTTTACGACTGGTTTCTCGATCAGATACTTGACGACCCCAATGGCTATCGGCCACGCCAGTACGAATTTGCACGCCTCAACTTGAGCTATACCGTCATGAGTAAACGTAAGCTTCTGGAATTGGTACAGGGTAAGTACGTAAGCGGCTGGGACGATCCGCGTATGCCTACCATTTGTGGCCTGCGTCGACGTGGCTACACGCCCGAATCGATCCGCATGTTCGCCGAAAAAGTGGGGGTTGCCCGTCGCGACAACCTTATCGATGTCGCTCTCCTTGAATACTGTATCCGGGAAGATTTGAACAAACGTGCCCCCCGTGTCATGTGCGTGCTCGATCCTATTAAGCTGATTATCGACAATTATCCGGATGGACAAACCGAGGATTTGGAAGCTATCAACAATCCTGAAGATCCCTCTCAGGGCACACGTATGGTACCCTTCTCCAAAGAACTTTACATAGAGCGGGCTGATTTTATGGAAAATCCTCCCAAAAATTATTTTCGACTTGCCCCCGGACAAGAGGTACGACTTCGCTATGCCTACATCGTACGCTGTACGCATGTAGAAAAAGACGAACAGGGCAATATTCTGGCTGTTCATTGTACATACGACCCCTCAACCAGAGGAGGAAACACCCCCGACGGACGCAAAGTAAAAGGCACTATCCATTGGGTATCTGTCCCTCATGCTATAAAAATTGAAGCAAGACTTTACGATCGCCTGTTTACTGTACCCGAACCCGACAATGTCGAAGAAGGCAAGTCATTTCTCGACTACCTTAATCCGAATTCGTTGGTAGTGGTACAAGGATATGGCGAACCAGCCTTACAAAAAGTGCAACCCGAAGAAAAGTTTCAGTTCGAACGAATTGGATACTTCTGTGTAGACAAGGATTCAACCGCTAATCGTTTGATATTCAATCGTACAGTGACCCTAAAGGATAGTTGGGCCAAACAAAACAAAGGCTAAAAACTTACCTTACCCATGGCTAAACAAGCAAAAGAGGAAATGACTTTCCTTGAGCATCTCGAGGAATTGCGATGGGTAATTATCCGTTCACTTGTAGCCATTGTCATCGCTGCTACTTTAGCTTTCTGGCAGAAGCAATTTATTTTTGACAAGGTTATCCTTGCCCCGAGAGAACCCAATTTTCTCACCAACCGATTGCTTTGCGAAGTTGGTACTCGAATAGGTTCCGAAGGTCTCTGCATCAATCAGCATCCAGCCGAGTTGCAAAATATCACCATGGGAGGCCAGTTCAACATGCACATCTGGGTATCGTTGGTGGCAGGTCTTATTATAGCTTTTCCTTATGTATTCTATCAGTTCTGGAATTTTATTTCCCCGGCATTACTTCCCCATGAGCGACGATATGCACGAGGCGTAGTATTTTATAGCTCTTCGTTATTTCTCTTAGGGGTGCTTTTCGGTTACTTTATTTTATTGCCTTTCTCCATCGATTTTCTTACCAACTATTCGGTAAGCGAATCAATAAAAAATAGCATAAATTTTATTTCTTATGTTTCCAACATTACCATGGTGGTTTTAGCTTGTGGATTGGTTTTTGAATTACCCATTGTGGTATATTTCTTATCGGCGGTGGGTATTCTTACCCCAAAGTTCATGAAAAAATACTGGCGGCATGCTACAGTGGTTATTTTTATTATTGCGGCTATCATAACCCCACCCGATGTAATCAGTCAGATTCTGGTATCGCTGCCCCTACTTTTGCTTTACTGGGTGAGCATACTCATCTCAGCCGCTGTACAACGTAAACGTGAAAAAAAATTTAATGAAATACTCTAATCATGATTTTACGCACAGAAAACTTAGTAAAAAGATATAAGAGCCGAACTGTAGTAAGAGGGGTATCCTTCCAGGTGGAACGAGGCGAAATTGTAGGGCTTTTGGGGCCTAATGGTGCTGGAAAAACAACCTCGTTTTACATGATTGTAGGTCTAATTGTTCCCAATGAAGGCAAAGTTTTTCTCGACGATAAAGATATCACGCACGAGCCCATGTACCGACGGGCACAAATGGGTATTGGCTATCTGGCACAAGAAGCTTCGGTTTTTAGACATCTTACCGTCGAAGACAATTTACGGGCTGTACTCGAGATGAAAAATATTCCGGAAAAAGAGCAAGAAGAACGAATAGAATCGCTTCTCGACGAATTTGGTTTGCAGAAAGTTCGTAAAAGTCTGGGTATTCAGCTCTCTGGTGGAGAACGACGTCGCACGGAAATTGCCCGTGCATTGGCTATCAATCCTAGCTTCATCCTGTTGGATGAGCCCTTTGCCGGAGTAGACCCTATAGCAGTAGAAGATATACAAATCATCGTTAAACGGTTGAAAGAAAAAAACATTGGTGTTCTCATTACCGACCATAATGTACATGAAACCTTATCGATAACCGATAGGGCCTATCTACTATACGAGGGTGAAATTCTTCGTTCAGGAACAGCCACCGATCTGGCCGAGGATGAAGTAGTGCGCAGGGTATATCTGGGTAAAAATTTTGAGCTACGCAATTACGGTGATTAGCTCATTAGTTCATTACATTTTTGCGCTACTGCCAACACATCGATATTATTCATACATTTAAAGTGTCCTAAGGGACATTTCTTATAGCCAATCTTTGAGCAGGGGCGACACCAGAGGCCTTTAGTCTCAAATATATAACTCCGATCAGTAGAAACATAAGGATACATGCCAAATTCGGGAATAGTATTTCCCCATAGCGAAATGATGTTTTTTTGGAATGCTGCGGCTATGTGCATCAATCCGGTATCGTGGGTAATAACCACTCCAGCCTGTCTGACCAGTGAAGCCGATTGCTGAAGATTAAATTTTCCACAGGCATCGTAAATGGGAGGTATATTTTCATTAGATGAGCTGTAGAGTTGAGCAAATCGAATAATCTCCTGCGCCTTTTTCACCGAATCGTTACCCCCCAGAATTATGACGGGGTATTTCAGGTTAGCGCATAGTTTCCCCAATCGTTCATCAGGCATTTGCTTGGTTCCGTGCTGAGCACCTATGACCAATGCAACATATCCTTTTTGAAAGGGCTCCGGAAGAAACGTTAGTTCTACCTCATTGGCCGGGTCAATGAAAAAATCGAGGCCTTTCCCATCATTCTCCACATCAAAAAGATAACAGGTATCCAGGTAACGATCTACAATATGTTTTCGCGGAAGAACATCGATTTTTAAAACTACCCGTAGCCATTTCTGCAGATTTATCTTATTAAAAGAAAATGCTATCAATCCCAAACGACGTTTTAACAAAAAACTGCGTAAATTGTGATGCAGATCAATGATATAATCGAAATCCTCCTTACGAAGTTCTTCAATCAGGGTATTTAAATCATTATCGAAAAGATGGATTTTATCGATGTACGGATTATTGGCAACTACTGGCAAAAAAGATTTTTTGGTCACAAAATGAACCTGGGCGTCTTCGACCTGGGTTTTAAGTCCACGTATCACAGGTGTGGTAAGCACTATATCACCAATAGAACTGAATCGTACCACAAGAAACTTGACAGGCATTTTATTCTTTGATTTGATTAAAAAACAGAAGCAAGGAAAACCAATATTCGTCTTTCGTGGGATTATCTGCCCACAAAGCCAACGATCCATGCTTGCCATTCCCCTGCACGGGGGAAAAAAGCGTTAAATAGCGAGCGTCGACTTTTGAGGTTAAAATTTTAAGGTAAGGAAGTTCATCCTTAGTTCCGCCTATCCATAAAGGGATAGTAAGATAAGTCAGGGTATCGCGAACGGAAAAATTAGCGTCGAAATATTCACCTGGGCTCAATGCAATAACAGCCGCCACCTGTGGATTTTTGGTAGCCAGTGCCAACGCCAGGGAGGCTGAGTATGAGCTGCCCATGATTACTACTGGTTTTCGACTCACCCTGGTAGCATACTCAATGGCTGCCTGCATATCAGGGACAGCATCGAGATAGTTGGTGGACAACTTCTGTTCACGAGCTCTCAGGGCTGTTTGGTTGACTACAAAGTTAATTTCATCGCCTGCCCGTAAATCTACCGCCAGACAATTATATCCAACTTTCAAAAGCCTTGGAGCTATTTCGCGATATTCTCCTCTACTCGAACCAGCCTTATGGAACAATAACAGGTAAGGATAGGAAGGATCGGATTCGTACAAATCGGCCGTTACCAAAAGCCCATCCTTGGCCGGAAAAGTAATAGTTTTTTGCGCCTGAACTGGCAAACAATCAGCAAAAATCCCTAAAAACATCAGGCCAATGAGATGCCAACAGCTACGTAGTTGTGTCATGTCAACTATACATGTGATTTTTTAAAGCTTGGATGATGAATGTTCAATGAACAAATCTTTCTTCGATAATTTTTGCCAAAATACGAACTTTTTATGAACCGTCCATAGTTATGGTGCTAATTTCATCCGAAAATAATTTTAAATTTTTTTTAAAAAAGGCCGGATGGAACTCGCATGTGATGAATTTCCTACACCTGGCAATTACGAAAATGATAAATATTTATCGACAGTAATTGCAAAATTTCTGTAGTTATATTTACAATAAAGTGAACTTATTTTTATGTAGGTTTTCCACGACTGGTTTTGACAAAAAAAATCAATACAATCGATCCAAGTGCAGCCGAAGCAATAACAAGGTATTCAATGATGGGGTGATTGAGGAAAAAATAACAGGAAACAAAAACCATTATCCACATGAGAGCCGTAGCGTAAACTTTAATGTGAAGGGGTACGCTACGATTTTGCTGAAAATTACGAATATAAGGTCCCAGCTGTTTATGGGTCATTAACCAGTTGTGCATACGTTTCGAACCTCGCATATAAAGTGCTACGGTAAGTAAAAGAAATGGCGTTGCTGGTAAGCCTGGTATAATAAACCCAAGCATGGCAATGCCAAGAGAAACAGTACCAAGTGCAATGTACAATAGTTTAAGCAAATTCATTCCTCGAAAATTTCTAATTAAACAGTAATAAGTGTGATTTGTTAATCTTGTACTATAATTCCGTGTATACAGCCAGCTTACCTTCTAGACAAAAGATTCTGAGAAACCAGGTTGCTATGAGATTTTTACATGAATCTTTTTATTAGTCTAAATATTCTATTACCCTTAGGAAAATCAAATGTTTCATAGCATAGATTTGAAAAATTTAAACAATACCCATAGAACAATAATAATCCATCAATGATCAGCTCAAATACAAAATATTCTATAACTTTGCAAAGCTTGTAGAGAAAAATATTATGGGTCATTCGAAGCCAGATAATGCTACGAAAGTAAATACTCAATCAAGAATAAAAATCCATTATACATGTTTGGACTCAGTACCGAAATGTCGCTAATATTGCTGTTATGCTTATTGGCGGCCGCAGCATTTGAATTTATCAATGGTTTTCATGATACTGCCAACGCCGTAGCTACGGTAATTTATACCAAATCGCTGAAGCCCACAGTTGCGGTGGTGTGGTCGGGTATTTGGAATGCGCTGGGGGTTTTCATTGGCGGAGTGGGGGTAGCCATGGGAATATTAAATCTTTTACCACCTACAGCACTTACCGACCAAAACATTTATCATGCTCTTGCATTAGTACTTGCCCTGGTGGTAACAGCAATCCTATGGAATTTGGGAACATGGTATCTTGGACTTCCCTGTTCCAGCTCGCACACCCTCATAGGCTCAATTTTTGGAGTAGGATTAGCCTACATCCTGCTTCCAGGCAATAGTGCTGCCGCACTTAACTGGACAAAAGTGCAGGAGGCAGGACTTTCGTTGCTTATTTCGCCAGTTGTTGGTTTTAGCCTGGCGCTGTTGTTGATGGTAGTACTCAAAAAATTGCTCAAAAAGCGCAATGAACTTTTTGAACACCAGCATCACCGCAAAAGTCCTCCCTGGGGTATCCGTGCCGTATTAATTTTTACCTGTACCAGCGTAAGCTTTTCCCACGGATCAAACGATGGTCAAAAAGGTGTTGGTCTGGTGATGATTGTTTTAATCGCACTTCTCCCCACCCGATTTGCCCTTGATACCTCAAAAAATCCGCAGGACCTACTTACCCACCTCTATCGGACCGAAGTAATATTGAAGACAATAGACACCAATAAGCTATCAGACGAAGATGAAACCACACGCGCTATTATGCTGAAAAAAATTCAAAACATTAAACCTCAACTTTTGCAGGCACATCATTTCGAATCCATGAGTCAAGAAGAGATTGTCAATATTCGAAAAAGCATTTTATCGCTGAATAAGGAGTTTAAAAAACTCACCACTGCAACCATTGAGCATCCTGTGCCCCTTTCGGGAACACAGCTAACCATGTTGCGACACGAAATAAACACCCTAAAATCCTATGCTGAATACGCACCTTATTGGGTTATCATGATGATTGCCCTATCATTGGGTATAGGCACCATGATTGGCTGGAAAAGGATAGTAGTAACGGTAGGTGAAAAAATAGGTAAAACTCCGCTTACCTACGCCCAGGGAGCTAGCGCTGAGTTAGTAGCAGCTTCGACCATACTTTTTTCCTCCCATCTGGGATTACCTGTTAGTACCACGCATGTATTGTCCTCGGGGGTGGCTGGCACCATGGTGGCCAAAGAAGGTTTTAAAAATCTCCGAAAAAAAACTGTTCGAAGCATATTAATTGCGTGGGTACTAACCCTGCCTGTAACCATTGTTATGGCGGGAGGACTGTTTTTACTGTTTCGTTGGATTTTAGGTAATTAATTTTGGCATAAAAATGGCAACACTAAATGGGTTGCTAACCATACTAAGAAGAAACGAGCTTTGTATTGTACTATTTTTAAACAAGTATAACTGTGCCGAAATGCTTACCAGGACGCTCAACACATATTACATGCGAGTTCCATCCGGCCTTTTAAGAAAAATTTTTAAAATTATTTTCGGATGAAAAAAGAGGAAGCTGGCAGTTTATCGCGGGTAACAATTGCCGGGCTTATTGTCACGTTGGGGATTGTATACGGCGATATTGGTACTTCTCCTTTATACGTTATGCGGGCTATTGCCAATAGTACCGATACACTCGATGTAAATTTTATTCTCGGAGCACTTTCCTGCATCATATGGACGTTAACCCTACAAACCACCCTCAAATATGTAGTAATAACGCTCCGTGCCAATAATAAGGGCGAAGGAGGAATTTATTCCCTTTTTGCACTTATTCGCCGTAAAATGCCCTGGGCTTATATTTTTGCTATCATTGGAGGTAGTACTTTGCTCTCCGAAGGTATTATTACACCTGCCATTACTGTTACCTCAGCTGTAGAAGGACTCGAAATCCTATATAAGGACATTCCTGTAATACCCATAGCATTAGCCATCATTACAGCTATTTTTTTCTTTCAACAATTTGGCACAAAGCTAATCGGAAGCTCGTTCGGCCCCATTATGCTGGTGTGGTTTACAACGCTTGCTATCCTGGGGGTTAATAAAGTCATTGAGGTTCCGTTGGTATTTAAAGCATTCAATCCAACGTATGCGCTTCGGCTTATCATGGAATCTCCCTCAGCATTGCTGGTACTGGGTGCGGTTTTTCTTTGTACCACAGGAGTGGAAGCATTATATTCCGATTTAGGACATTGTGGTTTAAAAAATATACGAATCAGCTGGATATTTGTTAAATCGGCCTTAATACTCAATTATCTTGGCCAAGGTGCTTACCTTCTTCAAAATGGCTTTCGTGGTGAAAATCCTTTTTTTGCCATCATGCCACAATGGTTTGTACTTCCAGGTATTATACTGGCCACCATGGCTGCTATCATAGCAAGCCAGGCCTTAATTTCGGGATCTTTTACCCTCATCAGCGTGGCCAACTCGCTCAATGTGTGGCCCAATATGAAACGTAAATACCCCACTACCATCAAGGGACAGATTTATATTCCTTCGGTCAACTGGTTTCTTTTTGTTGGGGTGGTTTTCGTCATCCTTTTTTTCAAGCAGTCGGCCATGATGGAAGCTGCCTATGGGCTTTCAGTCAATATTACGCTTCTGGCTACCACCTTTTTAGTTACCCTGTACCTGAATGCAAAGCGTGTAAACCCTTATTTGATTGGACTGTTCTTATTTACCTTCCTACTCATTGAAGGAACCTTCTTAAATGCTAATTTGCAAAAATTTTCGCATGGTGGATGGGTTACCATGCTGCTGGCCAGTGGGTTCTTTGTGATCAAATACAGTTGGTACAACGCCCGAAAAATACGTAACCGTTACATATCGTTTACCCGCCTGATCGACTATGCCCAGGTTTTAACCGATTTAAGTAAAGACCGCGGGGTGCCTAAATTTGCTACCAATCTGGTATACATGACCCGTGCCAATAATCCCGATGAAATTGAATCAAAAGTAATCTACTCAATCATCAACAAACAGCCCAAACGTGCTGATGTTTATTGGTTTCTTCATGTTGATATCCTCGACGAACCCGATACCTTCGAATATGAAGTACGACAAATAGTACCTGGAACCATTATTCGTATTGATTTTAGGCTGGGTTTTAAAGTAGAACCTCGAGTTAACCTATACTTCCATCAGGTACTCGACGATATGGAAGCTTTCAACGAAATCGACCTAATTAGTCGCTACGAATCGCTTCGAAAATATCATATCGATGCCGATTTTGTATTTATCATCATCGATCGTGTGCCCAACTACGACTACGAATTTTCGCCGCACGACAAGCTGATGATGGAGCTTTACACCATCTTTCGTCGACTGGGTATCAGCGACGTAAAATATCTTGGACTCGATGCCTCAAATGTTATCGTAGAGAAAGTCCCACTTACCGTCGACCGTAGCTATAAACGGGTAATACGAAGGAAAATGCTGGAATAGCAAAGAATGGCTGTAAACAGGATAATGTCAAACAGCGATTTGCCCCATGGAAGCAACAATTACCAGTACCAGTAATCCAAAAATAAAGCATTTACTTCGCCTGCACAAAGCTTCCGAACGTAAAGCCAACGGACTATTCCTCGTTGAAGGATTGAAAGAGATTCAAGCAGCCATGGCCGGAGGTTTCCAGCTACATTCACTTTACCTAAACAGCCAGCGTGAAAGCACCTTAGCTACTCAAAATACAGATGTTCCCCGTTATTATGTTAGCGAAGCTGTTTATGAACGAATAAGCTATGGTGTTGACAAAGAAAAGATATTGGCTGTATTTTATACAAAACAACGATTGCTGGAACACCTCGAGCTAAAAACGGAAAAACCGCTTATTGTGGTGCTGGAACGAGTCGAAAAGCCCGGCAATTTGGGGGCTATTATGCGTACTGCCAATGCTGCCGGAGTTGATGCAGTTATTGTATGCGATAGTCAAACTGATATATACAATCCCAATGTCATTCGTTCGAGTCGAGGAGCAGTATTTACAACACCATTAGCAGTTGCCGACAGTTCATTGGTACATGCCTGGCTAAAAAAGCGACAAATAACTATAGCAGCAGCTGCGCTTACCCGTTCAGCAATACCTTATCATACCTTTGATTTTAAAACGCCTATTGCTATTGTATTTGGAACAGAAGCACAGGGTCTTTCGGATTTCTGGCTCTCGCAAAGCGATATTCAGCTCATTATCCCCATGCAAGGCACTGCCGATTCTCTTAATGTATCCATCTCGGCTGCCGTTATACTCTTCGAAGCTATACGCCAGCGAAACACTTAACAATTATTTTCAAATCCATTCAGTTTTTAGCCGAAAATATTTTTTCCAGACCCCCATCACCTCGCCTTTAAAGAAAGAGGTGCCTGGAAAGGTGGGGTTATGCAAATTCAATAGAATTTTTAAGCATAATGGACAAAATTCAGGCAATTTTTTATACGATTAATAAAGGTTGGCTTTAAGGATTCCTTTAAAAAACACTGATAAATTCACCTTCGTTTGCAGCTTTAATCTAACAGTTTTTTTAACTATACTGCAGCCTGAAAAATGCCCAAAGCCAATTATGGTTTTCAAATAGGCTCGTTTCAATAGTAGATAACGCCGAAAATATCATCGCCTCCCCATCATTTGCATAAGTTTAGCCTTGTTTTTCAATGCATCTTCATTTTGGGGATTAAGCTTGAGCGTACGATCGAAGTCGGCAAGCGCTTGATCGAACATACCCAGATTAATTCGGGCAATTGCCCTGTTGTTGAAGAACTCTTCCTCGGGCTGATAATACTTTTCCAGCTGGTTGTACAGATTAATAGCCTCCGACCATTGCTTTTGCAGAAGCTTTATTTTGGCCTTCTGTTTTAGTGCTTCGTAGTTATACGGGAAAAGCTCAAGTACACGACTGAGTGTTTCATCAGTTTGTCTCCAATTACGCAACGCCGAAAGCAAGCTGGCTTTTTTGAGTAGCAGGACTACATCCTCTGGGCTTCCTTCCAGTTTTTTATTAATTATTCCCACAACTTTCTGCAAATATCCTTCCGATTTAACAGGCTCATTCGCGTAATACCGTGCCAGAAGTTCGTAGGTAGTCTCATCATCGGCATTTTCTGCCAGCAACACATCGAGATCTTTTTTGGCAAGTACCCTATCATTTTTCTCAAGCGCTATCATCACTCGTTTTGCCCGTAAATCGTACAAATAGGGGTAGCCCTGGATCTGTCGGTTTATCAAAGAAAGCGCTTCATTATACCGACCCAGCTCCAAATAAGCATCAACCCGATACTGGTCGATTTGCATAGCATTGTGTGGCACCAGCTGTACCATTTTATCATAAATAGGTAAAACTCTTTGATATTGCCCAGTTTTACGATATATCGAAGCAATTAGTTCGTAGGTTTTATAGCTACGTGGATTAATGCTCAGGATACGCTGGGTTAGCTGCAAAGCCTCGTTGGTTTGCCCTTGACTCGAAAGTAAGGTAGCTTTTACCAACAAGAGTTCGTCATTGTCGGGATGTTGTGCCAACAAATTATCTACCAGCAAGTGTGCTTTCTTTTTATCGTTCCGGTCAATCAGGGAATTCACTTGCCGTAGAGTAGCATTGAGCAAGATACGTTGAAAATAGGCTTCGAGATAATTGCTATCGAGGCGAATGGCTTCTTCCAAATTGTTCCAGGCACGACGATAAAAGCCATTGACCATATTGTCGGCCGAAAGCTGAACGAAATAAGGGGCTGTTTTCGAAAACTCATCTTTAATAGCCTTAAAATGTTCGGCTTTGCCGGGATAAAATTCAGGGATATTAGCAGCCCGTTTTTCAAAAAGCAAATTTTCGAGTAATACAGGTGGCGAATCATTGCCATTTTCATCGATATGGGTCAGGTATAGCTGGGTGTAAATGCCTCGGTATTTTGAAGAGAATACCAACCAACGGCTATTGGGCGACCAGCTGTGCCACGAGTTCATCGAGGGTAGGTTACAGTTCATCCTGCGTGGCACCCCACCCTTTGCAGGCATGATGTATAGCTGTGCATCAGGCTGTAGAAGCATGAAGTTCTCGGCCTGACAAAACACTATCCATTTTCCATCAGGAGAATATTTGGCAAAATAATTACTTTTCCCATTGTTCGATGCCCCCGGGATTGGTTCGGGTATCCCGCCTTGTCCATCATTAAATTTAAGTCGGTACAAATCGTACTTAAATTCTTTGTGCCGTGAGGTAAACTCTTTGACGTCCTTTGCCGAAAGCAAAGCACGACCCGACTGACGAACCTTTTCGTTGATATACGCATAAGTACGGGCAAAAATGATCTCCTGCCCATCGGGCGACCACGTGGGATTGCTCTGCACATATTTTGGATCATCGGCACCCCGAAGAGCATAAAAATTACGCTTTTGCCTGTCATAAACCCCAATTATTCCCTTTATGGGGAAAAATAGCTGAGAATAAGCCAGATTATCGTCAATTGCCACAAACACCGAAAGGTCTTTTACTGTCGAAAGTACATAGTTGCCATCGGGTGAGATCTGGGATAATAAGCCATAGGTAGGCTCATGTTCTTCACGTTTAAAGTCGCTCCAGGTAATGATATTGCTGGGACTTATTCGGCAGGTATCGTCGATGTCGGCAATTGTATACGACCCCTTATCATTACCATAATCGACATCCATAGCCAGAAGGGGTTTACCACCAGCTGGAAATGAATGACAATTGCCACAAACCGGCATATCTTTCAACATCAGCCGGGGACGTCCACCCTTTACGCTACCCATGTACCACTCGATGGTATGAACATTTTTCACTGCAAAACTGAAGGGAATGGTTACAGCACGGAAAAAAATTTCGGCAACAACCGAATCATTTGAAAAAGAAAACTGGATTTGCCCCGTAGCATATCGTTTCGTGGACGATGAATAACTCATCACGGTAAAAACAAACCGTTTGGAAGGATTTGCCTTCTTAATTTTTTCCCATTTCATCGAATCGGGTCGCCACGAAGAAGTTGTAACCCTATCCCGAATATAAATGTGAGAAGTCAACGAATCGTGGATAAATACAAACCATTCTTTCGTTCGAACATTTGTAGTATCCGCCCACGAAAAAGTTGGAGGATAAAATTCAGGGGGAAATATAGTACCGTTGAAGGGATACATCACCCTTATACCTGCCGGAGCAACATGGTTAGTACCCATGTCCTTTAAATATTTCTGTGCATCCCGATATCCACAGGCTCCGAACAACAATATCACCATCAAAAATATCCAATAACGCACCATCATTATTAGTTTTTCCAGCCCAAACCACCAAACAATCACGAAAATTAATATAAATTTTCTCTTGAAAAAATGCCTTTCAATAAATTGGCACAAAAATCTTTCTAATTTGCAAAATTTTTATACATAATACATTCTCTTTCGAATTAATTTTACCCTTATTCATATTGTAAATTTAATTTGCTCAAAAATGAAAAAAATTGGCGGTTACATACTTTCTGTGGCACTCGTGTTTTTGTTATCTTATTTTATTTTGTTAAATTTCTCTTCCCGGAAAATTGTAATAGAATATCCATTTAATAAAACCCTATTTCCGCCCGAATTTCCTGCTCCAACCTTTTTCTGGAAACACAAGGGAACATATCTGGGAGAATGGCGGGTACGTTTACTGGTAAACGATTCGGTTGTTACCGATACTTTGGTTCGTGAGGAAAAATGGCGTCCAGAATCGCGTCTCTGGGAAAATATAAAACGCATTGCTAAAAACGAACACATAGTATTTCAGTTATCGAAGCCCAAAAGCTTAGCAAAAAAGTCGTTGACATTTAGTTTTAGTAATGATTCGGTAGGGGCACCTATTCTTTTCCGACAACTCCCCATACCGTTTGTCTTAGCCGAAAAGATTCTGGATTCGATGAACTATGTGCTGGTAGATGTGGGGTACGATGGTCCACCCCATGTGGCCATGAAGAGTTTCCCCGTGTGTGGTAACTGCCATTCTTTTACTGCGGGGGGTGAATTGATAGGACTTGACCTTGATGCTGGGTTACGCGACAAGGGAGGATACTTTATTGCACCCATCACAGATACCATTGTGTTTGACAAAAATAACTACCACTCATGGACAAAGATTGAACAACGTCGAACCTTCGGGATGTTTTCGAAGCTATCCCCCGACGGGCGATATATAGTTACTACAGTGAAAGATCGGGTAATCAGTAAAAACTTCCCATTTGAACCTCAACACATGGCATTTTCGCAACTGTTCTTCCCGGTGAACGGGCGACTGGCCGTTTATGATCGTCAGACAAAGGTATTAAAAGAACTCCCGGGGGCCAATTTGCCAGAATATGTTCAATCCAATGCCACCTGGACCCCTGATGGAAAATACATTGTCTTTTGTAGGGCTAAAGCGCTTCCGTACGATAATAACGACACGCTTCAAATTAATATTACCGACGAGGCTTTGATGGAAGAATTTGTACAACGAAAGCGTAAAGTGAAATTCGATATTTGCATCATACCCTTTAACGATGGCAAAGGGGGAGTAGCCCAACCCATAAAAGGAGCCTCGGAAAATGGGAAAAGCAATTATTTCCCAGCCGTCTCGCCCGATGGAAAATGGCTGGTCTTTTGCCAGGCCGAGAGTTTTATGTTACTCCAGCCCGACAGCCGGCTTTACATAGTTCCGCTTGAAGGAGGGAAGGCCCGACCTTTAGAATGTAACCTTAAGCTCATGAATTCGTGGCATGCATGGTCGCCCAATGGGAAATGGCTTACCTTTGTATCAAAAGGGTTAAGCATATATACCGACCTGTTTTTGACCCACATCGATGAAAAGGGGCACGCTTCACCCCCTGTATTGGTCGAACGAGCTAGAAAATTCCGCAGAGTTGTTAATTATCCCGAATTTGTGAATATTCCTGCCAGCAAAAAGTTCGACATGATTTACGATTATGTTGAACTGGTACATATCCAAAAAGCACTACTGGACAACGATATAACAAAGGCCCGGCAGCTTTATTTCAAATGGAAACAGCAAGACCACTCCTTCATGCTCAATGAAGATGTAGAAATGCTGAAAAAACTGTTGGACCAGATGCACTTGCCGCAAGAAAAACTGTGGGCTGAAACCCTCAAAAAGAAATAATCCGGCGCCTTTTTAACTACAATCGCCGTTGGTGACGTTGTTCACGGTTTTTTTCTTGTGCAGCTTCCTTTTTTTGCAAATATAGCTTAAACTGCTCGGGTGTAAGAACTTTTTCAAGTTCACTGTCTTTTGCTTTCATCAACACGCTAACATCCCGACGTTTTGCGTAACGAGAACTATCTGTGCGCATGATAGCCTCCACTTTACTGGCATACTTCAGATTGATATCGAATACTTTGGCGACAACAGCCGAATCGAGCGATAATTCCTTTTTCATCCATTCGGTTTGCCAACGTGCCCTATCTTCGGGTGAAGAATGACGAGGACCCTGTGCTTGCAAATTGTGCGAAGCAAAGGTAATCATGAACATTGTTCCAACTAATGCGAATCGAAAAATGCTTGTTTCCATACTAAAGATAGTTTTAAATGTTTTTAAATGGTTGAAATAAATCACATACAAAAGTCATTATTTACGTTGACGATAGTTAACGGGGAGAAAAGACTGAACTCGTTATAACACCATATGGTGAAACTTTTGGTAGCAATTGAATACTACCCAACCCAAGCATCTCTCCTTTTTACCACACCCACATCCCCCTCTCCATTTTAAGGAGAAGGGTACCTTGTTAGGCGTGGTGATGTTTTGGGGTGTTACATCAAATGGTCAAGCAAATAAGTGAAAAAACTTACAGAACCTATTGATATCAACAATAAAGGCAACATTACTCAGCAGGCGGCACATCATCAGGCATGGGCTTTCCGTCAGGCGTTTGAGGCTTATCCCGATCCTTATCGTGATGACCTTTCCATTTTCGAGTGCCTTTGTCAAAAGGCGGACGCCCTTCAAATTCAAACATTTTACGAATATGCTCATTCAGCATGGCTTGCTGTTCGGGTGTGCATATTCCTTTCAGCTTAAACAAAAATTCAAAGGTGTTGGCTTTTAATCGTACATGATCCTCGCCCAGCTGCTTTGCCAGCGCATTCAACCGAATAGTATCGGGATTTGCTTTCGTAATTTCCTCTACCATTTGCATTCGTAGCTGCTGCATATTCGTAAAAATCTCCTTGCTTTTAGTCCTGAAAACGCTATCGGCTAATAAATACGCCTGAGCCTGAGAAGAATCAAGCCTCAGTTCTCTAATAACATACTCCTGAAAACTCCGATGTTTATATAATTTTTCTATAAACTGCGGACGATCAAAATAACTCAACTTTTTCGTTTGCCAGACAATAGTCGCAATAGTAGCCACATTGAGTAAAACCAGCACAATGACCAAAATGATTAAAATACGGTTTTTTAATAATAGCTTATCCATGGCTTCAAAATTTTAATTGTTGTCCAATAAAGAAAGTTCGATCACCTCATGATAGGTTTCATTGAGGTTAAGATAGGAAGTCAACTGCGCAGTATTTTTGAAGAAATAATTTCCTAACAATATTCCCGTAAGAATAGCCACCACACCAACCAACCCAATAATAGCTGGTTGCCATTTTCGATATCGTATTTCGGCACGACGATTTTGCTCAATTCGCCCCATAACATTTGTAAAAGTATAGGGTGAAGCCTTTAGTGCCTTATGTTTTTCAATATTGTCCAGAAAATTTTGAATCTGGATCAAATTTTCCCGACATCGTTCACAATCCAAAAGATGAAGCTCAAAAGCTTCGCGCTCTGAGTCAGTAAGCGTGCCTTCAAGATATGCAAAGTAGGAATATTTTCGTGTACAATCTTTCATTTTTCATTTGTTTTCAATATATTAGACACATATTTCTTTTTATTCTTTTGGTTGAGAATTTATTTTTTGTTACTTTTTTTATTCCCAAAATCAGCAAGTAATTTTTGTAAATTAAGTTTTGCCCTATGTATAAGTGATTCCACAGCTGGAATAGAAAGATTCATAATTTTTGCAATCTCGGCATGGGGTAAATCATCGTATTTATGCAGGATAAAGGCAGTTCGCTGGTTTGAAGGAAGTTTTTGTAATGCTTTTTCGATAGCATCCATTTGTTCCTGATGAATCAGTAATATTTGCGGGGTAGTATTTTCTGCTGTTTTATGCTGCCACAATAGGTAATCTTCGATACTCCCCATCCAGGTTTTCCACTTCAACTTTCGTTGCTGATTGAGTGATTTATTAATAGCAATACGGTATATCCAGGTTTTCAGATTTGATTCACTGCGAAAATGCGCTATATTCTCGTAAACAGCCACAAATACTTCTTGCATCAGATCTTCGGCTTCCTGATAATCCTGAAGAAAACCATAGGCCACATGCAATACCATATTGCTGTATTGTTCAATCAACCAGGCAAAGGCTTTTTCATCCCCTTCTTTTAGTCGCTTAACCAATATCTGTTCATCGTACATAAACACATATTTAATGCAATTTATGCTAAAGTTTAATATTAGTAAACATATATTTTAAGGGTATCGGCATTCATTCCTGTTAGATATCTAGTGCATCACTTCAACATTTAAAGTAATAATGTTTTTAAACATTTTTCAAAACATGCCAAGTTAGCGCACATGAGTTAGACAACAAATTCGGAAAAATCTTTTAAGGCTAGAACATTTTTTACAACTCTATGTAAATGATTATTTTAAAATCTCTGTTTTTGGAGAAATAATTTTTTGCAACAAGTGAACAAAACAGGGTTCCCAACCAAAAGAGCCTGACCAATTTTATCGATTGCATTATTTTGTATCATAATTATACAAATATTTTGCATAGTTATTCCGTTTATACATGTCTTGCAATTTATATAAATATTTAGTATTCAATGTATTAATTTTTTAGTGAAAAAAATAACAATAAAATGAATCATGGAATTGAATATTTTATAATTTTGGCGCTTCAAAAAATTAAAGCCATGATCGTTAAATCATATAAGTCGGTTAGCGCTGAAGAAGCGGTCAAAGTAGTAAAATCAGGTGACCATGTTCATTTCAGCAGTGTTGCGTCGGCGCCTCAATGCTTAATAAAAGCGCTGATAGAGAGGGGACGCAGAAAAGAATTTTGTGATGTGCACATACACCATTTACATACGGAAGGGCCAGCCCCCTATGCCGATGCAGAGTTTGAAGGCATATTTCAGCACGATGCTTTTTTTGTTGGAGGGAATGTTCGTTGTGCGGTTCAAAGTGGCTATGCCGATTATATTCCCGTATTTTTGAGCGAAACACAGCGTTTATATCGCGATGGCTATTTGCCCTGCGATGTTGCCATGATTCAGGTGAGCCCTCCCGATGAACATGGGTATGTATCGATGGGTACCTCGGTAGATGCTACACTAGCTGCTGTCGAAGTTGCTAAAACAGTGATAGCTGTGATTAATCCCAACGTCCCCCGAGCATTTGGCGATGCTCTTATCCCCATGGAAATGATTGATATTTTTGTCGAAGACGATACCCCACTTGAACCTGCTCACTTTAATGTCCCAGACGAAATTGAAACCGCTATTGGACGTCATTGTGCCGAACTGATTGAAGATGGAGCATGTCTTCAATTGGGGATTGGTGCAATTCCCAATGCAGTATTGGCACAGCTTGGTAACCATAAAAATCTGGGTATTCACACCGAAATGTTTGCCGATGGCGTACTTCCCCTCGTAGAAAAAGGAGTAATTAATGGTGCAAACAAAGCTATTGACAAAGGCAAACTGGTGGCTACCTTTTTAATGGGTTCACAGAAAGTGTATGATTTTATCCATAATAACCCTCAAGTGTTAATGATGGACGTAGGGTACACCAACGATCCTTTTATCATCGCCAAAAATCCAAAAGTTACTGCTATAAACTCTGCCCTGCAGATCGACCTTACCGGCCAAATAGGCGCCGACTCACTGGGAACCAAACATTATTCTGGTACAGGAGGACAGGTTGACTTTATTTACGGAGCATCGCGTTCACAGGGTGGAAAAGCTATTATTGCAATGCCCAGCATTACCCCCAAAGGAGTTAGCAAAATATGCCCTACGCTTATTCCTGGATCGGGAGTAGTGAGTACCCGTGCCCATGTACATTGGGTAGTTACCGAATACGGTGCTGTTAATCTTTATGGCAAAAGTCTTCAGGAACGTGCACGACTACTCATCAGCATTGCACATCCGATGCACCAGGAAGCTTTAGAAAAAGCTGCCTTCGAACGATTTGGACCGCATTTTCACTATATTAGCCAGAAAGTTATGGCTTAAAAAATGATAAAATGCTTAGCTTGTTAGGCAAGCTAAGCATTTTTATTTATACCAGATCGCAAGCTTCAGCAGGCATCCATTTCGGATCCTTGCCTTCCCACTTGATATTACAACCAATAGGATTGGTAAGAGGTACGCGTATGGGACGACCCTCTACCAGGTCGGTCAAGGCATTTTCCAGATCATTCACCGTCATCTTTGAAACATCGCGTGGACTATCCACCCCACGACCCGTGTACACCAGCCGACGTTCCTGGTCAAAGACATAAAAATGGGGTGTCCTCAACGCTCCATAGGCACGCGCTACATCCTGTGTAGCATCATGCAGGTAATACCAGGGAAACTTATATTGTTCCATCCGTTTTACCATATTCTCATAGCTATCCTCTGGATATGTATTGGGACTGTTGGAATTGATTCCCACAAACGTTACCCCCAGGGGAATAAACTTTTCTGCCGTTTTTCGTGTTACCTCGTCCGACCCCAACACATAAGGGCAATGGTTACAGGTGAAAAAAACAACCAGATACTTCGACTTAAAATCATCGAGCGAGTATTCTTTACCATCTGTGCCCTTCAATTTAAAATAGGGTGCTTTTTCCCCAAGACCTAATGTGTATCCCATAAGCTTATGATTTTTTTGATATAAACAGTTTAACCGGTAAAAATGTTTGTACAAATTGCATAAGAGGACATAAAAAAGGGCAGTCAAATATTAACTGCCCTTATAATCAAAAACCTTAATCCCCCAAAAAATTAGGTAATAGCATTACTCGTCCTTATACAAATAAAAAGGGGCATATGGCAATGCCCCTTTTTGTCTTGAACATAAATCAATCGAAACTTACTTTTTCATTTTTTTCAACAAAATTTCGGCCTGAGCCTCATATCCTGGTTTTTTAAGCAGGGCAAACATGTTGTTTTTGTATGCTTCAACTCCAGGTTGATCGAAAGGATTAACGCCCAACAAATACCCACTTATTCCACATGCCTTTTCAAAGAAATAGAATAATTGACCGAGATAATACTCGTTTAACCTGGGTATTTCAACCACAATGTTGGGGACACCACCATCGACATGAGCCAGCAGGGTTCCCAGCTCAGCCATTTTGTTTACTTCATCAATGCGTTTATATGCAAGGAAATTTAGCCCATCGAGGTTTTCCTTGTCGAAGGGTATGGCCAGATGATTATCGGGTTCGGTAATAGAAAGTACCGTTTCGAAAATAATTCGTTCCCCCTCCTGAATGTATTGCCCCATGGAATGCAAGTCGGTAGTAAAAGTTACGCTGGCGGGGAAAATACCCTTATTATCCTTTCCTTCGCTTTCGCCATAGAGTTGCTTCCACCATTCCGAGACATAAACCAGCTTGTTGTGGTAGTTAGCCAGGATTTCAATTTTTTTACCCTGCTTATACAGGCTATAACGCGTAGCCGCATAAATGGCTGCCAGGTTATCCTCAAAACTTTTTTCTGGGCCCGTAAGTTCCTCCATGTGCCTTGCTCCTTCCACAAGTTGTTCGATATCAAATCCGGCTATAGCAATGGGAAGCAAACCTACCGGGGTAAGTACCGAATAACGTCCTCCAACGTCATCGGGGATGACAAAGGTTTTATACCCCTCCTGGGTAGCAAGTTTGCGTAATGCACCCTTTTGGGCATCCGTAATAGCAACAATCAAATCTTTCGCTGCAGCTTTGCCTACCTTGTTTTCCAGATGCTCTTTCAGGATACGAAACGCAATGGCGGGTTCGGTTGTCGTTCCCGATTTCGAAATGCATACAATACCGTACTTTTTGTTATTTAATACATTCAGTAACTCGGCCAGGTAGTCTTCGGCAATATTTTGGCCAGCAAAAAGTACCAACGGATATTCGCTGTTGCGGTTTAGCATGTAAAATGAATCGGAAAGGGCTTCGATAACGGCTTTTGCCCCTAAATACGAGCCTCCTATACCAATGACCACAACAATTTCACATTTCTTCTTAAAATTTTCTGCTACCTTTTTAATTTCTTTCAGATGACCAGAAGTTATTGAGGACGGTAAATTAACCCAACCCAGGAAGTCGTTCCCTTTGCCAGTTTTATCGTGCAAGGCTTTATTGAACTTTTCTGCATCTGAAGCAAGCGCATAGATATTTTTCTTGCTTATAAAATCAAAAACATTTTCAATGTTTAGCTGTATGTTTTCCATGGTACAGAGTATTATGTTATTTTAATTTTTTAGCCAATTCTCTTACTTCCTCAGCCGCATTAGCATTTTCGTATAGAATTCGATAAACCGTTTCGGCTATTGGGATTCGCACATTGTATTTTTGATTGATTTCATAAATACACTTAGCGGCATAATAACCTTCGGCTACCATATTGAGCTCCATCATGGCCGAACGTACAGAGTACCCTTTCCCTATCATATTGCCAAAAGTTCGGTTACGGCTAAATTGCGAATAAGCCGTTACCAGTAAGTCACCCAGGTACACCGAATGGAACAAATGTCGTTCACGCTCGAACAATCGTGCTAAAAAGCGTTCCATTTCCCGAATAGCATTGGAAATATATACTGCTTGAAAATTATCGCCATAACCCAAACCATGATTTATTCCCGCGCCTAACGCATAAATATTTTTCAATACAGCACCAAATTCGATGCCATAAATATCGGACGAGAGGATGGTTTTGATAAAGGGTGTTTTCAGCAATTCAGCAATACGTTGACCCTGTTCCTCCTCTTCTGTAGCCACAGTTAAATACGAGAGACGTCCCATTGCTATTTCCTCGGCATGGCAAGGGCCAGAAATAACGCCTACCTGACTATACAATAGGTTAAATTGTTCCTGAAAATACTCGGTTACCGTTACATTGTCGTCGGGAACAATACCTTTTACAGCGCTTACAAAAAAACGTCCTGTAAAGTCAATATCCTGCTTACCTAACAGATTTTTAATGTACGCTGATGGAACAACAAAAATGATGAGGGGGGCACTCTCCATTGCCTGTTTGGCGTCGTTATAAAATTCAATTTTTCGGGTATCAAACTCTATGGAACTTATGTATTGGGGATTATGCTTATGTTTTTTGAGGTATTCTATGATTTCCTTTTCATAAATATACCAATGTAATCGCTTGACATTACCCGAGACAATTTTTGCCAATGCGGTAGCCCAACTACCTCCGCCAATGATTGCTACTTCTTCGTACGACATGTATTTAGATTACAAGGTTTACAATTTTACCTGGCACAACAATTACTTTTTTAGGGCTTTGGCCATTAAGCCATTTTTGGGTATCGGCGTGCGAAAGAACAACTTTTTCAACCTCACCGGCAGGCATATCTTTGGGTAGTTCCAGTTCAAAACGCCGTTTGCCATTAAAAGTAATCGCATAGGTGACCGTATCTTCTATCAGATAGGCAGGATTAACTTCTGGGAACGGTTCATAGGCAAGCGTATGATCGTGACCCAGTATTTGCCATATTTCTTCAGCCAGATGTGGTGCAAAAGGAGCCAGCACCTTAGCAAAAGCTTCTCCCGTTGAACGAGTTACTTTTTGTTTTTTCAGGCATAGATTGGTAAAAATCATCATCTGAGAAATGACAGTATTGAATCGCAAATTTTCAATATCGTTACTTACCTTGTCGATGGTTTTGTGAAGCATACGAAGTACTTCAATATCTTCTTCACCCTCAAAATAGTTAGCTGGATCGGCAAAGAAACGGTGGACTTTGGCTAAAAATCCAAATACCCCTTTTACCCCATTTTCCGACCAGGGCTTAGTAGCATCAAGAGGTCCCAAAAACATCTCGTACAATCGTAGTGAGTCGGCACCATACTGCTTTACCACATCGTCGGGGTTTACCACATTTTTGAGCGATTTCGACATTTTAGCAATAATTTGCCGAAGCTCTTCACCGGTTTCCTTATGATAAAATTTACCATTGCGTTCCTCAACCATATCGGAAGGTATTTTTGCCCCGGCAGCCGTTTCGTAGGCGTAGGCCAGGATCATACCCTGATTGAAAAGCTTCTGAAATGGTTCATCGGTAGAGACAATTCCGAGATCGTAAAGTACTTTATGCCAGAAACGGCTATAAAGAAGATGTAGAACGGCATGTTCGGCCCCCCCAATATACAGGTCGACGGGCATCCAGTATTGTTCCAGTTTTTTATCGAAAGGTGCTTTATCGTTGTGTGGGTCGATGTAGCGCAGGTAGTACCAACAGGAACCTGCCCATTGGGGCATGGTGTTGGTTTCGCGACGTCCCTTTCGACCGTTTGCGTCGGTTACGTACAACCAATCGGTAGCATTAGCCAGTGGCGATTCGCCCTCGCTACCAGGCTGATATTTTTCCAATACCGGAAGTTCAAGGGGTAAATCCTCGTCGTTGAGCACGGTAATCTCGCCATCTTCCCAATGAATAACCGGGAACGGTTCTCCCCAATAACGCTGGCGACTAAAGAGCCAGTCACGGAGCTTATAGTTGATTTTTTCCTTCCCTAATCCTCTGCTTTCGAGCCACTGGATTACGGTATTAATTCCCTGCTCCTTATTCATTCCATTGATGTTAAGGCCCTTAGTTTCATTTGCCGAATGAATGTATACTCCATCTTCGGTCCAACAAGCCTTACCCTCCAAAACCTGCTGGCGCAAAGCAGTATCATCCGTAGCAGGGTCGAGAATACAGATGATGGGGAGCTGATATTGTTGAGCAAACTCAAAGTCACGCGTATCGTGAGCTGGCACAGCCATAATAGCTCCAGTGCCGTAGCTCATCAATACATAATCGGCAATCCAGATGGGTATGGGTTTGTCGTTAACCGGATTAATAGCATAGCTGCCAGTAAATACGCCGGTTTTTTCCTTACTAAGTCCCGTACGATCGAGCTCCGATTTAGTTGCAGCCCGTTGAACATAAGCCTCAACAGCCTGCTTATATGGGGGTGTAGTGATTTCTTTCACGAGCGGATGTTCGGGGGCAAGTACCATGTAGGTAGCACCAAAAAGAGTATCGGGACGGGTGGTAAAAACACGAATCTGGTATGGTTTATCGGCTACCGCAAAGTCGACCTCCGCACCACGACTCTTGCCAATCCAGTTACGTTGCATTTCCTTAATACCCTCTGGCCAATCGAGCCCCTCCAGTCCGGCCAACAGCCTTTCGGCATACATAGGTATACGTAACATCCACTGATTGAGCAATTTGCGGGTTACAGGATTGCCACATTTTTCGTGGGTACCATCGGTTAGTACTTCCTCATTGGCACATACAATCCGACATTCGGGGCAGTACCACACCTGCGCCTCCCCATAGTATGCGAGCCTACGATCGTCGATGTATTTGCGAACAGCCTCTTTACCCTGCTGACGTACTTCCTCAGGAATTGGTAATTCGCTAATCGGACGCCCTTTTTGTAGTTTCTCATCAAACCAGGTGTTATAAAGGCGAATAAAGATCCATTGTGTCCATTTATAGTATTTAGGATCGGTGGTATTAATCTCGCGGTCCCAATCGTAGCTGAGCCCCAGCATTTTTATCTGCCGGCGAAAATTGTCACAATTTTGATTGGTAATGATGGCCGGATGGGTGCCCGTTTGGATAGCGTATTGTTCGGCAGGCAGTCCAAAAGCGTCCCATCCCATAGGATGTAATACGTTAAAGCCCTTCATCCGCTTGTATCTGGCTACAATATCAGTAGCTGTATATCCTTCGGGATGACCTACATGCAAACCCGCTCCCGATGGATAAGGAAACATATCCAATACATAATACTTGGGCAGTGAAGGATTGTATTCCGTTTTAAAGGTCTTATTTTTTTCCCAGTATGCTTGCCATTTGGCTTCTATCTCCCTGAAATTGTATTCCATTGCCAGAATTTTTTGAGAAAGCAAAAGTATAAAACTTTGAAATAAAGTTTCCTAAAGCACAAAGAAAATCGATAAAAAAGCTATGCTTATTACATAATATAGATTTCGCTGCAGAAATGATAGAAAATACTAAGCTCAAGACATACAACAAAAAAGGGAGCTACCTTGCGGCAGCTCCCCATAAATAGTATTTTCACTCGTTTACTGTTTCAGCACCTTTCGTACCTCAACGTTACCATCCTGTACCACCCGCAGGGTATACATTCCAGCTTTAAGCTGTTTGGTGCTGAGGGTGACCGAACCTACAAATTGCCCTTTAGCTACCTGCTTGCCATCCACGCCATACAGCACATAGCTGGCTGGTGACTTGCTATTAACCAGTTCGATGGTGAGCTGTTCGGTAACGGGGTTGGGGAAAATCCTGAGATGATCCGAGATAACGGAACTTGCAATCGAGCTAATGATTACCTCGATGGTATCGGAGGCTTTGGATACACAGCCAGCCTCGCTGGTAACCACTACATAATAGCTACCATCGCTGGTTACCGTATAGCTCTGACCTGTTGCCCCGGCAATCAAACCACTCAGATTGTACCACTGATTACCCGTGGTAGCACTCGAAGTTAAAACGTTTCCACTACGCGTTACTATGGGGCGTTCAGGTGTTGGATGTACGGTAACCGATAACGAGTCAAGAGGCCCTTCGCCATAGGGGTTCATGCCTTTAACTGTAATCGTAAAGCTACTCGTTGCTGGCAACTGAGCGATGACCAGTGAATCTGCATTTGTGGTGACAACTGAATCTACCACCGAATAACCCGAAATAGTCCAACGATATGCTGTTGCATTTTCAATCGATGGGGCACGGTATACAACATTGTTGATATCCGAGCAGAGGGCTACAGGACCTTCTATGGTATCGGCTTTAGTTGGCGGCTCTTCTCTTAACAGTGTCCATTGAAAATCTTCATTCTTGTCATGTGTGAATGTTATGTAATATGTTTGTCCTGCATTCAAGGTCACAGAAGTGGTTCCAGTCCAATCACACGACAACCATGCTGACTCCTCATAAATCAAGAAGGAACAATTGCCTGAATTAATGTACAAGCTCCCTGCAAAAGAAGAATCACCCACACAAGCATTAATGATATAGTTAGCGGTTTGATCGGGGGTAAATACAAACCATCTTGTTCCCAAGCTGGTAGCAGCATGATTGTTCCCCAACCTGGCAATGACAGGATTCTCACATTTATCACCAGGCAAAATATCACGCTCGCTCAACTCCCAATCATAATTTCCACGGGTATAAGTATTTTTCCAACGAATGTAATAGGTTTGCCCCGAATCGGCATTAAAAGCCACTTTTGATTGTGTTGAGCAATTATCATCATTTGAAGTAATAGCTGTACCATTACAATTGTTGTAAACTACAACATAAGTATCCTCGGTGGTCAACCCACAGGTGGATATGGTTACCATTTTATTTGCCGTTGCAGTATATACGAACCATTGATCGCCAAAACTATTATCCGCATGGTTGGTGTCCACCTGAGCGTTTATAGCATTTTCACAAAAATCACCAGGCAAAATATCGCGCTCGCTCAACACCCAATCATAATTTCCGCTGGTATACCAATTCCTCCATACAATGTAGTATGTTTCACCCGAATCGGCCACAAAACTTAAATCCGATTGACCTCCACATGCCCATGAGCTTTCACCAAACCAGTTCACCCAATCACAGCCACCTTTATAAACTTGTACATAAGTTTTTTCCGTAGTCAACCCACAGGTGGATACGCGAACCATTTTATTTGCCGTTGCGGTATATACGAACCACTGATCGCCAAAACTATTATCCGCATGGTTGGTG
>ERZ795060.1294-NODE-1294-length-29965-cov-477.459512_pt1 | contig 29965 bp, 26 predicted proteins | sample MGYA00375144_ERZ795060 | MGnify/ENA primary metagenome ERZ795060 (study PRJEB30189, sample SAMN05720157) | activated sludge metagenome | isolation source: anaerobic digester from wastewater treatment plant | place: Japan | collected 2015-05-15 ...
TCCTCCCTCTTGCATCGCCTATACTTGCAGTTATCGTCATTCTCACGTTCATGAGCACGTTCAACGAATTCATCCTTGCAAAGATCATCCTGCAAGATGTCAAACAATACACGTACGCGGTCGGGCTCTACACATTCTCAACTGGTCCATTTGAAACTGAGTGGGGATTGTTTACGGCAGCAGCACTCATAGGGATGGTACCTATGGTAGTCCTCTTCTTGCTAATGCAAAGATACATAGTTGGTGGTCTTGTAAGCGGAGCTGTAAAAGGTTAACGAAGATAACAATCGTTTAGCATCACTCGTGAAAGAGTGTGATAGAAAGATGATAGAACACAAACCTGATTATCAGAAAAGTATAGTGAATTTAGTTTCCACATTCTTAAAACACTTTGACTGTCAAACGTACCATGAAGAATATCCCCTCGAAGGTTCTTTCGAGGGGATTTTAAAACATGCAAAGAAAATAGTGATATTTCTGGTTGATGGAATGGGGTATGAAAAGTTCGCGAAGATGAACGAAGAATTGAATTTCCAAGACGTGCTGAAAGTTTCCAGCGTCTTTCCAACAACGACAACTGCGGCGGTTACGAGCTGGTTTACAGCAAAGACACCAAAAGAACACGGCATGCTTGGCTACATACTTTATCTAAGAGAAATCGGTTCCATCACGAACATGATAGAGTTTTCGTATCCCGGCGTCGAGGGTGGAATGTTTTCAAATATGATGAAAAAGAGAATTCACAGGTTAGAAAACGTCTTTGATGCACTGAGAGAAAAGGAACTCTACGGTGGAGTACTAACACACGCATCGATAGCAAATTCGGGCCTTTCTTACCTCATTCATCGCAATGGACATATCATGAGTTATTATTACATGGGAGATCTGCTTGCTACCCTCAAAAAGAGACTTTCAGAAGACTGGACTGGCATATTGTACGTATACTGGGGGCACTTGGACGGATTAGGACACAAGAAAGGGCCGGATAGTGACGCATATACAATTGAGATGAAGAGAATCCTGACCGAACTCAAGAGATTTTCAGAAGAATCTCTAAATGATGAAACGTTACTTGTAATTACTTCGGACCACGGCATGATCCAGATTCCACCAACTCGCAACAACTTTCTCAAACCAAGCGATAATTTCAACAGACTTTTATCATCACCCCCGGGTGGTGAGATGAGGATGATGTATTTTTACCTTGCAAGGCGTAATAACGTAGATTTACTCAAAGATTATTTCAACTCAAATTATCCAGGTGCTGTAGATTTCTTAACTCCAAGAGAGGCAATGGATTTGGAACTATTTGGTACAGGTCGTGCACATCCAGAATTGTACAATCGCATAGGTGATGCTATAATGGTTACGAGAGAAGACAATGCATTCACTTACATGTACAGCGGGGGAGAAGAAAAGCTCTCCGGTATGCATGGCGGGTTAACAAGTGAAGAACTCTATGTACCTGCTATATTCTTACATGTTTAAGTGCTTGTGTGATACAAATCGATGCGATAACGAGAAGGAGGAAATAAGATGCAGCAAGTGAGAGTCAGATTCGCACCAAGTCCGACAGGTTATTTGCACGTAGGTGGTGCAAGAACAGCACTATTCAACTGGTTGTATGCTCGCAAGAACGGTGGAAAATTCATATTGAGAATTGAAGATACGGATACCGAAAGATCAACAAGAGAATCGGAAGAGATGATAATGAGAGACCTCAAGTGGTTGGGACTAAACTGGGATGAAGGTCCTGACGTTGGAGGCGATTTTGGTCCATATAGACAGAGCGAGAGATTAGATTTGTACAAAACGTTTGCTGAAAAGCTCATAGAGAGTGGTCATGCATACTTTGCCGTGTACGACAAAGAGGATCCAAAGAAAGTACTATACACGTCAGTTCAAAGACCCTCCGATGGAACTGCCTACACGATCGTTTTCAAAGTACCGAAGAACAAAATCATCTCATACGACGACATGCTTAAAGGAACAATAGAATTCTCAACCGAGTACATGGAAGACTTCATTATTTTCAAGTCAAACGGATTTCCAGTTTACAACTATGCGGTTGTAATAGACGACCACACGATGAACATCACGCACGTGTTGCGTGGCGAAGACCACATCTCCAATACGCCGAAACAAATACTCATATACGAAGCACTTGGATGGCAGCCGCCAAAATTCATGCATATTCCATTGATTTTGGGAGCGGATAAGACACCACTGAGTAAGAGACATGGTGCGACAGCCGTTGAATACTTCAGAAGGGAAGGATACCTAGCCAAAGCGCTTGTAAATTACCTTGCGATACTTGGATGGAGCGTTGATGAAGAGATATTCGATTACGTGGAAAAAGTGAGTTCTTTCTCACCAGAACAGATATCGAACAAGAACGTTGTATTCGATTACCAAAAGTTGGAGTGGGTAAATAGCAAACACATGAAGATGCTTTCATCCGAGCAAATGTACGAACAATTTTTGGATTGGCAAAGATTCACAGGTAACGACAAACAAGTGCCAAAACCTGTGTTTGAAATATGCAAAGAGAAGGTAAATACATTAAGGCAACTGTACGAATTTGCACTGCCATTCATTGAAGAAGAATATGAATATAGCGACGAATATGTGGAGAAATTCCTCAAAAAGCCTGAAGCAAGAGACATTATTCAAAATGCGTTGCAGGAATTCTCTGCACTCGATGAGTATAACATAGAGAGTGTAGAAGCCACACTTAGAAAGATTGCATCTACTTTACAGATAGGAACAAACAAAGTCTTTCAAACAATACGAGGTGCATTACTTGGAAAGCTTGTTACACCGGGACTATTTGAGAGTATAGTTGTTCTTGGGAAGGAAAAAACGAAAAGAAGGCTAAAACGAACTCTGGAAAAAATAGATTCACTTAACTGAGAACTAATGAGAAACACTAAAAGAACATTGGGTGATGCATATGAGAGTATTCAAGGCGTATTCTAACAATAGGATACAGATAGAGAAAATTGAGAATAACAACGGAAAGATTCTTGCTTACTCAAAATCATCGCCATTCTATCCGGATGGAAAAGGTGGTCAACTTGGAGATAGAGGAAGCATAGGTCCTGCACATGTACTATCGGTGAGGGAAAATGATGATTACATCATATGCGAGTTAGATAAAGAAATACAACCCGGGGAATACGATGTTACAATCGATGAAGAAAGAAGAATGGACATAGCCCAGCAGCACACTGCGCAACATATACTATCAGCTGCATTCATTGAAATTGCAAACATCAAGACGGTCAGCTTTCACATGGGGGATGAATACTGTACAATAGATGTGGAAACTGCATTCATAGAACCTGATGTACTCAACGAAGCAGAAGAGCTTGCAAACAAAATCGTACAAAGCTGCACAGAAGTTGAAGAAATAATCACAGATTTGGAAGGCTCAAGAAACTACTCACTGAGGAAACCATTAAGTGATAAAGTAAAAGGCGATGTAAGGTTGATAAAAATCGGACAATTTGACGTATCAGCCTGCAGTGGATTTCACACCGAAAATACAGGTGAGGTTGGAATGATAAAGATAATTGATACAGAAAAAGTAAAGGGCGAGCTGACAAGATTGTATTTTGTTGCAGGGATACGCTCGTTGAAGTACTTTCAAAAGTACAACTCTGTAATCAACGAACTTGCCAAGATGCTCACAACCTCTGTTGATGAATTGCAAGCAAGGATCGTTAAGATGCAAAATCAAATGAAAGAACAAGCATCGACTTTATCGAAAATTTCTGAAGAATACGCCCGTTGCATTTCAACGAATTTGAAAAATGATGGTCTAGTATATGTGGAAGGACACAACGAAGTTGGCAACTTCTTACTAAAGATTATGGATTTATCCAACAGAATAGTTGTTTTCTTCGATGGTACTCGATATCTTATCGCCTCGCATAAATACGATGTAAGGCCAATGATTAAGAAACTCATGGAAGTCTATGGTGGAAGAGGAGGTGGAAAGGCAGAATTTGCAAATTATCAGCCAGAGAAAAAAATGGAACGTAGTGACTTCGAGCGCATTTGTTCTGAAGTCTACCAGATATAACGTATTTTTATCAGACTCATTCAGACTCATAAAGATTCGTGAAAAATTTAAAACTACACAAGTTGGAGGTGTAAAGTCATGTTACGGATTAGGAAAAGTCTATTAGTTCTTCTTTTGGTGTCACTTCTTGCCATCTTTTCATTTGGAGATGCATTGAAATTTTTACCGCAGAACTATTCTATGTTGGTTTATGTACCTGATTTGCCAAAGCTATATGACTCGTTCAAAGCGTTACCAATAGGTCAAACTTTGTTGCTTGATACTGGTGTCGGACTCGAATCGTTGGTAAACGGTGTTTTGGAACAGCAACTTCTCTCGATGAAATATACAATGAGTGATTTTGACTTATTCACGAAAGAAATGCTCATTGCAACGGACAGTAACGGTAATATCAGTGTTGTACTCGGACCTGTAAAGAACCCAACAAAGGTGAAGAACGTACTCCAAAGCCTATTGGCTGAAGACACGATGAAACAAGTGCAATTCATGGAAAACTACTTCATATTCTCAAACACAAAAGTAGGTGGTGGAAAGGCACCAGCAGCTCTCCAAACAAACTTAAAAGGTAACCTTGGTGTGACTTACACGAATATATCCGATGGTAAGATCGCATTCGAAGGCTACGGATACCTAAGAGTAGAGAACAATGCACTCACTTTTTACGAAAAGATAGATGCAAAAACAAACGATGCAAAAACAGCCTTGAAATCACTTCAAAATGCAAAACCAATAGACATACTTAGTGACAAAAATGTTGGAGGAGACGTGCTCGTATTTGTCAACAGAGATATTCCAGATGCACTTCAGAAAGCCACAATTGGTGCGATACTTTCAGCATTGAATATCACTGATGTAAACGCATCCGGAAAGATGTACACAAGCATGGACATAGGTTCAGCAATTACCGATTTGATGAATACAGGTACGCAGAGTACTACTGGAAGCAGCTCGAATAAGAGCACATCTGCTAATGCCAATACTCAGCAAACTATTCCATCTATATCTTCTTATTCAGTGGTCTTTGGTTCCGGTTTGAAGATGCCGACTGAAGTAAAGAAATACGTCACGATAGGTGGAGAGAGATATGGCGTACTCGATACAGGCAACGGTATAACATCTTACATACTCATCAAGAGTGATAGAATGATAACGTACACTGTGGATCCCAGCAAATACAAGGCCGGGGATAAGGCGTTTTTCACATCCAACTACAATTCAAAGTATTTTGCAGGCATTCTCTTCAATTTTGAGCCGCTCATATACAACTTGGTTGGTAAGAAAGTCAAGTCTTCGGCAACTTTCTTTGGTAGCGTTGAAGGTGACTCCATAATAATGAGAGGTTCTGTTAAGTAATTTGAGCAATTTGATTAATCAGAAAACGTAAGGCAGAAGGTGCCATAATGGCTGATCAGAAGAATTCTTTTGGGAAAGTTATTGGATGTTTCTTCTACTTCTTTTTCTTCTTATTTTTTATTCTCATAATAATGTCATCCGTATTTTTTAACTTTAGGATATTTGCTCCCAGATTTCCTTCTTTTTTTGGCATTCTTTTCATTCTTTTTATCTTTTTCATCTTTTTTGTCATATATTCCATATCTGAGAAATCGAAAAAGGGATCAGGAAACAGCGAAAATGACAAGACAAAGTCTGCCCAGAAGAATCAAGAGAACATGAGAGGTGAGAGTTCCTCACAGTACGATTCTCAAAAAGCAGAAAAATCAGATTTGCAAGATGAACAAAACTATTACTCAAATGAGCAAGATGCGATAGAAGCATTCGAGGATACTTACGAAAAGGACAAAGAGAGTAATGGGCTGAAAAGTGAAGACGTTTACAAGGCCTTCTTACTTCTCAAGCTTAATCCGAACTCAACCTATACTCAAGTCAGTGAGAGATATTACGAACTGACAAAGAAAGTACATCAAAAGAAGATCAGTGAAAAAGACAAACAAAGAGAACTCGATGAATTAGAAAGGGCATACAACATAATCACTGAATATTTTTCGAAGAATTCTTAGAATTGTACTATTGTTACAATGCACTCCACGAAGTTAAATAGGACTTTAGGGAGTTGATTATATGGCGATTACTGTCGGTGTAGTATTTTTCATACTCCAATTGATTGCGATATTTCTACTTATTTATGCACTCATACTAATTTTTAGAATTATAACATCTCCAGAATCTGGAATGGATGTTGGTAATCAAAGAAGAGTAAGAAGAAACGTTGCTCCACCAGATAACGTAAACGATGAGATGCTTAAGAAAGCATTTAAAACATTTGGGCTATCACCCTCTGACGGTTATCCGGAGGCATCCTACAGATACTATCTCATAAGAAAGTGGCTCCAGTCATCAGACCTTGATGAACAGGAAAAGGCCAAGAGAATTGCTGAATTGGATGCACTTTTCGATGTGCTCGCAGATTACTATACGAAGAAATCGTAGGAACATAAATGCGTAATAATCAAGAAAGATAGGGAGGAAATCATTCCTCCCTATCTTTTTTCAGTAATCCTCCTGCACATCTCAACCGCTTGCCGCATACATAACTAAGCATATATCATCCATCCCAAAGGTATCCAAAATCAATGCCAAATGGTGGTACGTAATTTCTCATACACTGCATCAACAGTTCTTGAACAAAATCAGTGCATTAGTTGTCTAAACTTTATAAGCCTTTGAAGGAGTTTACTTTCTTTTGATCAAGAAACGCATGGTGGCAAGTAGGGATTGAACAATGGCATTCTCGTTACCTTATAAGCCTTTGAATAACTTGTGGACGTATATTCAGCCGTTAATGTGTTTCGGTGTGTTACCGAATTTCTTGAAACCATTGGGATGATCTGAGAATGTTGGATACATTGGGCTGGGTATACGACGCAGTTTGGATCAGGTGAGAATGATGTATACGTCCTAAAGTTGGATTCAAATGGAGATTTACACCCTTTTCAATGACAGATGTTGTGAAAAATGAGTCAGTTATTCATCACTTTAAAACAAACTAAAACAAAACCGGGTGTCAATCGCCCGGTTTTGTCTTTTTCATAAGTTCATTGCATATCTCAACCGCTTGCTGTGCATCTTTACCATAGATGCATCCAAATCTCTTTGCGAGTTCTTCGTTCATAGAAGCGCCACCTGCAATGATTGGTAATTCTATTCCTGCAGATTTTAAGGCTTTTACGACCTCGCCCACTTTGACGACAGTTGTTGTCATCATGGCAGATAATCCGACGATGTCTGGCTTCAGTTCTACAGTCTTTTGGAGAATGACTTGTGCGGGTATGTCTTTGCCAAGGTCTATGACTTCAAAGCCTGCACTTTCCAATACCGTTCCAACTATCTTTTTGCCTATGTCATGTATGTCGCCTTCAACCGTTGCCAGCAGCACTTTCCCCAACTTTATCGACTGACCTTCTGGAATCATTGCGCTTAGTTTTGTGAATAATGGTTTCACTGTCTCCGCAGCTAAGATGAGATGTGGTAGGAATATCTTGTTGTTGGCATACAATTTTCCGATTTCTTCCATGGCCTTCGTCAAGACGTCCTGAACAATTTCCAACGGTGACATGCGTGACGCACCTGAGCTGAGTGAGGTGATATACTTGTCTGCACTGATTTCATCACCTTGAATCAAGAATTTAACCAACTCATTTTCCACACCTTGAACCGGTGTGTCAATAACCTCTTTTTTCAGCATTTTCTTCATACCGTTTAAGATGTTCATCGTTGTCTGTTCTGCTGTGTTGAGGATGGCACCGCAAAGTCCTCGTTCCATTGCCAATGCAAGTAGTGATGCATTCAGGCTCTCGCGATTTGGCATACCGAAACTGAAGTTCGATAGTCCTATGCTCGTCCTTATCTTATCTGTTGAAAGGAGCCTTATCGTTTCAAGTGTGACGTTGTAATCTTCATTTGCACCAAACGGCAACACCAATGGATCTACGAAGATTCTATCTTTCTCTATACCTTGAGAAATTGCATATTCAACTGCCCATTTGCCTATCTTGTATCTTTCTTGTGCGCTCTTTGGTATCTCGTTTCCCATCGCGAGGATGACAAGAACGCCACCGAATCTCTTTAGTAGTGCAATCTTCTTATCAAGTTCTTCCTTTGTTGCCTTGGAAGAATTGATGAGTGGTCTACCTGGATATTCGAAAAGTGCCGTTTCCAGAAATTCCTCACTCTGTATATCCAAAGACAATGGGATACTCACTATCCTATCGAGTTCAATCATCACTTTTCTAAAATGTTCTTTACTCAAGAAAGTCTCGTTGCCAAGATTGATGTCCAAAACTTGCGCACCTTCATTCTCCTGTTCTCTTGCTAATTTCAATACATTTTCAAAATCGAAATTCCGTATCTTTTCTTGGAATTTCTTCTTCCCAGAGGCATTTATTCGCTCACCAACGATCAAGAATGGCGAGATATTGACCATGTACGTTCTATTCGAAATAACATCCAATTTCTCAATATTTCTCTTTGCAGGTCTCTTGTCCTTTAGGTGTTTTGTCATGTAATTTATGTGTTCTGGACCTGTACCACAGCAGCCTCCGACGATGTTTACTCCAACTTGGACATGGTCTTCCATGTGTACTGTGAACTCCTCAGGGCTAGTCTTGTACACCAGTCTTCCTCCAGCGGTTAGAGTTGGTTTACCTGCGTTGGGCTCTGTGAAAATAGGCTTTTTCGAAAAGAGTGCGAGTTTCCTTGCGAGTGGTACCATCAGTTGGGCTGTCAGTGTGCAGTTCATACCAATGGCGTCGACATCCAAATCGTTGAAGAGTGATGCGTAAATCTCTAAGCTTGTACCGGTCACAGAAACACCGTTTTCTTCAAACGTCATGCTGACGAGTAATGGAAGGTCCTGAGTCACGTCGCGCACCGCAAGATAAGCGAGTTTCAGTTCCTTTATATCACTCATTGTTTCTATTATGAATCCGTCGACACCTCCATCGTACAACAATTGTGCCTGCTCTTTGAAGACGTTGTACACGTACTCAGAATCGAGTTCTCCAAATGGTACAACCATCTCTCCAACTGACGAGATGTCACCAAGTACGTACACATCTTTACCAATGCACTCTCTTGCCTTATTGGCTGCTTTTTTAGATATTTTTACTGCATTGATGTTTATGTCGCGGAAAGAATCTTCGCAGTTCAACTTTCGTAGTTTGTGACGATTTGCACTGAATGTGTTAGTTAGTAAGAAATCTACGCCCGCTCTGACGTATTCATCTTGCAGTTGGACTACCGCATCTGGATTGGTTATATTGAGTAGTTCTACAGGTGCACTGCCTTTGGTGATGCCGCGTTTGAAGAATTCTGTACCATATGCACCATCGATAAATAGTATTCTTTCATTTACAAGCTTAGAAAAGAGTTTTCTATCCAAAGTAATCTCTCCCTACATTGATTTTTTTACTTTCCAAAAACTCTCTCAAACACTGCCTTGGTTGATTGGCCTCTGCCCATGGTAAAGACATGGATACCCGGTGCACCATAATTAAGCAGCTCTTCTACAAGTCTTGCCGTATAATCCACTCCTATGCGAAATTCCTCTTTCTCCGTCTTAGCTTCCTGCATCTCACGAACAAATGACTCTGGTATGTTGACGAAGAACTTTCTTGGTATGCTGTAGATAGATTTCAAACTCACAATTGGCTTTATTCCAGGAATTATGGGTACGTTGATAGAAAGTGCACGTGCCATCTCGACAAACCTTTTGTAAACATTGGCATCGAAGACCATTTGGGTGATGATGTAATGTGCGCCCATGTCTACCTTTTCTTTGAGATGTCTCATATCTTCTTCCAAATTAGGGGATTCGAAATGCTTTTCTGGATAGCCTGCAACTCCTATACAAAAATTCGTAGGATGTGCATTCTCGCATGGGTACAGGTACTCACACTTGTTCATGTTGGAAATCTGTTTTACCAGTTCGCTTGCATGCCGATAACTTTCCTTTTCAACCTCCGCAGATTGATTCTCGTACTCGCCGCGTATGACGAATAGATTTTCCACACCGATTAGATTCAAATCTATGAGCATATCTTCTATTTGATACTTATTCATTCCATAACAAAGCACGTGTGGGACAACATCGACGTTGTAACGTCTCATCAAAGCAGCAGTTATTCCCACTGTACCGGGCCTTTTGACTTTTGGTACCTTTACAATTCGTTCGTTCAATTCTACATATGTCATTTCCGGTGCATGTCTTGTGACGTTGATGAAATTTATAGGATATTGCATCAGTTGGTCTAAAGCAGAGTATATCTCTTCGATATTTTGTCCTCTATTTGGCGGTAGAATCTCTATAGACAAGACTTGTCCTTCCTTTATCTTATCAATTACTTTCACACAGTCACCTCTTCTCACACTTAACTACTTGACTCTTCTATCAACTTTATCCTGTGCTTTCCTGCAATGCCAACCTTATCCTTGTAGACGATGACAATTGTTTGAACATACTCGTTTAAACCAGATTTCAAAACTTTTTCTATATCTTCCTCACCTTTTACCTTGTTACAATAAGCTGTTGCGAATGCATCCGAGATACTTGCCGAATCACATACAATGGTTACAGCGTCGGCCTTTCCAAAGCTAAATGAATGTCCAACTGTACCAGAGGATGTGCATACACCGTGTACACCGGGTGGTATTTCCAATCCGATTTTGCCAGATAGTGGGGAGTTACCGGCATATATGGCAGTTGTTATCGGCTCAGTATTCTTGATGAATATATCACCACCGTTTTCAACGATGACCTCTTTGCAATGAAACTTGTCTAGCAAGAACTTCCCTACTTCTTGTGCAATTGCACCGGCTACTGCCGCCATCGGTCCCACAGACGCAACAGTAGAAGCAAATAGCATCTGCCTAATAACTTCCGGTCTATTTATGTCATCGTTGAGATTGAGAGGTTCAAATGAAGTCAAGAAAGCTGGATTTCCGTCTATGAATGATTCAATTTCTTCTCGCAATTTGACGACAAGAGCATAAGTATCTTCTAACATGTTTCTATTGAAGATGTCCACACCAATCCAGAGGTCTGTTTCTTTATAGCTTATTGTAAATCCTGTGAATCTACCATTGTGCCAATTCCTGTAGAAGCGATCCGTTTCAAGCATCTGGAGGCAGCTTCACCCCCACTGGACAAGCATCAGAACATAGACCGCATAACGTACATTTTTCCTTATCAAATCCGAATTTGCCATCGACAAACGTGAGTGCATCCGAACCACACAAACTTATGCACGCTCCGCAGTTAACACAGAGCAACTCACTAGTTTTTGTACTATACTCACTCTTCTCCAACTTCTTAGTCAGTTTTTTGACAGACCGCTTTTCGTTGAACAATTCAACAGGTTTAGTGAGCAAGAAATTGCCATCTTGGATCCAATCTTTCAGCTCGCTTGCAATTTCCCGTGCCATCGTCAAACTTGAAAGGGAAGATGTCTTTACCTTCTCACCATCTATCTCAATCCAACCTGACCTGAGCTGTGCATAATTGTAACGACCAATTACGGGCTTATCCCATCTGCCGTAGTCTTCAAGTTCAGTTTCAATATCTTCGTTACTGCGTGAGACGTAGTATGCGATTTCTTCATCAAGTACAGGAATCGGTACACCGATTCCAATAAAGATCGTCACACCGTAATTTTTAAAATAGGCAGCCCTTATGTATCGTGGATTCATTTTCTTTGCATCGCCTACAACTGCCAACGTTCTTGAACCATTGAGTGGTATGCCGTGTTTGTTCGTCTTCACATCGTTTTTGAATTGAGTTCCGGGCCACACGACGTATCCCACTCCGCCGCACAGGAATATTCTCGTTCCAAGTCCAATGGTTAGGAGATTTGGGTCTTTTAAGAGCGGACTCAACTCACCGGAAGTAGAATAAGTCACATTACCGAAATGTGGCAACAACTTACCCATGTACGTATATATGATTTTCTCAGAACCATTTGTTGCAGCAGCATAATTTTGGTAAGCATTCCTTGGATTAAAAAGGAAAAAATCGTTGATCATGTCTCTATTTACATAGCCTTCAAATTCTTTTCTTGGGTAACAATCAGTGCCCTTTCCAAAGGCCTTTAAATAGAGGTCTTCACCTCTTATCAATGATTCTATGAGATGTGCACCGCCAAATGTCTTATCATCTTTCGATTCTTGAGTGGCACCTATGTATCCATCGACTGCAGCAAGACCACCGTATACCTCAACTCCGGATAACTCTATCTTCTCCATACGCATGGGTGGGGTAGTGTGTCCGAAATTTATAAATGCACCGCTCGAGCACATGGGTGCAAAGGTAGCCGTTGTCACAACATCTACCTTTTGTGCCACCTCTTTCACACTCGACTCTTTAGCCATCTTAACTACCTCTTCAGCAGTCAAGATAACCGCATCACCACGCTTGATTTTCTCGTTGATCTCCTCAATGTCTTTCAAATACGTCACCCCCAAAAAATTCCTCGTGTATGGCCTTCAAAGCCTTTTCTCTATCTTCACTATTGACTATGAAATATGTTGTCACATCAGACGCACCTGCCGAAATCATTTCCACGTTAACACACTGTTTTGAGACAGCGGAAAAGATTCGTGCAGCTACGCCATGCTTTCTCAAGATGCCATCTCCAACGGCTGCAATCAATGAAATTCCTGTCTTGTAGCAAATATCCTCAACTTCAGCAATTTTCATTCGCGACGTTATTCGTTGACATCGCTCCACATCGTGGCTAGAGATGAGCACGTTTATACTTGTCTGAGCAGTTACTACAGATTTTATATTTACACCTTCGTTCCCAAGTGTTGAAGCAATAAATCCCAAAATTCCTGGAACACGCCCGACGTTGGATCCTTTGAATTGGATGATAGCTACATCATCTGTGAACGAAATACTCTTCACGATAGATTCTGTTACGAACGCATCTGAAGAGATTATCGTATCTGGATTTTCGAGAGAAGTGAATGAATTTATGTTGTATACGTAGAGTGGTATCTTCTTCTTTCTTACAGGATCTACAGCTGCATGGTGCAATATCTTTGCACCGAAATACGACAACTCGGCTGCTTCATCGTAGTTTAGCTTTTCAACCGATTTGACGCCAGGTACAATTTTCGGATCACTCGTCATGAATCCGGAAACGTCTTTGTACAAGTCAACCCTTTTTGCATCAATGCAGTATGCAATGCAAGTTGCAGAATAATCGCTTCCACCACGTCCGAGTATCGTGACTTTGTTTTCATACATGCCATAAAAACCTGGGACCACGTAGTTTCTATCTTCCTTGAAATATTCCTTTAAATTCTTCTCACTGGTGGTCAAATCTACAGACGCACCATTGAATTTGCCATCCGTTACAAGTCCAAATTGTTCAGGCAATGCTTCTTCGAAATTCAGGCCCATTTTGTTCAAATACTCTGTCAACAAGAGAGAAGAGCATCTCTCACCGTGACTTACAACGTAGTCGTGGACAAAATCGGGTACCTCTCCTATGAGTTGTGTGCCAATGAGCATATTTCGTATTTGATACACTCTCTCCTTTAGTGGAGTAAATTCTTCGCCAAGAAAGTCACGATACGTGGAATAAAGATGGGATAGAAAACCATCTACATCGAGTGTTCTTATATTTTTCACAGCATTGATTAGCGAATTTGTAACTCCATTTAGCGCAGAAACAACTATGACAAGTGGCTCATTGTACATTCTGATTACTTCCAGTATCGTTGAAAGATCACTCCGCCGTCTTAGATTTGAACCACCGAATTTAAGCACAGTCTTGTCCATTTTTCCAGCTCCTCTTTTTGCAGTTACATCGATAGATTTATTTGAAGGCTCCCCAAAGAAACTAAAGTAAGATAGAATGCATTTTTTACAATTATAGACCATAAAATAATTTTTGGAAGTTAAGTTTGCCGTAGATATGGTGAGATATTCACATTCTAAACCCACTAAAAAGGAATATAGACGAATATCAAATAGGACGTATAGCGAACTATTTATTGTAGATCCAAATAAACGGTAAGAACGCTCTATTGAGATTTTCCAATTACCAATGTGAGAGGATACATTTGCAAAGTACTTCTCAAGGTAGAAAGTTCACGGTCTCTGTCAAATAAATCATCCTTTCTGAACTTTGGTGCAAGTGAGAACAACATTTCTACCACCCCCTCATTTTGACTATATGTATTCTACCACTTCTGATAGCGGAAGTAACTTCCGGTGGCGGAAGTAATCAAATATACCCAACGTAGAACGTAGGTTCTGAAATGCAACATACCGAAATTGAATGTGATAATTATCAAGCTCATCTTCGCTGAGTATGTTCGAAATGCGTACTATCAATTGTTGACAAGAATATACGAAAATATATAATAGACTTGACAATAAAGCTCCGCAGTATAAATTGGCAATTCAACATCGATTGTTGAATGCTAATTTGGAGGTAGAAGATGAACGGAACGAATGGAACACAGAGAGAAAATGAAAGTGCACATCATCACCATGACCATCATGGACATTCTCACAACCATGGTACGCTAGTCGATTCTGAAATAAGCGGTATTAGATTACTGTACGTCGTGTTGCTGAATTTTGGTATCACAGCTGCCGAATTGATCGGTGGATTGATAGCAGGTAGTTTATCTTTGATTTCTGATTCACTTCACAATTTTAGTGATGCGATGTCGATCGTTGTCACATATTTAGCACACAAGATATCCTTGAGAGAACCTTCTGAGAAGAAGACCTTTGGATACAAACGTTCCACCATTCTTGCAGCATTTCTTAATTCTCTTACTCTGCTAGTGATCGGTGGTTTCCTTATCAAAGAAGCTATCGAGAGATTTGCCAACCCACTAAGAGTCGGTAGTATAACGGTTATCTGGGTTGGTTCGATCGGATTGGTTGCCAATCTGTTGAGCATGTATCTGCTCAGAAAATGGTCTGGGAAAGATATGAACATAAGATCAGCATACCTACACATGTTTACAGATGCGCTCTCTTCTGTCGTAGTCATACTCGGTGCAGTGATAATGAGCTTTTCAAATTTGAATTGGATTGACCCATTACTCACAGTTCTCATAGCTGCTTATGTGATAAAAGAGAGTTTTGAAATACTAACTAAGTCTATCAACATTCTCATGCAATCTGCACCTGAGGTTGCCGACGTGAACACGATAGTTGAGCAACTGAAAAAAATCGATGAGGTGCAGGATGTACATCACGTGCACATTTGGAGCCTGGATGAAAATACTGTTTTCTTTGAAGCACACATAAATCTCAAAGAAGATTTGCCGGTGAGCGAGACGATGAATATAGAAAGCAAGGTCAAAGATCAACTCAAGTCATTTAGCATCTCACACGTAACGATACAATTTGAATACAATGGCTGTCCTGAGTGTGGTGTTATAGAAGAGTCTGATGTATAGCAATTAATGCATAAGTGACCGATTATTCAACGATGCCAGCTATACAAGTTGTGGTTTTTCGTGGTATCATGATACCTGAATCTAGTACAGTTATCTCACTATCTAAATTGAGTAACTCAACGTATTTTTTGTTCGTTCGAATATCTAAATCACCATAGCCGGGTGAAAATCTCATCGAGAGGGCTTTACCATTTTCTTTCTTGAATTTTTCTTCAAATGTATCGTTGAGTTTTTCAAGTGATTCCGATGCCCATGAATCGAGTAGGAAACTCAGATAGACCGAGAATTTGCTAAGTTCTTCTATTTTTTGGTCGATCTCTTTCCCAAGTGTAGAGATAAATATGAGAAATCTGTTGTATTTTGCAAATTGCGAGGGTATAGAATAATCTGGCAATTCAACCCTTTGAAATGTTCGCCAGAACAACTTCGGCTTTGCACATTCAAGGCCCAAGAGATAGATTTCATTGACATCTTTCATGATATTCTCATCGTTTATTGCCTCTGTGTATCTGATACCTGCCCTTGCAAGAAATAGTTTTTTTTCGGGCATGTAATCTGTTTTATCGGGAACAAATATGTTGGGTGTTTGTCCAGACATTTTTCCATCTCCCAAGTTGGTGATTGAATTATTCTAATAAAGTATACACTGTCATTCGTTCAATGTAAATCGTTGAAGGTGCTTAGGAGGCTTTAGATGAAAGAAACAATTAATGGCAAAATCGGTGTTGAAAATCTGGATATATGTAAACAATGCGGCGGAAAATGTTGCAAGTCCTATCCTGGTCCCGCAACGCCTGATGATTTTGGAGCGCCGGATAGACAACGCATGTACGATGAATTGTACACCTCACTAAAATCTGGTAGATGGACTGTTGATTGGATAGACCAAGAACAGGAACATTACTTCGTTAGACCGGTGGTGAAAGGATTCGAGTCGAGCGTTTTTGACCACAGGTACATGGGGGAATGTACCTTTCTCACACCGACCGGTTGTGAGCTTTCTTTCAAAAATAGACCGGAAAGTTGCAGAATGCTTGTACCGAAGGTCAATGAAAGATGTGACCCACAAGGCTATACGAGGGCTTATGTAGTAAAGATGTGGCAGCCGTACATTGACGTACTGATAAAAGCTGCCACGGACGTTGAGAAATTCGATATGGATATTGACTTTAATTTGTGACTAGCTCTTTTTCCACTCTTTGAATGCGTTCGTTATTGGTAGCCGTCTGTCTTTTCCGAACGCCCTTGGTGTAATCTTCGGACCGGGCGGTGTTTGTCTGCGTTTGTATTCGTTCACATCTACCATCCAAGCTACTCTTTTCACTGTCTCTTCATCGAAGCCTTCTGCGATGATGTCTTGTACGCTGTAATCTTCCTCTACGTACATGCGTAATATCTCATCCAATACAGGATAAGGCGGCAGTTTGTCTTGGTCGGTTTGATTTTCTCTCAATTCAGCGCTCGGTGCCTTTTCAAAGACCCTTCTTGGTATTATCTCTTTACCTGCTTTCTCATTCACGTACTCTGCAAGTTCGTACACTAATGTCTTGTAAACATCTTTGATTACTGCATACCCACCTGCAGTGTCTCCGTAAAGTGTTGAATAACCAGTACTACTCTCACTTTTGTTGCCAGTTGTAAGTACGATCCAGCCGAATTTGTTCGATAAAGCCATAAGTATCACACCACGGATTCGCGCCTGTAAGTTTTCTTCGGTTGTGTCAAATGGCAATTCACCAAAGATCGGTTTGAACGTGTCCAGATATTTCTCGTACACATCCAATATCGGAATCGTCAAATATTTTATGCCAAGGTTTTCCGATAGAAGTCTTGCATCTTCCTTACTATGTTCGGAAGAAAATGGGCCGGGCATTGAAACGCCAATTACGTTATCTTTCCCAAGTGCATCAACAGCTATGCATGCAACAAGAGAGCTATCCATCCCACCACTGAGTCCGATGACTGCTTTCTTCATCCCATTTTTGGTGATGTAATCTCTCGTATTCAGTACAAGTGCATGGTACACCTCTGCAGCCTTTGGTAACGCTGTTTCTATTCTTTTATCGATCCTTGGCTTGTGTTCGGTATATTTGAAATCTATATCTAGCACTTCAAGCTCATTTATCGTTCTCTCATCGAGGTTGTGTTTATCTTGTCGTCGCCTCGGATCTCTGAGTCTTGCCTTATCTATGCTAACTAAATCAATATCGGCAATTAGAAAATCTTCCTCAAATTGCTTTGCTCTGGCTATTACTTCTCCGTTTTCCTTTATAACCAAACTTGCACCATCAAATGCCAGTTCATCTTGACCACCTACACAATTAACGTACGCAACGGCAGCTAAGTTATCGTTTGCTCTAACAGATAGCATACGTTCTCTCCAAGACAATTTCCCCATGTAATAGGGCGATGCAGATATGTTGATTATGATTTCAGCATCTCCGACGAGTGCCTCCGTTCTGGCAGGACCACCGGGATACCAGATGTCTTCACATATCGTGATACCGATTTTCATACCCTTGAACGAGACAACAAGTGCCTTATCACCGTGCTGGAAATACCTCATCTCATCGAAAACACCGTAGTTTGGTAGATAATTCTTGTGGTACTTTCCCACAACTTTTCCATCGTGAAGAACGGCCGCACCGTTGTATATGTCACCTTCTTCATCGACAAATCCGACGACAACCATCAAATTATCTGGCACGTGCGATGCAATGGTGCTGAGCGCTTCGATATTCCTCTGTATGAAATGTGGTTTGAAGAGCAAATCTTCGGGTGGATATCCCGTGATTGTCAATTCCGGAAAGGCAAGTACATCCACTCCTGTTTTAACTGCTCTTTCAATTTGCTCAATTATTCGGCGTACGTTTCCATCAATATCACCAACTGTCGTATTGATCTGTGACAATCCCAGTCTTATTTTCCGCACAAGCTATTCCTCCCCCATACTGATTTGTCATTCATTTTTCTCTTTTGATTTCTTAACCGCCATCAACATGAATGGTAAGACAGTTAATGTAAGCAAAGTTGCCGTTGCAATGCCCAAGGAAACGAGAATGGCAACTCTCTTGAAGAGTACGAGCTCTCCACCGATAAGCATCGTCATGAATCCGCCGATTATCCCGAGTGCATTACCAATGATCGAAGGACCAACATTTTTTACCGTAAGGAGTATGTCTCTTGTCCTATCGTATTCATGACCGATGTGTATGGAGTAATCTATCGCAAGCCCTATGATTATACCTGAAGTTATTGCAGTTGAAATCTCCAATTTCATGCCAAATATCGCCATGTATACAAAGTTCATCACAGTAGCTATTATCACAGGACTAGTTAACTTAAGAGCTTCTGATATACGTCTGAAGACGATCCATATTGTTATGAATACTATTATCAGTGCGGCAAAGAGACTTTGAAGCTGGTTTATCAAGATGGTATCGTTCACTGCCTTCCAAATGAAAGGTGTACCTGCTAGGAAGTAGTTATATGGCAAATCTTTCAACGCACTTTCTATCAATTGTGTGACTTCTTCAAGGTGATCGCTGCCAGACTTTGTAAGATTGACTGTAAGCCTTATCGTCTTGGCGTCCGCTATGTAGTTTCTAAGTAACGGCTGACTTCTAGCTGCAAGCGTAAGTAATGTGATTGGGACATCGGTTGGAAAGTCCACATTTGTTATATACTCTGAATTTGATAGATCAGCGATTATCTTCTCTATGTTCGCATTGTCACCAGGTAAGAATATCCCTGCAGGCTTTTCCAAAACTATGTATATGCTATCGCGTAGTTCAAATTTCTCCTCCAACAATTTGTATCCCACATTTATATCTGAGTTCTTTGAGAAGTAGTCCGTGCTTGTAAGACCAATCTTGATCTTTGAAATCAAAAATGGTGACGAAATCAATGCGGCAACTATGATCACGATAATTACCCAAGTAGCTTTCTTTCCTATGAAATGAATGCCAAGGTCTCTTGGTTTATTTTTGGATTTCCTGCTTGCTTGTTTGAGGAGCTCACCACCAACTGTCAAAGTTAAAACAAAATCAAGAAATAAACCTACGGAGACATATATACCAAATTCTCTGAACGCGGGGATTGTAACAAACACAAAAGAACCAAATCCGACAGCAGTTGTCAACATTGAGAGGAATATGGGTTTGTAGATTTCCCTTTTTGCATCCTCATCTCTGAACAACGAGTTGTAGTAATGTAGTGGATAAGCCGAGCCTATGATTATGAGAAACGATGGAATCATTGCAGTGAGCATATTTAGTACACCATTGAGTGAGAAAAGAATACCGAGTGTAAACAATGAAGCTAATAAAGGAATGAAAAGCGATATAAGTGCAGCTCTAACACTTCGAGTCTGATAGTAGAATATGATGAATATAACTAAGAACATCACTATTGGATAAAAGTACATCGAACGCTGCAACTCATCGAAAAGCATGTTATTTACGGAAGCTTCAGATATCACTATCACGGGCTCGCTCTTCAAATTGTTCGTTATCTTCCTTACGGCAGCTTCTACTTCATTTTCGTTCTTTGCATTTGTATTCAAAACGGTCAGTAACATCGCGTAATTTTTGTCATTGGAGACAAATGTCTTTAGATTCGAAGGTAGATCCTCAAAATCTATAGCATCATCAACGATGTGCACGCTTGTACCGGGATAGTTCAGTACGGATATCACCATTTCTACATTTTCCATCTTCTCGATCTTTTCTTGAAGAGTCCTCAAACCTGACAGTGCACCTGGAGTGTCGAGTGGTACAGGTGATTTGTATATAACACTCACATTTGTTAGATCTCCAAATTTGGAACTCATCTTCATTTCATTTTGAAGCGCAGGATTGTCTATTTCCGAAATGGGCCTTCCCGGCTTGTATCCTGGTAGGAAGGTTTCTATGCGTGTTTCGATCCGTGCATTGCCTACTATTATTACCAACGACAAGATCAATAACAGCACAGAAATTATTGTGAATTTGTACTCGTAAACTTTATCCAGAAATTTTGAAAGTGCATTTGGCACGGCGGTGCCCTCCTTTTTTGCTTTAACAGAACAGCGTTTGACTTGTAGTATACAATAATATACACATTACTTGTTATATGTAAATCATTTTCTTTGTCATCCCACCATCAACCACAAAGTATTGTCCAGTTATGAATCCACTCTTTTCATCGTCAATCAAGAACTCTATTAAATTGGCGATGTCTTCTACCACCCCAGCTCTTCCAGTTAGATGCTGTTTATGGTCTTGTTCAGTGACTTGTTCATTTTCGTGCAATATCCAACCGGGACAGATTGCGTTAACGCGGACACTTGGACCCAACGAATTTGCAAGTGCATGCGTGAGTCCTAAGATTCCAGCCTTTGAGGCACTGTATGCCTCATTGCCCGGTTCTGACATAAGTGCCCTTGTTGATGAGATATTTACTATTGCACCTCTTCCGGGATTTTCCAACATCAATGGAACACCGAACCTTGCCATCAGAAAATAGCCTGTCAAATTCACATCGATTGCACGCTTCCACTCTCCAACGCTTAAATCCAGAAAATTTTTGAATTGCCCAATAGCCGCATTGTTTACAATCGCATCTAACCTACCAAATCGCTCCTTCAATTCTATGTAGAATTCTGCCATAGCGTACTCATCTGAAACATCTCCAACGTACAGAAACACATTCCCACTTTCTTTCTGTGGAAAGTTATCCAAGGCTCTCTTGTCGTGATCAATTATTCCAACTTGCCACCCGTTGTTAAGAAATTTCAGTGCCACTCCTTTACCTATATTATTTGCTCCGCCACTGATAACAATAACTTTCCTTTCAACTTTTCCTTCTGTCATATATTTTCACCCACTTTCACCCACTTTTCACATTCTAATTGTTGTAAACTAGCATAATAAATTATACCACTAGTGATATAATAAGAAGTAAGTAGATCAAAAATTTGAATGATTTTGTGTACATCAGTATTTTGGGGGTGATATCATGTTCAAACCCAAGATGAAAAACCACTCTAAATACATAGCTACATTAAGCATCGTAGTTTTAACGATACTCTCGATTTTCTTTTCAGCGGCAACTTCCTCAAGTACGACAAAGGAGGCGAGCAAGGTGGATAGTTTAAACGTAACAAGTTCATTTAAAAACGGTGAGTTTATACCCAAGAAATACACCTGTGAGGGAGAAGACATTAGCCCTGAACTTGTTATCACAGACATCCCTGCAAATGCCAAAACAGTGGCCATCATATGCGATGACCCGGATGCACCGGTTGGTACATTCGTACACTGGGTATTGTGGAATCTGCCAGTTAAAGGCACGAAAGCTGTTGTAGCTGAGAATTTGAAAAAGGTGGACAAATTGGCCGATGGTACACGGCAAGGATACAACGATTTTGGTAGAGTTGGATACAATGGTCCATGTCCTCCAAGAGGACATGGCGCGCACCATTATCATTTCAAAGTCTATGCCCTCGACACAACTTTGGATATCAAGGGGAATGTAAAAAAGGCTGATCTTGAAAAGGCAATGAAAGGTCACATATTGGCTCAGGGAGAGATTGTCGGATTGTACGAGAGAAAATGAATTTGTAGAGACCACATACAAAATGCATGCCCAGAGGATGTATGATATAATTATTCGTACAAATTATACAGATTATAGAAAATGGCTGATTTTGAGCAATATAGAAAAACTAAGAATCGGAGGTATCTTTTGTGGAACGAGTCTTTGTAGTGAGGTATTCAGAGATAGGACTAAAGGGTAAGAACAGAGAGTTCTTTGAAAAGCGACTTATAGATAACATAATAACCATAGTTAAACCGGCGGCTGTAAACAAGAGATATGGCAGAATTATTGTAAGGATAGGTCGAAACGATCCAAATGTACTTGAAGAGCGACTGAGATATGTCTTGGGCATTCAGAATTATAGTCTTGGCTATGCACTACCTCACGATTTGGAGCAGGTAAAGGATGTTGCACTAAAGCTCGCCCAAAATGAGGTGGAAAACGGTGCAAAATCTTTCAAAGTAGCGGCTCAACGTGGATTCAAAGAATTTCCAATCAACAGTATGGAATTGAATAGAGAAATTGGTGGATACATCTTTGAGAACGTAGCAAATCTAAAGGTAGATGTTCACAACCCTGATTTCGAAATCGGTATAGATGTCAGAGAAAAAGAGATCTTCGTTTTTTGTGGAAAGAAGGCCCTCTCAGGTGGTCTACCAGTTGGAGTTTCGGGTAGAGCGATGTTGTTGCTGAGTGGCGGTATAGACAGTCCAGTTGCCGGATGGTACGGTATGAAGCGTGGCCTTGAAATACAGACACTTTCGTTTCTCAGCCCACCAATGACAACCGAAAAGTCCGTACAGAAGATTTTAGACCTCGGGAAGGTATTGTCAAGATATCTTCCCAACCCATTGAAAATGTGGATTGTGCCATTAACGGATATACAGATGTACATAAAAGACAACGCACCGGATGAGTATTCTCTCATATTACAGAGAAGGTCTATGATGAGAATAGCGAATATGATAGCACGAAGAAATAAGGCAAAAGCACTCATTACTGGCGAGACGTTGGGACAAGTAGCAAGCCAGACTTTGACAAATATGACTACGATAGAAGATGCAAGCACACTGATGGTCTTAAGACCGCTAGTCGGATTTGATAAGATAGAGACAACAAAAAAGGCAAAAGAATTGGGAACGTTTGATATCTCTATTCAACCTTACATAGACAGTTGTACTGCGTTTGCACCGAAGAGACCTGCGACGAAGTCAGACATAAACGAGGTTAGGGAGATAGAATCGAAGTTGGAAAAACTCCATGATTTGGAATATGAAGCATTCAAAAAACGTGAGCTGTATAAGATAACCAACGAATAATGCCCACGACAAGGTGTATTAATTTACTTGTTTCGTTCAAAAAGCTAACATAATGCTAACATAATATGGTATAATTAAAACGTGAGGGAAAATGTATCTCAACATCAAAAACATGGGAGGTTGAAAGTATGTACGTAAATACAAAAGACATTCTTGAAAAGGCAAGTAAAGAGTATTATGCAGTTCCAGCATTCAACATCAACAACATGGAGTTTTTCCATGCTATTTTAGATGGTGCAGTTGAAAAGAAGGCACCAGTAATCATTGAAACAAGTGAAGGCGCAATAAAGTATGCAGGAAATGGTGATGTGCTTAAAGGCGCACAATATTTTGTTCAGCTGGTGAGATTATTTGCCGATAGTGTCGATATACCAATCGCTTTACACCTTGACCATGGCAAGCATTTCGAGTATATAATAGCGGCGATAAAGGCAGGATACTCTTCGGTGATGATCGACGCTTCTGAAGAACCGTTTGAGGAAAACCTGGAAAAGACAAAAGAAATAGTTAAAATTGCACATGCTGCAGGTATTTCTGTTGAAGCCGAGCTCGGTCAATTAGCAGGAATAGAAGACAATGTTTCTGCAGAAGAATCTGTCCTCGTCAATCCTGAACAAGCAAAGGCTTTTGTCGATGGTACAGGCGTTGATTTCTTAGCCCCTGCAATTGGAACAAGCCACGGTGCATTCAAATTCAAAGGTGAGGCAAAACTCGATTTCGACCGTCTCAGAAGAGTTAAAGAACTCACTAAGATACCGCTAGTATTGCACGGTGCATCGAGTGTACTACCTGAATATGTAAAACTTGCCGAAGAATATGGCACAGACCTTGGTGGAGCAAAGGGTGTTCCAGAAGAGGAAATCAAACAATGTGTCACGCTTGGCATAAACAAAGTCAATACCGATACGGACCTGAGAATTGCATTTATTGCAGGTATGAGAAAGTTCCTCAAAGAAAATCCAAAAGAATTCGATCCAAGGCACTATCTTGGTGCTGGAAAGAAATTGGTAAAGGAAGTCGTTATGAATAGACTTGAGTTCCTTGGAGCTGCAGGAAAAGCATAATGAATAAATGATACTTCAAAAGCAGAGAGTTTTGAAAAATACAGAGAATCGATTGCAGGTAGGAGGGGGTTGAAGTGCGAGTTTTAATAGTCAACTGCGGTAGTTCATCGATAAAGTACCAGTTTCTTGACATGGATACAGAACAAGTCTTGTGTAAAGGTTTGGCAGAGAGAATAGGTATACCCGGGAGCAAGATCGTCCATAAAAAAGGAGACCAAAAGGCCGTAGTTGAGAAGCCCATGAAAGATCACGAAGAGGCCTTGAAATATGTACTTGAATTGATTGTTGACGAGAAAGTTGGCGGAGTAAAAGAGTTGAAAGAGATAGATGCAGTAGGTCACAGAGTTGTTCACGGTGGCGAGAAATTTTCTGGCTCAGTGCTCATAGACGACGAGGTGATGAGTGCTATCGAAGAATACTCCTACCTTGCTCCACTTCACAATCCACCAAATATAATGGGAATAAAAGCGATGATAAAACTTTTGCCAGGAGTTCCTAATGTTGCCGTCTTTGATACTGCATTTCATTCCAAGATGCCCGCGAAGGCATATCTCTATGCGATACCATACGAATACTACAGAAAATACAAAATCAGAAGATATGGATTCCACGGTACAAGCCATAGATACGTATCAAGAAGAACCGCCGAAATATTGGGAATGGATTATAACAAATCAAAAATAATAACTGTCCATCTTGGTAATGGTTCATCGATTGCTGCTATCATGAATGGCCGCAGTATCGATACATCGATGGGTTTCACACCACTCGAAGGTCTCGTCATGGGAACTCGTTCTGGAGATTTAGACCCATCAATCGTGACATTCCTCATGGAAAGAGAAGGAATGACATCGGAAGAGGTATACACGATTTTGAACAAGAAGAGTGGAGTCCTTGGCCTAACAGATGGATTCAGCTCTGATATGCGTGACATAGAAGAAAGAGCATTAAATGGAGATCCCGTTTGTAGATTGGCACTTGATATCTACGAGTATAGGATTGCAAAATACATTGGTTCATACGTAGCTGCAATGAATGGTGTTGACGCAATAGCGTTTACGGCAGGTGTGGGTGAGAACTCACCAGTTACAAGAAAGGGAGTCTGTGAACATTATTTAGGTTACCTTGGAATATGCATAGATGATGAAAAGAACAACATCAAAGGTGAAGAAAGAGTGATCTCAACACCAGATTCAAAAGTAAAGGTATTAGTCGTACCGACAAACGAGGAACTCATGATTGCAAGAGATACGAAAGAGATCATCGAAAAGGGTATAAAGCAATTGGAGTATTGATTTATTAGGCTTAGTACGTTGGAGGATAGAAGGTCCCAGCGATATTGTTTGTAGTCTTCGTAGCACATAAGTCGAACGATATAATCAAATACAAAAATGAGATGTTGGGCACCTTGTGCCCAACATTCTTTATGAAAGTGAAATAACTGAGTTCAGGAAAATATCATTTAGAATCTAACATAGTCGTAGTTGCACCATAAGAAGGAGTGAGCAGTTTGTTAATAAGGAAAAGATACGTTTACTTAGACGCTCCGATGAAAATCGAGAACAAAGATGAAGAACTGCAAAGCGAGGATGAAAAACAATCTGTGATTACAAAGGAAGAAATACTGGAAGTGGTTGCAAAGGCCAACGCAGAGGCGCAACAGATAATATCTACGGCAGAGGCGCAAGCGAGTGATATCATTCATAAGGCACAAGAAGAATACAACATCATTGTTTCTCAGGCGAATCAAAAAGCAGAAGAATTAGTTGCGCAAGTTGAGCAAGAGGCAATGAAGAATATAGATGACTTAAACAATCGACTCCAAAGGGTATTAGACACATTTGAAACCTCATTGGATAATTTACTCGACCTGCACTCTGAAAAGATTACGGCTATTTCAAGAAATCTCGTCGAAAAGTTCTTAGAAACACAAATCGATGAAGATGTTACTAAAAGAAAATTGAAAAGAGTCCTTTCTCATTTGGTAAGTGCTACGAAGGTGAAAATTAGAGTAAATCCTGAAGATATGAAAACTTTAGATGAAGAAACTTTAAACAAGATAAAATCACAAGGCTTTGAAATCATTTCAGACCCGAGTGTTGAATACGGCGTTGTGGCGGAGACAGATATGGGCACGATCGACACGACACTAAAGTTCCAGCTCACGTTATTAGATGAGATATTTGAAGAAGTATTCAACATAAATAACAAGAAAGAATAGATGAACACCTGAAATGTCACGGAAGGATTGTGAGATGAATGGAGAGATACGAACAGAACCTAAAGTTACTTGACAGTGTAGAAGAAAAGTTGAAAAAAATGAATCCATACGATTACATCGGAGAAGTGCAGAAAATCATTGGATTAACTATAGAGTCCAAGGGGCCTGATGCAGCACTTGGCGAACTTTGCAAGATCATAGTAGGCGAGAAGAAGTCTTTGGCGGAAGTTGTTGGATTTAAAGAAGAATTCTCCATACTCATGCCATTGGAAGATGTTACAGGTCTGAAGAAAGGTTGCGAGGTCATCAAAACCGGAAGAACCGTGAGTATTCCCGTTGGAGAGGAGATAAAGGGAAGAGTCATAGATGCACTGGGGCGACCAATAGATGGGAAAAGACTTAGCTTGAAAGAGTACAGACCGATAGTCAGTGAGGCACCAAATCCACTGATAAGAAACCGTATACTTGAACCACTTCCCATGGGAGTGAGGTCCATAGATGGGTTTCTCACGATTGGAAAAGGGCAACGTATAGGAATATTTGCAGGAAGCGGTGTTGGAAAAAGTACATTACTTGGTATGATTGCAAGAAACACAACTGCCGATATAAATGTCATCGGTTTGATTGGCGAGCGTGGCAGAGAAGTCAGAGAGTTCTTGGAAAAAGACCTTGGGGAAGCAGGGTTAAGAAGGTCTGTGGTCGTCGTGTCAACATCTGACCAACCAGCTCTGTTACGAATTAAGGCGTTACTCACTGCAACTACTTTTGCCGAATACTTCAGAGATAAGGGATACAATGTGATGCTCATGGTCGATTCTTTGACGCGATGGGCAATGGCACAAAGAGAAGTTGGGCTTGCAATTGGTGAGCCACCGACAACTAGAGGATATCCACCGAGTGTGTTTGCTCAATTACCTAAGATTTTAGAACGAGCGGGTAATTCAGATAAAGGCAGCATCACGGGTATCTACACTGTACTCGTTGAGGCTGACGATTTCAATGAACCTATATCTGATACCGTTAGAGGAATTGTCGATGGGCACATCATGCTGTCAAGAAGACTTGCGGAGAGTAACCACTTTCCTGCAATCGACGTACTGATGAGCATCAGTAGGCTCATGACCGATATCGTTAAGCCAGAACACATGCAAGCTGCAAGGACTCTTAGAGATATGATGGCAACATACAACGATGCGAAAGATCTCATAGATGTTGGTGCATACAAAAAGGGGACCAATCCGAAGATAGACAAATCTATTCAATTGATAGATGAGATAAATGCATTCTTGCGCCAAGGAATAAGAGAGAAGATGTCGTTCGATGATACCGTTGAATATCTATTATCTATATTCAAGAAAGTGTAGAAATGCTACGCTGAACTCTATAGCAAGCGAATACTCTTCTTTCTTAAAGCTTATTTGAAATTCGGGACTATCGGAGGGATAATATGAAAGATCAAATCGGTGAATTTGTACGGATTTTGAAAGACTCACAATACGTAACTGTCTTGACAGGCGCTGGCGTAAGTGTACCGAGTGGTATTCCAGACTTCAGAAGTCCAAATGGCCTTTATTCAAGATATGGTGAGAACATCTTCGATATAGAATACTTTAATTCAAACCCGGATCGCTTCTACCAATTTGCCAAGGAAGGACTATTCGAGATGTTAGATGCTCAACCAAATGCGGCTCACAAATTTCTTGTAAAGCTTGAAGAGATCGGAAAAGTAAAAGGCGTCATAACTCAAAATATCGATGGCCTTCACACGAAAGCTGGTTCAACAAACGTTGCAGAAATACACGGCACTGTAAGAACTTGGCATTGTTTGAAATGTTTGAAGAGGTACAATGTACTTGATGAAACGGAACGAAACTTGTTAACGGAACGAAACTTTAGATGCACCTGCGGTGGTTTGACGAAACCAGACATAGTCTTCTTCGGCGAGATGCTTCCAATGAACGAATTTAGTAAAGCAGAAAACTGGGCAAAGAACAGTGATTTATTCATTGCCATGGGTACATCCCTCGTAGTTTATCCAGCAGCACAACTACCGCTCTATGCCATTGGGAATGGTGCAAAATTTGTCATTGTAACCAAAGGTGAAACCCCATTTGATAAATACGCAGATATGAAATTCGATGCTGATGTCGCACAATTTGCTGAATTACTCTCCGAAAAACTGGGATTTTCGTTAGCTTAGAAAATCTTCCTCCTAAAATGGCAGTACGGAGCCTTACCGGTTTTAGCATAATAATCTTGGTGGTACTCTTCCGCAAGCCAGAAAGTAGAAGCTCTTCTCAGTTGGGTTGCAACCTTGTATTTTTTCTTCAATTCTGATATTATCTCTTCCGCAACCTGTTTTTGATGATCGTTCGTGTAGAATATAACGCTCTTGTATTGTTCTCCAATGTCAGGACCTTGCCCATTTTCCTGGGTGAAATCGTGAATTTCGAAGAAATACCTCACAAGTGCAATTTCATCAACCTTTTTAGGTTCAAATATGACTTCAACAGTCTCATAATGACCAGTCAAACCCATGCATACCTTTTCGTAGGTGGGATTTGAAAGGTGTCCACCCATGTAGCCCACGCGTGTATCGAAAACTCCTTCCAAACCCTTGAAGAGATGCTCCACACCCCAAAAGCACCCGCCAGCAAAGAACATTCTGTCGATTTGAGGCTTCTCACCTTCTGGAATGAACTTCAATGATACTGAATTAACGCAGTGTCTGACATTCTTCGGAGTCAATTTTTCCCCGTGAAAAACGTGCCCTAAGTGAGCTCCACAATACGCACATGTAATTTCGGTACGTCTGCCATCTCTATCAGGTTGCCTAAGAACGGCTCCCGGAATTTCATCATCAAAAGCAGGCCATCCACAACCTGAATCGAACTTATCGTTTGAAGTATAGAGCGGAACCCCGCAGTTCTTACACACGTAAACGCCTTTCTCAAAATGGTTTTCGTATTCACCTGTAAAAGGTGCTTCCGTTCCCTTTTCAAATACCACAAACTTCTCAAAATCATTAAGATCACGATTAAATATTTTCTTTAACACTCTTATCACCACCTTCTTTATTCATTCAATTATACCAGATATCATATAAATTTCCATTAAGTCAAATTCCACACATTCTTAGATATATTATGTACCAATACAAGCATAGTTAGCATGGTTAGTAAATCTACACCATTTTTCACACGCCCGAATAATAGGAATGGGAGAGAGAAGCGTAACTGTAAGTAAGATGAAC
>ERZ795060.1296-NODE-1296-length-29892-cov-4.743439_pt1 | contig 29892 bp, 13 predicted proteins | sample MGYA00375144_ERZ795060 | MGnify/ENA primary metagenome ERZ795060 (study PRJEB30189, sample SAMN05720157) | activated sludge metagenome | isolation source: anaerobic digester from wastewater treatment plant | place: Japan | collected 2015-05-15 ...
AATTCGGATTTTGAAAAGGCTGTGACTGATGCTGTTGATAAAGTCAATAAAGCTTTATTGAATTCAAACAGGGAACTAAAAATTTCCATTCATGAAAAAACGAGGGATATTATGGTAAAGATTTTGGATTCTGAAACAAAAGAGGTTATCAGAGAAATTCCACCGGAAAAGGTTTTGGATATGGTAGCAAAATTATGTGAAATAGCAGGAATATTAGTTGATGAAAGAAGGTGACATTGTGTATCTTAATAGTATTCAATCAAATCGAATAACCGGATTGTATTCGGGACTTGATACCGATCAGCTGGTTAAGGATTTAATGAGAATTGAGAGAATTCCTTTGGATAGGTTAGTGCAAAAAAAACAATTGGCACAGTGGAAGAGTGATGACTACCGAGAAATAACCAACCTTTTAAGGGGCATTAAGGATGAGTTTTTTAATGTATTGAAGCCGGCCACTAACATGCTTTCACAGTCAAGCTACAAGAAATATTCCGTTTCAAGTACAAATAGTTCTGTAGTAACTGCACAAGGTACTGCAGATGCTGTTCAGGGAACACACACAATTTCGGTAAAAAGGCTGGCGACTGCGGATAAGGCTGTAAGCACCGGAAGTGTAACAAAGGCATTGGAAGCAGAACCGGGCGATGATTATGCTCTCTCCGGAAAGAAATTTATTATAGAGCTTGATGGTGTAAAAAGAGAAATTGTACTTGACAACTATAATAATCTCGATGATCTTATATCAAAGGATGGTAGCGGATTACAGGCTTTGGTGGATAAGGCATTCGGTGCAGGTAAAATCATTGTGAGTAATGCTGATGGCAAGCTTAATTTCAATACCGGTACGGGAGCAACCAAAATTACTCTTTACAGTGGAGCCACCAATGATGGTCTGACCAGCTTAGGATTTTCGTCAGGAAGCTCAAATAGAATTAATTTAGGCGATTCTTTGGAGAAACTTGCAGATAAACTTGATGCAGGGATTACTTTTAATGAAGACGGCAAGCTTGTTTTCAAAATCAATTCTAGGGAATTCACTTTTGATAAAACAACTTCCATTGGAAATATGATAAATACCATAAACAGTGACAGTATTGCCAATGTGAACATGAAATATGATGAAACAACGGACAAATTTGTTATAACGGCAAAGCAACTGGGTGCAGGTGATAATATAGTTATTTCCCAGACTGGCGGTAATTTCTTTGACGGAGCATCCAAAATATCCTCTGCAAATCCGGTACAAGATGAAGATCAAGGTGTTGACGCAGAGGTTTATGTGGATGGTCAGTATCTTGTAAGAAACAGCAATACTTTTACAGTCAATGGAGTTACTTATACAATAAACGATGTTCACGCCAACCCCGGAACGGATAAGGAAACTATTAATATCACCCAGGATACCGAAGCGATTTTTAACAATATAAAAAGTTTTATTGAAAAGTATAACAGCGTTATTGAAAAAATAAACGGCAAACTCGGAGAAAAATATAATCGTTCATATCTTCCATTAACCGATGAACAGAAGGAAGCTTTGAGTGATGAAGAAGTGGAAAAGTGGGAGAAAGTTGCAAAGACCGGTCTTCTTAGAAATGACCCTATACTTACAAAAATTGTCAATGAATTGAGAAGTGCATTGTTTGATAAAATTGAAGGGTCAGGTATTATTCTTTCCGATATAGGAATAAACACCGGAAATTATTTTGAAAAAGGTAAGTTGAATATAGATGAAGCCAAGCTTAAGGATGCAATTTCCAAGAATCCTGAAGGAGTAATGAACCTTTTTGCCAAAAAGTCCACATCACAACCTAGCTATAGCAGGGATATGAGTTCGGCAGACAGGAAGGTAAGATATAACGAAGAAGGAATAATACAAAGGTTTAGTGATATAATTGAAGATTATATATCTACATATAGGGATAAGGACGGCAGAAAGGGAATACTTCTTGAGAAAGCAGGTATATCCCAGGATGCATCCGACGTAAACAACACTCTTTACAAAGAGATTGCAGATTATGAAAAACGAATACTTGAATTGCAGGATAAAATGTATCAGAAAGAGGAATATTACTACAATAAATTTACTGCTATGGAGAAAGCCTTAGCAAGCATGAGTTCACAAAGTGATTGGATGCTTTCCCAATTGCAGAATTGGTGATAAAAGAACTGATCATGTTGCAATAACTTCTCCTTGACCAGGGGAAGTTATTTTTGTGGAACTTAAGCATTGACGTATTTTTTGAAATATCCTAAATGAAACATCAAATTTTTCCGATATACATAGTGTAGAAGAGAGAAGTATGATTTGAAAATAATATGATATTTTAAATGGTAGGTTTCGTATTAACATGATAATACCGGAGGGATATATTAATGATAGCTAATAAAGCCACAGAACAGTATAAAGAGAGTTCAATATTTACAGCCAGTCCTGAAGAATTGACATTGATGCTTTATAACGGATTGATTAAATTTATTATGCAGGCACAGGCAGCAATTGATGAGAAGAATGTTCAGAAATCTCACGATTGTATAATGAAGGCAGAAAATATTGTCCAAGAATTTCAGGCAACATTGGACAAGAACTATGATGTATCCAACAATCTTATGCTTATTTATGATTATATGAATAGAAGGCTTGTGGATGCATGCGTTAAGAAAGACAAGGAGATATTAAATGAAGTACTTGATCTTGCGAAAGAATTAAGGGATACATGGACCCAGGCAATGAAACTGGCAAAACAACAGGTTCCCAAAACACAACAAATAGCGAAATAGGAGAGCGATATGAATAACACTAATAACAGTACATTTAATAGAAGCACATTTAGTAAAAGTCCAGAAGCCTATATAGAAAGGCTTTTGGAAATAACAAACGGTAAATATGCATATCTAAAAGAAATGCTTAAGCTCACAACTGAACAGGCAGATGTTTTAGACGGAGACCATATGGAAAGGCTTGAAGAAATTTTAGACAGCAAGCAAAAGATAATAGAAAAAGTGGATAGGCTTGATGATGAATTTGAAGTGTATTTCCACCGTCTTAAAACGGAAAGCGGGATAAAAAGCCTAGAAGAGCTGAACGTCAGCGATATAAAAGGTCTTAAGGAACTAAAAGCATCTGTATCTAATGTAATGGGAATATTGAAGGAAATGTCTGAATTGGATAAATCCAATAATTCAAGGGCAAAAAAAGCTTTAGAAGATATTAGGAGTGAAATTAAAAATATTAGTGTAGCAAAGAAAGTAAATACTGCGTATGGATCGACACCGGTTCAGACAGAGTCTTATTTTATAGATAAGAAAAAGTAAATAAAAAAAAAGGGGTTAGTCGTTGCGACTAACCATGTAAAGGGGGTCAAAATGTATTTTGTGAGGTCCTTATTATTATTGACGGATATGAGAGTTTTATACAACTTATTTAAAAAATTTTAAAAAATATTAAAAAATATTAAAAATTTTATAAAGAATATAATTTCAAAGATAATCCGTTTTTCAATGGTTTCCAGTGTATGATTCAAATATACTGTCAAACCGTTTTTTTTAAGATGTTCCATTGATTTTTCACTGTATACAACACTGCCGCCGGTAGCTATTACATGATTTTCAAAATCGGTTTCAAGAATTATACTCTCTTCAATAGATAAAAAACCGTCTATTCCTTTTTTTCTTATAATATTTTGAAGAAAATCCTTTTCTCTTTGCTGTATCAACAAATCGGTATCAATAAACGGCTTGTTCAAAGTTTTTGCAAGCAATACGCCTATAGTGCTTTTTCCGGCTCCGGGCATGCCGATTAGTACTATGTTTTTATCTTTCATAATTACTCCTTTCAGTATAAATTTGTCCAGGTATTCCTTATATTTTACCACATACAAGGCAATAATAATTAAGAATGCTTTTAATTGGATTGGGGGGTGAATGATTTGGAAGAAAACAATATTGATATTTCAGGCAATATGGATTTGGATTCAACACTTGAAGAATTGTCAATGCAACTGAAGGTTAACGAAACTTTGATATTGGATATCGAAGATGACAGCCAGAATCAAACGGATGTGATTTACGATACTCTGGTGCTAAAAGGATATAGTGTAATCAGAAACTTTATTAAGGGTAAGAGCGTAATAATTATCAATAGAAATAAGAGTTTTTATTTTTAATGCTTTTTTGGATTGTACTTTTTATATTTTGAATAACTTCCTGCTATATTTAGCTTGTTATTATCAAGTATATTTGTAAATTTTTCAAGCATTTCCTTATCGGATACCTTTTTAATAGCGGCGTTCATGAGGGATTGGAAATCATTTCCTTCTTCAGGAAAAGTAACTGTAGTTGAAAAGAATAAATCATTAAACTTTAAATTAAGCTCATTAAGGCTTGTATCGATTTTTGTTGCAATTTTTGTATCAACAACCTTTGCACCTGCTGCGTTGGTATTGGGTAATACAATAATTATGTCTTTATTGTTTAAAATAGCGTAATCGGTTATGCGAAGTGACTTTTTGACTTTGTCGATTGCTATGGCATATGCTTTGTCCTTAATCTGGAGGTTGTCCATATAATTACTGTTGCCTAAAAACTTTTCCTCTTTTGATTTTACCATGGTGATAAGGACAATGGATAGGTTTTGCTTGGTACGTTTAGCCATATAAATCTCTTTGGCAAAGTATTCTTCAAATGACATGATTATTCTTGCTGTTTCATTTACAATATATTTGAATTTTGCTTCTATTCTAACAAGACTTCGGATTGAATTCTGAAGTCTTGCCGGTTTAACCGGCTTTTCTATATAGTCATTTACCGAAAGCTTATGGGTTATATTCTTGATATGAGGGTTATTGGGTTTTGCTGTGACAATAATTGGGATAGCTTTGGTTTTAGGATTGCTTCTTATCGCTGATATTAATGAGAAGCCTTCCTTTTCCGCAGGAAAAGCTATTTCGAGAATAATTAGCGAAAAGCTTTCAAGGGGTATTTCAAGCTTATTTATATCATGAAAGCTTGCAAAATCAATTATCTCAAATTTTCCTAACTCTGAAATTATGTATTTTATTTTTTCCCTGTCGACCTCGGAACTATCAATCAATAAAATTTTATTATCCATAAGACCTTCCTGTTTTGATTTTTCTTAATGATATTTTGAAAATAAACAATAATATACAAAAATATACTATTCGTATAAATATCGGCAGGTTTGACGGTGTTATTAACTGTAATTTTTTTACTCTTATGTAAGCTAAAGAAAAACTTCTCCCTTATACTCCTTTTGGAGGCTTCTTGAGTACATGAGTTTTGTAAACTCATATGGGCAAGGAGAAGTAATTCTTTAAGCATTACCTGTCATATAATCGGTGAACCCGCATATTTATTGGGGAACACCATAGTAAACAATACCTTTGCCGGAATCTATAGTTACGACAGAACCGGTTTTTAAAATCTTAGTTGCATTTTCCGCTCCTACAACAACAGGTATTTCGAGGGTAAGACCGATTGTTGCAGCATGTGAATCGATTCCCCCTTCTTCAACTATTATACCTGAAGCCCTCTTTAAAAGGGGAAGCATTTCATTATTTGTATATGGAGCAACGATGATATTTCCATCAATAAAGGATTTTTCAGCTTCTTCCAGTGACCTCACAACACACAGCTCTCCGGTTGTTTGCCCCATATTTATTCCTTTGCCTTTAACAAGGACTTTACCGACAATCTGCACCTTTAAGAGGTTTGTAGTACCGCTTACTCCTACAGGTATACCGGCAGTAATAATTACAAGATCACCGTATTGAACATTACCCGACTCTAATGCCCTTTCAACACCCACTTCAAACATTTCATCAGTTGTGTTTACTTCAGGCACCAGAAAAGGAATCACACCCCATGATAGAGCAAGCTGACGCTGTACTTTTGGATTGACTGTAGTAGCAATAATGGGACAAGCGGGTCTGAATCTTGATATCATTCTTGCTGTAAGCCCCGAATGTGTAACGGTAATTATAGCCGATGCATTAAGATCCATTGCAGTAGTACATGTTGCATGGCTTATTGCATTGGTTATGCTGGAAGCTACAGTATAATTGGTAGATGTGAATCTCTTCCAATAATTCATTGACTTTTCTGCCTTTTCGGCTATTTTGCACATAACTTCAACAGCTTCAATGGGATATTTGCCTGATGCAGTTTCACCCGACAGCATTATGGCACTTGTGCTGTCATATATGGCATTTGCTATATCACTTGCTTCTGCACGGGTAGGGATTGGGTTTCTTATCATAGAATCAAGCATTTGCGTAGCTGTAATAACAGGTTTTCCGGTTTTATAGCATTTTTCTATTATGCTTTTTTGCACCAGAGGTACTTCTTCAACAGGTATTTCAACTCCCATGTCGCCTCTGGCCACCATAATACCGTCAGATACTTTTATTATGTCATCTATATTTTTTATACCCTGACGGTTTTCTATTTTAGCTATAACATTAATGTCTTGTCCCCCGTATTTTTCAAGAAGCTTTTTTATTTCAACAACATCGGATGCTTTTCTCACAAATGATGCAGCAACAAAGTCAACATCATTTTCTATTCCGAACTTTATGTCCTCTATATCCTTTTCTGTAAAAGCAGGAAGGCGAATTTCGACTTCTGGAACGTTAACTCCTTTTCTGTTGCTGATTACACCTCCGTTTATAACGGTACAATGAATATCCTTATCTATGACTTCTTTAATTTCAAGTTCTACAAGTCCATCGTTAATAAGTATTTTTCCGCCCTTATAGACATCCTTGTAAAGATCCTTATAATCAATGGACACCCTTGTGTTATCCCCGATTATATCTTCATTGACTAAGACGAAACTGTCTCCTTTATTTAGTGTGACCTCACCTTTTTCAAAAGTACCCAATCTAATTTTAGGACCTTTCATATCAAGCAGGAGAGCTACAGGAAGCCCTAATTCCTCTCTAGCTTCTTTGAAGAAATTGATTCTTTTTTTATGATCTTCATGTGTACCATGGGAGAAGTTTATACGGCCTACATTCATTCCGGCCAACATAAGCTTTTTAAGCATTTCTTTACTATCAACGGAAGGACCTAAAGTACAAATTATTTTGGTTTTTCTCATTAACTACCATTCCTTTCAATTAACACTATTTGCAAAATAAATCATATGTATGCTATAAATTAACGAATATAAAAAAACGTAAGGCAAAAGAAAATGCCTTACGTTATTAATTGCCACAAGTAATAATACCGACTAAACTAAAACAAAAAGCTATATTTTCTTTTGTCTAAACTTATTGATAATATACATTATTATTTATCAAAAATCAATCCTATATTAAATGTGATTAATATTTTATATTTATCTATCGCAACGTTTTAATATATTTTATTTAATATATTTTAAGGTGAAAAGGATTATATTTTGGGTGTTAACAATTTGCAGACTTGTGTTATAATATAGAACATATCAAAGGTACTTATTTAACGTACCCGGTTAATTAAAGTAAAATATGAAAAGTGATAAAGCTACCGCTTAGCACTTTTTATATAAATAAAAAATATAGAATATTTTATCGGAGGATGAGTATAGGAATGATTAAAAAAATTTTAATTGTCAGTTTATTGTTAACATCGTTATTTATGGGATGCAGTTCGGATAAGATTTCAAATGACTCACCAAGCGGTGATGAGCCATCGGCAGTAGCTTCATCATCACCATCGCCAAATGAGCCGCAATCGTCTTTAGCGGCAGCCAAGCTCAGTATAAATAAACCGTCAAAGATTGATCAGTTCAGTGCACCGGAAAAAGATGAGACAATCGCTATAATGAAAACAAATAAGGGTGATATCAAGATTAAATTTTTCTATGATGTGGCACCGAAAGCAGTTGAAAACTTTATAAAACACTCTCAGGACAGATATTATGACGGTTTGACATTTCACAGGGTTATTAAGGACTTTATGATACAGGGCGGAGACCCGACCGGCAGTGGTGCAGGTGGAGAGAGTATCTGGAATAAACCTTTTGAAGATGAATTCAGTGATAAAGTTCATAATTATAGGGGAGCTCTTTCCATGGCAAACAGTGGCCCCAACACAAACGGAAGCCAGTTTTTTATTGTGCAGCTGTCAAATGTGGATGAGAATTCTATCCAATATATGGAACAAAACAATTTTTCCAAGGAAGTTATAGAGCAATATAAAAAGGTTGGCGGCACACCATGGCTTGATAACAGACATACTGTGTTCGGGCAGGTGTTTGAGGGAATGGATGTTGTTGATAAAATTGCCAGCGTACAGGTAAAAAATGACAGACCGATGGAAGATGTTATAATTAATTCCATAGAAATTACGACATATAAATAATATTAAAAACAATTAGATTGATAAAATTGCAATATAAGATAATAAGGACTTTCCAATGTATAGGGATTGTCCTTTTTTCATGTAATGCTTTAACGGAATTTTGCCATATATAAATGTAAAGATTAACGGTAGTTATAATATTTAAAATAAAAAATTAAAAAAATTTTTAATTTTATAAGACATTTTAAATGATAAATCGTATTTAATGATAGAAGCATAATTTAGAGCAATAATGCAGTGATTTAATTGCAGTAGAAGCGTTGGAAATATTACCATGTGTGGTAGGTATTGATAAATATGTCGACATGATATCTTAAGGAGGATTTTATAAATGATAAAAAAGCTGTGTAGGTCTAGAAATGATAAGGTTATTGCAGGGGTATGCGGTGGTATTGCAGAGTATTTTTCAATAGATCCCACAATTGTAAGGCTTGTCTGGGGAGCAACCTTTTTTTTAGGGGGAACAGGATTTGTTGCATATATTGTAGCTGCTATCATAATGCCAAAGGAAGAATTTAATAATTATGGAGACTTTCATTACAACAGTCGCAATGATGAATTTGATTATCCCAATGAAAGTGCATTTGATAAAGATTTTTCTAAAAAATCATATAATGCTGAATTTGATGCGAGCAGTTATAGAAGAGGCAAGTCCGATAAGAAGGTTTTTGGTGTAATTTTGATTGTATTGGGTACCTTCTTTTTAGCAAGAGAATTTTTGGATTGGATCGATGAAAAGTTTATGATTCCGTTTCTATTGATTGTAGTAGGATTGGTGTTTATATTGGGAAGTAGGAGGAAAGATTAATGAAAACAAGGATCGGTTTTGGGGTATTGCTTCTGGCTATTGGTGTTGTGTGGATACTTTTAAATTACAATATAATAAGTTTTAATTATGTATACAAAACTTTTGCAGCCTTTATAAAGCTTTGGCCTCTTATACTTATTGTGGTAGGTGTGAATATTATATTTAAATATAACTTTGCTGTGAAATTAGTTTCATGGGTTTTATATCTTACTATTTTGGTTTCCTATGGAGTAATAGCCAATCCCAAGTATGATTTTAAGCTTAGTGATGTTAAATTTGACTTGCACCTTAATGACATTAAAAATGAAGAGTTTACAAAAAAACGTGAGGAGCTTAAGGAGGCCACAAAGACCGGTAAACTGGATATTTCGTTGGGTGCAGCTAAAATAAACATCGGTGGAACGACTGACTATTTGTATGATATGGATATTCCCAAAGGCATTAAGCTTAAAAATGTGGATTATTCGAATAACAACAGTGAAGCTAAAATAAAAATTGATAAGAATGACGGCTTTGATTTTGGAAATAGAGCTGCCGATGTACGGTTGAATAAAGATGTGCTCTGGGATATTAACATTAATAACGATGCATTTACAGGTAAGTTAGACATGTCAGAACTTAAAATTAAAAAGTTTGACCTTGACATTAAAGCTTCCAGTGTAGATATGAATTTTGGTTCAAGATATGACAAAACAAAGGCTGAAATTGAAGCTAAAGCTTCAAACATAAATATTACAGTGCCAAAGTCATCCGGAGTACGTATAAAGATAAAAGGAAAGCTAAATAATGTCAACATGGATAAATCGGAATGGAACATTAACAATGATACTTATGAATCAGCCAATTATACCAATGCACAATCTCAAATAGATATTGAAATGGATATGGATATGTCAAATATAAAAGTTCGTCGGGTAGAATAAACACCCCTTAACAGAGGTCCTGCATCTATTGTGGGATCTCTTTTTATGATATGGCATATTTAATACTTTTAGAATAATTTTGTTAAAATTGTAGCGATATGCGTTGATATTTATTAAAATAATATTTATACTATATTAATATACTGTTAATCACGTCATATTAATACTATATATGCACAATTTTACGTGAAAAAAGATATATTTTTGCATATTTGGTACTTTTTATATGGGAGGAAGAACATGAGCGATAATGATATTATATCTTATTCCAATTTCATTCAGGATATAATTACTGATGATTTGAAATCCAACAAGAACGGTGGAAGGGTAGTAACCAGGTTTCCGCCTGAACCTAACGGTTATTTGCACATAGGGCATGCAAAGTCAATATGTTTAAACTTTGGTATTTCCATTCAGAACAAAGGCTACTGTAATTTAAGATTTGATGATACAAATCCTGTTAAAGAAGATGTGGAGTACGTTGAGTCCATTAAAAGGGATGTAAGATGGTTAGGCTTTGACTGGGAAGACAGAATGTACTATGCATCGGATTACTTTGAAAAAATATATGATTGTGCAGTAGAACTGATAAAACTCGGTAAGGCATATGTTTGCGATTTGACTGCAGATCAAATCAGGGAATATAGAGGAACCCTCACTGAGCCAGGTAAGGACAGTCCTTACAGAAATCGTTCTGTTGAAGAAAATCTGGAATTGTTTGAGAAAATGAAAAATGGAGAATTTGAAGACGGGAGTCGTGTATTAAGGGCAAAAATCGACATGGCTTCACCCAATTTAAATATGAGAGATCCTGTTATATACAGAATACTTCATGCAACCCACCATAGATCCGGAGACAAGTGGTGCATTTATCCCATGTATGATTTTGCACATCCTTTATCCGACGCTTTTGAAGGGGTTACCCACTCAATTTGTACTCTTGAGTTTGAAGATCACCGTCCATTGTATGATTGGTTTTTAGAAACGCTCCAATTTAAAGACAGGCCAAGACAAATTGAGTTTGCCAGATTGAACCTTACTTATACCGTTATGAGCAAGAGAAAGCTTTTAGAGCTGGTTAAAAATTCATATGTATCGGGATGGGATGACCCCAGAATGCCCACAATTTCAGGTATGAGAAGGCGTGGGTATACTCCTTCTGCCATAAGGGATTTTTGTGAGAGAATAGGGGTGGCAAAAACAGCAAGTACAGTTGATGTTGCTCTTTTAGAGCACTGCATCAGAGAGGATCTCAATGCCACAGCCAAAAGAGTTATGGCAGTGTTAAAACCTTTAAAGGTAACATTGGAGAACTATCCTGAGGATCAGGTAGAGTGGTTTGATGCGGAAAACAACCCTGAAGATCCCAGTGCAGGCAAAAGAAAGGTTCCTTTTTCAAAGGTTATATATATAGACAGGGATGACTTCATGGAGAATCCTCCCAAGAAATACTTCAGGTTATTTCCGGGCTCTGAGGTTAGACTCAAGCATGCATACTTCATTACATGCAAAAGTGTTGTAAAGGATGAAAAAGGTGAAATAACAGAGCTTATTTGTACTTATGACCCTGAATCAAGGGGCGGTAATTCTCCTGATGGAAGAAAAGTTAAAGGGACAATTCAATGGGTTTCTGCCAGCCATGCTGTTGATGCTGAAGTAAGGCTTTACGATAAGCTGTTTTTAACTCCAAATCCTGATGAGAGTGATAGTGGAGATTATAAGGATAACCTTAATCCAAATTCATTGGAAATACTATACAATTGCAAATTAGAGCCATGTTTGAAGGAGTCAAAGCCTGAAGACAGGTACCAGTTTATTCGTATGGGTTATTTCTGCATTGATTGTGTTGACTCAAAAGAAGATAAGCTTGTATTCAACAGGATAGTTGCACTTAAGGATTCATGGGCTAAGGTTCAAAAGGAACAGTGATGGGATTAATATTAATGAATTTATATTAATTACGTATTAATATAAGTTAATGGTATTTTAATATAAATAGATATGCTTATATTTCTTAGAAGTATGAGCATATCTATTTTTTTGCAATTTATAATGTACAGTTTTGATATTAATAATTTCATGAAAAAATCCGATTAATATAGTGTTACAAATGGGACAAAGCAATTTGCGGTCTATAATTAAAGGGAAAAAGCGGAGGAGCTTATGAAAAACTCAAAGCCTCAGACACATAGCAAGAGCATTATAAAGACAGTCGTTATGTCTATAGTAATTTCTCTGTTTGCAGTTATAACATTTACAATATTGGCTTTACTCCTTGGAATTTTTTCGGGTACTTCTTTAAAAATTATATTTATTGTTGCTTTGATTTTTGAAGTTATGGCATTTACTGCTTTATTGGTTGTTCTATCTAAGCTTTTCCGGTCTATCGGTATAGTTAATACTCAAGCTGAATTTCTTGCCCGAGGCGAACTAAACATAAAAGATATCTTGGATGATAGTTTTGGATTAGAGATACTGGCTGTAGCTATCAATGATATGAAATCCAATCTGCAAAATTTCATTGGCTTGACAAAAGTGAATATAATAACTATTTCTGATGCCATAGACAGTGTACTTAAAAGTATTGAGGGCAGTTATATAGGCAATGAACGAATTGCGGCCAGTATGGAAAAGGTTGCTGGAAAAGCAAAGGACCAAGCTAATCTCATGGGAGATACAATGGCTAGAATAGATGAAGTAAAGACCAGAATAGAGAATATCACACAGAGTGTTGAAAAAGTTGAAACATCTGTTGAAGAATCGGTGCATGCAACTGCATCAGGTGTGCAGCATTTGGAAGAGTATTATAAACAGGTCAATATCATTTCTGATAATTTGAATAGTACTTCAGAATACATTAAGAAATTGAATGCAGACATAAAACAGATAAATGAAATTGGTCAATTCATTACAAAAACCAGTGAGCAACTAAAACTTTTAGGCTTAAATGCATCTATTGAAGCTGCCAAAGCAGGAGAAGCAGGCAAGGGATTTTCCGTTGTTGCACATGAGATGAATTTACTATCACAAGCAACTAAAGATAGTATTGGTAAAATAAGTGGTATATTACAAAATATACAAAATAGAAGTGAATATGTAAGAAATAGTATTCATAATTGCGTTGAGAGCTACGATGTCAGTAAAGATTTGTTTAAGTCCATTATGCAGTCTTTTGATATTATTAGCAGCAGTGCAAATATACTTGAATCGGATATAAAAAAGGTTCACGATGATGTTTATTTAATTAATTCATTCACTCAGGAGATAAATCAAAAAAGTCAGCAGCTCAATGTGGCTTCAGAAGATATATCAAACAGGACAAAAGAAGTTTCATTAGTTACTCAAGATGAACTTGTAGAGCTGCAAAAGATTAGCACCAGCACTTCATCATTGCAAAACATGCTTACAGGCATTGAAATGCTAATCCAGAGATTTAACACATCTGTGGTTCCTGTTGAAGCTGACAGCAAAAGTCAATTACGCATTGCTTTCATTTGTCCCTTGGACAATGATTTTTGGTATGCTGTGCGTAAGGGTGTCTTGTATGCAAAAAAAGAGTTATCTAAAAAAAATGTAATAGTAGATTTTTATGGTTTTGAACAGGATGTAGGTCCAAGAATGAGAGAAGCATTTATAGAAGCTGTAAATAATGGTGTAAATGGAATTATTGTACCGGGTTTTGAACCGAGACTTGTTGAGATCGTTGAGGATGCATATAATAAAAATATCCCTGTCATGACATTTAATGCTGATTTTCCAGTAAAATCCAAACGCATTGCCTATTTCGGTCCTGATATTGATTCGACTGGAATTGACGGTGCTCGTATTATTATAAAGGCTCTAAAAGGAAAAGGGGAGGTAGCATTTTTCGGATGTAAACAAGATATGTTTGCAAGAGATGTTACATTAGCTGAGCTTAAGAAATACAGGGGAATAAAAATTGTAGCACAGGCACAGTGTGCAGATAGCATTGAAGAATCATATGCTTTGACAAAAGAAGTACTCACCAAAAATAGCAATATACGTGCCTTATTTGTTCTTGGGATAGGGTTGATTGGGGCTGTCAGAGCTGTGGAAGAGCTTGGCATGGCAGGAAAAGTCTTGATTTTAAGTTGTTTCTATAACAAAGAAATAGCTGAATTAATTGAAAGAGGGGTTATTTGTGCAGCAATAAGCCATGATCCTTTTGGACAGGCTCATGATTCAATTATTCATTTATATAATATGTTGGTTACCGGGCATAGACCTGAAAATGAAACTATATGGTCACGCATTGAGATAATTTCCAAAAGAAATACTTATTATTTAGTTTAGAAAATTGAAAAGAATAACCCTAACGCTGTGGATGGAATGGAAATGGTATGGATGAGGATTCTTAAGAAAATTTAAATATTGGGGTTGACAATTATATAACAAGTATGTATAATTACCTTTGCAGGTTGGATTTGCGGGTTTAACTCAGCGGTAGAGTGTCACCTTGCCAAGGTGAAAGTCGCGAGTTCAAATCTCGTAACCCGCTCCACATGAAAGAGATCAATCTAGTGTTGATCTCTTATTATGCGGGTGTAGTTCAATGGTAGAACCTCAGCCTTCCAAGCTGATTGCGTGGGTTCGATTCCCATCACCCGCTTACGAAAAGACAGTTCAAAGATTGGTTCTTTGGCTGTCTTTTGTGTTATTTCAATTTTTTATATTAAATATGCGATTTAGTATATATGGCAAAATTTATATATGAGTTTTGAAATTAAATGATTAAAATTAAATGTACAGAAAAATGTTATATATGGGATTTGGAAAAAAGAAACTATAATTTATTATGTGCAGTTTCTTTTTTTGTGGTGTTATTATATAATAACACCACAAAAAAAGAAACTGCACATAATAAATTATAGTTTCTTTTTTCCAAATCCCATATATAACATTTTTCTGTACATTTAATTTTAATCATTTAATTTCAAAACTCATATATAAATTTTGCCATATATACTAAATCGCATATTTAATATAAAAAATTGAAATAACACAAAAGACAGCCAAAGAACCAATCTTTGAACTGTCTTTTCGTAAGCGGGTGATGGGAATCGAACCCACGCAATCAGCTTGGAAGGCTGAGGTTCTACCATTGAACTACACCCGCATAATAAGAGATCAACACTAGATTGATCTCTTTCATGTGGAGCGGGTTACGAGATTTGAACTCGCGACTTTCACCTTGGCAAGGTGACACTCTACCGCTGAGTTAAACCCGCAAATCCAACCTGCAAAGGTAATTATACATACTTGTTATATAATTGTCAACCCCAATATTTAAATTTTCTTAAGAATCCTCATCCATACCATTTCCATTCCATCCACAGCGTTAGGGTTATTCTTTTCAATTTTCTAAACTAAATAATAAGTATTTCTTTTGGAAATTATCTCAATGCGTGACCATATAGTTTCATTTTCAGGTCTATGCCCGGTAACCAACATATTATATAAATGAATAATTGAATCATGAGCCTGTCCAAAAGGATCATGGCTTATTGCTGCACAAATAACCCCTCTTTCAATTAATTCAGCTATTTCTTTGTTATAGAAACAACTTAAAATCAAGACTTTTCCTGCCATGCCAAGCTCTTCCACAGCTCTGACAGCCCCAATCAACCCTATCCCAAGAACAAATAAGGCACGTATATTGCTATTTTTGGTGAGTACTTCTTTTGTCAAAGCATATGATTCTTCAATGCTATCTGCACACTGTGCCTGTGCTACAATTTTTATTCCCCTGTATTTCTTAAGCTCAGCTAATGTAACATCTCTTGCAAACATATCTTGTTTACATCCGAAAAATGCTACCTCCCCTTTTCCTTTTAGAGCCTTTATAATAATACGAGCACCGTCAATTCCAGTCGAATCAATATCAGGACCGAAATAGGCAATGCGTTTGGATTTTACTGGAAAATCAGCATTAAATGTCATGACAGGGATATTTTTATTATATGCATCCTCAACGATCTCAACAAGTCTCGGTTCAAAACCCGGTACAATAATTCCATTTACACCATTATTTACAGCTTCTATAAATGCTTCTCTCATTCTTGGACCTACATCCTGTTCAAAACCATAAAAATCTACTATTACATTTTTTTTAGATAACTCTTTTTTTGCATACAAGACACCCTTACGCACAGCATACCAAAAATCATTGTCCAAGGGACAAATGAAAGCAATGCGTAATTGACTTTTGCTGTCAGCTTCAACAGGAACCACAGATGTGTTAAATCTCTGGATTAGCATTTCAATGCCTGTAAGCATGTTTTGCAATGATGAAGTGCTGGTGCTAATCTTTTGCAGCTCTACAAGTTCATCTTGAGTAACTAATGAAACTTCTTTTGTCCTGTTTGATATATCTTCTGAAGCCACATTGAGCTGCTGACTTTTTTGATTTATCTCCTGAGTGAATGAATTAATTAAATAAACATCATCGTGAACCTTTTTTATATCCGATTCAAGTATATTTGCACTGCTGCTAATAATATCAAAAGACTGCATAATGGACTTAAACAAATCTTTACTGACATCGTAGCTCTCAACGCAATTATGAATACTATTTCTTACATATTCACTTCTATTTTGTATATTTTGTAATATACCACTTATTTTACCAATACTATCTTTAGTTGCTTGTGATAGTAAATTCATCTCATGTGCAACAACGGAAAATCCCTTGCCTGCTTCTCCTGCTTTGGCAGCTTCAATAGATGCATTTAAGCCTAAAAGTTTTAGTTGCTCACTGGTTTTTGTAATGAATTGACCAATTTCATTTATCTGTTTTATGTCTGCATTCAATTTCTTAATGTATTCTGAAGTACTATTCAAATTATCAGAAATGATATTGACCTGTTTATAATACTCTTCCAAATGCTGCACACCTGATGCAGTTGCATGCACCGATTCTTCAACAGATGTTTCAACTTTTTCAACACTCTGTGTGATATTCTCTATTCTGGTCTTTACTTCATCTATTCTAGCCATTGTATCTCCCATGAGATTAGCTTGGTCCTTTGCTTTTCCAGCAACCTTTTCCATACTGGCCGCAATTCGTTCATTGCCTATATAACTGCCCTCAATACTTTTAAGTACACTGTCTATGGCATCAGAAATAGTTATTATATTCACTTTTGTCAAGCCAATGAAATTTTGCAGATTGGATTTCATATCATTGATAGCTACAGCCAGTATCTCTAATCCAAAACTATCATCCAAGATATCTTTTATGTTTAGTTCGCCTCGGGCAAGAAATTCAGCTTGAGTATTAACTATACCGATAGACCGGAAAAGCTTAGATAGAACAACCAATAAAGCAGTAAATGCCATAACTTCAAAAATCAAAGCAACAATAAATATAATTTTTAAAGAAGTACCCGAAAAAATTCCAAGGAGTAAAGCCAATATTGTAAATGTTATAACTGCAAACAGAGAAATTACTATAGACATAACGACTGTCTTTATAATGCTCTTGCTATGTGTCTGAGGCTTTGAGTTTTTCATAAGCTCCTCCGCTTTTTCCCTTTAATTATAGACCGCAAATTGCTTTGTCCCATTTGTAACACTATATTAATCGGATTTTTTCATGAAATTATTAATATCAAAACTGTACATTATAAATTGCAAAAAAATAGATATGCTCATACTTCTAAGAAATATAAGCATATCTATTTATATTAAAATACCATTAACTTATATTAATACGTAATTAATATAAATTCATTAATATTAATCCCATCACTGTTCCTTTTGAACCTTAGCCCATGAATCCTTAAGTGCAACTATCCTGTTGAATACAAGCTTATCTTCTTTTGAGTCAACACAATCAATGCAGAAATAACCCATACGAATAAACTGGTACCTGTCTTCAGGCTTTGACTCCTTCAAACATGGCTCTAATTTGCAATTGTATAGTATTTCCAATGAATTTGGATTAAGGTTATCCTTATAATCTCCACTATCACTCTCATCAGGATTTGGAGTTAAAAACAGCTTATCGTAAAGCCTTACTTCAGCATCAACAGCATGGCTGGCAGAAACCCATTGAATTGTCCCTTTAACTTTTCTTCCATCAGGAGAATTACCGCCCCTTGATTCAGGGTCATAAGTACAAATAAGCTCTGTTATTTCACCTTTTTCATCCTTTACAACACTTTTGCATGTAATGAAGTATGCATGCTTGAGTCTAACCTCAGAGCCCGGAAATAACCTGAAGTATTTCTTGGGAGGATTCTCCATGAAGTCATCCCTGTCTATATATATAACCTTTGAAAAAGGAACCTTTCTTTTGCCTGCACTGGGATCTTCAGGGTTGTTTTCCGCATCAAACCACTCTACCTGATCCTCAGGATAGTTCTCCAATGTTACCTTTAAAGGTTTTAACACTGCCATAACTCTTTTGGCTGTGGCATTGAGATCCTCTCTGATGCAGTGCTCTAAAAGAGCAACATCAACTGTACTTGCTGTTTTTGCCACCCCTATTCTCTCACAAAAATCCCTTATGGCAGAAGGAGTATACCCACGCCTTCTCATACCTGAAATTGTGGGCATTCTGGGGTCATCCCATCCCGATACATATGAATTTTTAACCAGCTCTAAAAGCTTTCTCTTGCTCATAACGGTATAAGTAAGGTTCAATCTGGCAAACTCAATTTGTCTTGGCCTGTCTTTAAATTGGAGCGTTTCTAAAAACCAATCATACAATGGACGGTGATCTTCAAACTCAAGAGTACAAATTGAGTGGGTAACCCCTTCAAAAGCGTCGGATAAAGGATGTGCAAAATCATACATGGGATAAATGCACCACTTGTCTCCGGATCTATGGTGGGTTGCATGAAGTATTCTGTATATAACAGGATCTCTCATATTTAAATTGGGTGAAGCCATGTCGATTTTTGCCCTTAATACACGACTCCCGTCTTCAAATTCTCCATTTTTCATTTTCTCAAACAATTCCAGATTTTCTTCAACAGAACGATTTCTGTAAGGACTGTCCTTACCTGGCTCAGTGAGGGTTCCTCTATATTCCCTGATTTGATCTGCAGTCAAATCGCAAACATATGCCTTACCGAGTTTTATCAGTTCTACTGCACAATCATATATTTTTTCAAAGTAATCCGATGCATAGTACATTCTGTCTTCCCAGTCAAAGCCTAACCATCTTACATCCCTTTTAATGGACTCAACGTACTCCACATCTTCTTTAACAGGATTTGTATCATCAAATCTTAAATTACAGTAGCCTTTGTTCTGAATGGAAATACCAAAGTTTAAACATATTGACTTTGCATGCCCTATGTGCAAATAACCGTTAGGTTCAGGCGGAAACCTGGTTACTACCCTTCCACCGTTCTTGTTGGATTTCAAATCATCAGTAATTATATCCTGAATGAAATTGGAATAAGATATAATATCATTATCGCTCATGTTCTTCCTCCCATATAAAAAGTACCAAATATGCAAAAATATATCTTTTTTCACGTAAAATTGTGCATATATAGTATTAATATGACGTGATTAACAGTATATTAATATAGTATAAATATTATTTTAATAAATATCAACGCATATCGCTACAATTTTAACAAAATTATTCTAAAAGTATTAAATATGCCATATCATAAAAAGAGATCCCACAATAGATGCAGGACCTCTGTTAAGGGGTGTTTATTCTACCCGACGAACTTTTATATTTGACATATCCATATCCATTTCAATATCTATTTGAGATTGTGCATTGGTATAATTGGCTGATTCATAAGTATCATTGTTAATGTTCCATTCCGATTTATCCATGTTGACATTATTTAGCTTTCCTTTTATCTTTATACGTACTCCGGATGACTTTGGCACTGTAATATTTATGTTTGAAGCTTTAGCTTCAATTTCAGCCTTTGTTTTGTCATATCTTGAACCAAAATTCATATCTACACTGGAAGCTTTAATGTCAAGGTCAAACTTTTTAATTTTAAGTTCTGACATGTCTAACTTACCTGTAAATGCATCGTTATTAATGTTAATATCCCAGAGCACATCTTTATTCAACCGTACATCGGCAGCTCTATTTCCAAAATCAAAGCCGTCATTCTTATCAATTTTTATTTTAGCTTCACTGTTGTTATTCGAATAATCCACATTTTTAAGCTTAATGCCTTTGGGAATATCCATATCATACAAATAGTCAGTCGTTCCACCGATGTTTATTTTAGCTGCACCCAACGAAATATCCAGTTTACCGGTCTTTGTGGCCTCCTTAAGCTCCTCACGTTTTTTTGTAAACTCTTCATTTTTAATGTCATTAAGGTGCAAGTCAAATTTAACATCACTAAGCTTAAAATCATACTTGGGATTGGCTATTACTCCATAGGAAACCAAAATAGTAAGATATAAAACCCATGAAACTAATTTCACAGCAAAGTTATATTTAAATATAATATTCACACCTACCACAATAAGTATAAGAGGCCAAAGCTTTATAAAGGCTGCAAAAGTTTTGTATACATAATTAAAACTTATTATATTGTAATTTAAAAGTATCCACACAACACCAATAGCCAGAAGCAATACCCCAAAACCGATCCTTGTTTTCATTAATCTTTCCTCCTACTTCCCAATATAAACACCAATCCTACTACAATCAATAGAAACGGAATCATAAACTTTTCATCGATCCAATCCAAAAATTCTCTTGCTAAAAAGAAGGTACCCAATACAATCAAAATTACACCAAAAACCTTCTTATCGGACTTGCCTCTTCTATAACTGCTCGCATCAAATTCAGCATTATATGATTTTTTAGAAAAATCTTTATCAAATGCACTTTCATTGGGATAATCAAATTCATCATTGCGACTGTTGTAATGAAAGTCTCCATAATTATTAAATTCTTCCTTTGGCATTATGATAGCAGCTACAATATATGCAACAAATCCTGTTCCCCCTAAAAAAAAGGTTGCTCCCCAGACAAGCCTTACAATTGTGGGATCTATTGAAAAATACTCTGCAATACCACCGCATACCCCTGCAATAACCTTATCATTTCTAGACCTACACAGCTTTTTTATCATTTATAAAATCCTCCTTAAGATATCATGTCGACATATTTATCAATACCTACCACACATGGTAATATTTCCAACGCTTCTACTGCAATTAAATCACTGCATTATTGCTCTAAATTATGCTTCTATCATTAAATACGATTTATCATTTAAAATGTCTTATAAAATTAAAAATTTTTTTAATTTTTTATTTTAAATATTATAACTACCGTTAATCTTTACATTTATATATGGCAAAATTCCGTTAAAGCATTACATGAAAAAAGGACAATCCCTATACATTGGAAAGTCCTTATTATCTTATATTGCAATTTTATCAATCTAATTGTTTTTAATATTATTTATATGTCGTAATTTCTATGGAATTAATTATAACATCTTCCATCGGTCTGTCATTTTTTACCTGTACGCTGGCAATTTTATCAACAACATCCATTCCCTCAAACACCTGCCCGAACACAGTATGTCTGTTATCAAGCCATGGTGTGCCGCCAACCTTTTTATATTGCTCTATAACTTCCTTGGAAAAATTGTTTTGTTCCATATATTGGATAGAATTCTCATCCACATTTGACAGCTGCACAATAAAAAACTGGCTTCCGTTTGTGTTGGGGCCACTGTTTGCCATGGAAAGAGCTCCCCTATAATTATGAACTTTATCACTGAATTCATCTTCAAAAGGTTTATTCCAGATACTCTCTCCACCTGCACCACTGCCGGTCGGGTCTCCGCCCTGTATCATAAAGTCCTTAATAACCCTGTGAAATGTCAAACCGTCATAATATCTGTCCTGAGAGTGTTTTATAAAGTTTTCAACTGCTTTCGGTGCCACATCATAGAAAAATTTAATCTTGATATCACCCTTATTTGTTTTCATTATAGCGATTGTCTCATCTTTTTCCGGTGCACTGAACTGATCAATCTTTGACGGTTTATTTATACTGAGCTTGGCTGCCGCTAAAGACGATTGCGGCTCATTTGGCGATGGTGATGATGAAGCTACTGCCGATGGCTCATCACCGCTTGGTGAGTCATTTGAAATCTTATCCGAACTGCATCCCATAAATAACGATGTTAACAATAAACTGACAATTAAAATTTTTTTAATCATTCCTATACTCATCCTCCGATAAAATATTCTATATTTTTTATTTATATAAAAAGTGCTAAGCGGTAGCTTTATCACTTTTCATATTTTACTTTAATTAACCGGGTACGTTAAATAAGTACCTTTGATATGTTCTATATTATAACACAAGTCTGCAAATTGTTAACACCCAAAATATAATCCTTTTCACCTTAAAATATATTAAATAAAATATATTAAAACGTTGCGATAGATAAATATAAAATATTAATCACATTTAATATAGGATTGATTTTTGATAAATAATAATGTATATTATCAATAAGTTTAGACAAAAGAAAATATAGCTTTTTGTTTTAGTTTAGTCGGTATTATTACTTGTGGCAATTAATAACGTAAGGCATTTTCTTTTGCCTTACGTTTTTTTATATTCGTTAATTTATAGCATACATATGATTTATTTTGCAAATAGTGTTAATTGAAAGGAATGGTAGTTAATGAGAAAAACCAAAATAATTTGTACTTTAGGTCCTTCCGTTGATAGTAAAGAAATGCTTAAAAAGCTTATGTTGGCCGGAATGAATGTAGGCCGTATAAACTTCTCCCATGGTACACATGAAGATCATAAAAAAAGAATCAATTTCTTCAAAGAAGCTAGAGAGGAATTAGGGCTTCCTGTAGCTCTCCTGCTTGATATGAAAGGTCCTAAAATTAGATTGGGTACTTTTGAAAAAGGTGAGGTCACACTAAATAAAGGAGACAGTTTCGTCTTAGTCAATGAAGATATAATCGGGGATAACACAAGGGTGTCCATTGATTATAAGGATCTTTACAAGGATGTCTATAAGGGCGGAAAAATACTTATTAACGATGGACTTGTAGAACTTGAAATTAAAGAAGTCATAGATAAGGATATTCATTGTACCGTTATAAACGGAGGTGTAATCAGCAACAGAAAAGGAGTTAACGTTCCAGAAGTCGAAATTCGCCTTCCTGCTTTTACAGAAAAGGATATAGAGGACATAAAGTTCGGAATAGAAAATGATGTTGACTTTGTTGCTGCATCATTTGTGAGAAAAGCATCCGATGTTGTTGAAATAAAAAAGCTTCTTGAAAAATACGGGGGACAAGACATTAATGTTATAGCTAAAATAGAAAACCGTCAGGGTATAAAAAATATAGATGACATAATAAAAGTATCTGACGGTATTATGGTGGCCAGAGGCGACATGGGAGTTGAAATACCTGTTGAAGAAGTACCTCTGGTGCAAAAAAGCATAATAGAAAAATGCTATAAAACCGGAAAACCTGTTATTACAGCTACGCAAATGCTTGATTCTATGATAAGAAACCCAATCCCTACCCGTGCAGAAGCAAGTGATATAGCAAATGCCATATATGACAGCACAAGTGCCATAATGCTGTCGGGTGAAACTGCATCAGGCAAATATCCCATTGAAGCTGTTGAAGTTATGTGCAAAATAGCCGAAAAGGCAGAAAAGTCAATGAATTATTGGAAGAGATTCACATCTACCAATTATACTGTAGCTTCCAGCATAACCAATGCAATAAGCCATGCAACATGTACTACTGCAATGGATCTTAATGCATCGGCTATAATTACCGTTACACATTCGGGGCTTACAGCAAGAATGATATCAAGATTCAGACCCGCTTGTCCCATTATTGCTACTACAGTCAATCCAAAAGTACAGCGTCAGCTTGCTCTATCATGGGGTGTGATTCCTTTTCTGGTGCCTGAAGTAAACACAACTGATGAAATGTTTGAAGTGGGTGTTGAAAGGGCATTAGAGTCGGGTAATGTTCAATACGGTGATCTTGTAATTATTACTGCCGGTATACCTGTAGGAGTAAGCGGTACTACAAACCTCTTAAAGGTGCAGATTGTCGGTAAAGTCCTTGTTAAAGGCAAAGGAATAAATATGGGGCAAACAACCGGAGAGCTGTGTGTTGTGAGGTCACTGGAAGAAGCTGAAAAATCCTTTATTGATGGAAATATCATCGTTGCTCCATATACAAATAATGAAATGCTTCCCCTTTTAAAGAGGGCTTCAGGTATAATAGTTGAAGAAGGGGGAATCGATTCACATGCTGCAACAATCGGTCTTACCCTCGAAATACCTGTTGTTGTAGGAGCGGAAAATGCAACTAAGATTTTAAAAACCGGTTCTGTCGTAACTATAGATTCCGGCAAAGGTATTGTTTACTATGGTGTTCCCCAATAAATATGCGGGTTCACCGATTATATGACAGGTAATGCTTAAAGAATTACTTCTCCTTGCCCATATGAGTTTACAAAACTCATGTACTCAAGAAGCCTCCAAAAGGAGTATAAGGGAGAAGTTTTTCTTTAGCTTACATAAGAGTAAAAAAATTACAGTTAATAACACCGTCAAACCTGCCGATATTTATACGAATAGTATATTTTTGTATATTATTGTTTATTTTCAAAATATCATTAAGAAAAATCAAAACAGGAAGGTCTTATGGATAATAAAATTTTATTGATTGATAGTTCCGAGGTCGACAGGGAAAAAATAAAATACATAATTTCAGAGTTAGGAAAATTTGAGATAATTGATTTTGCAAGCTTTCATGATATAAATAAGCTTGAAATACCCCTTGAAAGCTTTTCGCTAATTATTCTCGAAATAGCTTTTCCTGCGGAAAAGGAAGGCTTCTCATTAATATCAGCGATAAGAAGCAATCCTAAAACCAAAGCTATCCCAATTATTGTCACAGCAAAACCCAATAACCCTCATATCAAGAATATAACCCATAAGCTTTCGGTAAATGACTATATAGAAAAGCCGGTTAAACCGGCAAGACTTCAGAATTCAATCCGAAGTCTTGTTAGAATAGAAGCAAAATTCAAATATATTGTAAATGAAACAGCAAGAATAATCATGTCATTTGAAGAATACTTTGCCAAAGAGATTTATATGGCTAAACGTACCAAGCAAAACCTATCCATTGTCCTTATCACCATGGTAAAATCAAAAGAGGAAAAGTTTTTAGGCAACAGTAATTATATGGACAACCTCCAGATTAAGGACAAAGCATATGCCATAGCAATCGACAAAGTCAAAAAGTCACTTCGCATAACCGATTACGCTATTTTAAACAATAAAGACATAATTATTGTATTACCCAATACCAACGCAGCAGGTGCAAAGGTTGTTGATACAAAAATTGCAACAAAAATCGATACAAGCCTTAATGAGCTTAATTTAAAGTTTAATGATTTATTCTTTTCAACTACAGTTACTTTTCCTGAAGAAGGAAATGATTTCCAATCCCTCATGAACGCCGCTATTAAAAAGGTATCCGATAAGGAAATGCTTGAAAAATTTACAAATATACTTGATAATAACAAGCTAAATATAGCAGGAAGTTATTCAAAATATAAAAAGTACAATCCAAAAAAGCATTAAAAATAAAAACTCTTATTTCTATTGATAATTATTACGCTCTTACCCTTAATAAAGTTTCTGATTACACTATATCCTTTTAGCACCAGAGTATCGTAAATCACATCCGTTTGATTCTGGCTGTCATCTTCGATATCCAATATCAAAGTTTCGTTAACCTTCAGTTGCATTGACAATTCTTCAAGTGTTGAATCCAAATCCATATTGCCTGAAATATCAATATTGTTTTCTTCCAAATCATTCACCCCCCAATCCAATTAAAAGCATTCTTAATTATTATTGCCTTGTATGTGGTAAAATATAAGGAATACCTGGACAAATTTATACTGAAAGGAGTAATTATGAAAGATAAAAACATAGTACTAATCGGCATGCCCGGAGCCGGAAAAAGCACTATAGGCGTATTGCTTGCAAAAACTTTGAACAAGCCGTTTATTGATACCGATTTGTTGATACAGCAAAGAGAAAAGGATTTTCTTCAAAATATTATAAGAAAAAAAGGAATAGACGGTTTTTTATCTATTGAAGAGAGTATAATTCTTGAAACCGATTTTGAAAATCATGTAATAGCTACCGGCGGCAGTGTTGTATACAGTGAAAAATCAATGGAACATCTTAAAAAAAACGGTTTGACAGTATATTTGAATCATACACTGGAAACCATTGAAAAACGGATTATCTTTGAAATTATATTCTTTATAAAATTTTTAATATTTTTTAATATTTTTTAAAATTTTTTAAATAAGTTGTATAAAACTCTCATATCCGTCAATAATAATAAGGACCTCACAAAATACATTTTGACCCCCTTTACATGGTTAGTCGCAACGACTAACCCCTTTTTTTTTATTTACTTTTTCTTATCTATAAAATAAGACTCTGTCTGAACCGGTGTCGATCCATACGCAGTATTTACTTTCTTTGCTACACTAATATTTTTAATTTCACTCCTAATATCTTCTAAAGCTTTTTTTGCCCTTGAATTATTGGATTTATCCAATTCAGACATTTCCTTCAATATTCCCATTACATTAGATACAGATGCTTTTAGTTCCTTAAGACCTTTTATATCGCTGACGTTCAGCTCTTCTAGGCTTTTTATCCCGCTTTCCGTTTTAAGACGGTGGAAATACACTTCAAATTCATCATCAAGCCTATCCACTTTTTCTATTATCTTTTGCTTGCTGTCTAAAATTTCTTCAAGCCTTTCCATATGGTCTCCGTCTAAAACATCTGCCTGTTCAGTTGTGAGCTTAAGCATTTCTTTTAGATATGCATATTTACCGTTTGTTATTTCCAAAAGCCTTTCTATATAGGCTTCTGGACTTTTACTAAATGTGCTTCTATTAAATGTACTGTTATTAGTGTTATTCATATCGCTCTCCTATTTCGCTATTTGTTGTGTTTTGGGAACCTGTTGTTTTGCCAGTTTCATTGCCTGGGTCCATGTATCCCTTAATTCTTTCGCAAGATCAAGTACTTCATTTAATATCTCCTTGTCTTTCTTAACGCATGCATCCACAAGCCTTCTATTCATATAATCATAAATAAGCATAAGATTGTTGGATACATCATAGTTCTTGTCCAATGTTGCCTGAAATTCTTGGACAATATTTTCTGCCTTCATTATACAATCGTGAGATTTCTGAACATTCTTCTCATCAATTGCTGCCTGTGCCTGCATAATAAATTTAATCAATCCGTTATAAAGCATCAATGTCAATTCTTCAGGACTGGCTGTAAATATTGAACTCTCTTTATACTGTTCTGTGGCTTTATTAGCTATCATTAATATATCCCTCCGGTATTATCATGTTAATACGAAACCTACCATTTAAAATATCATATTATTTTCAAATCATACTTCTCTCTTCTACACTATGTATATCGGAAAAATTTGATGTTTCATTTAGGATATTTCAAAAAATACGTCAATGCTTAAGTTCCACAAAAATAACTTCCCCTGGTCAAGGAGAAGTTATTGCAACATGATCAGTTCTTTTATCACCAATTCTGCAATTGGGAAAGCATCCAATCACTTTGTGAACTCATGCTTGCTAAGGCTTTCTCCATAGCAGTAAATTTATTGTAGTAATATTCCTCTTTCTGATACATTTTATCCTGCAATTCAAGTATTCGTTTTTCATAATCTGCAATCTCTTTGTAAAGAGTGTTGTTTACGTCGGATGCATCCTGGGATATACCTGCTTTCTCAAGAAGTATTCCCTTTCTGCCGTCCTTATCCCTATATGTAGATATATAATCTTCAATTATATCACTAAACCTTTGTATTATTCCTTCTTCGTTATATCTTACCTTCCTGTCTGCCGAACTCATATCCCTGCTATAGCTAGGTTGTGATGTGGACTTTTTGGCAAAAAGGTTCATTACTCCTTCAGGATTCTTGGAAATTGCATCCTTAAGCTTGGCTTCATCTATATTCAACTTACCTTTTTCAAAATAATTTCCGGTGTTTATTCCTATATCGGAAAGAATAATACCTGACCCTTCAATTTTATCAAACAATGCACTTCTCAATTCATTGACAATTTTTGTAAGTATAGGGTCATTTCTAAGAAGACCGGTCTTTGCAACTTTCTCCCACTTTTCCACTTCTTCATCACTCAAAGCTTCCTTCTGTTCATCGGTTAATGGAAGATATGAACGATTATATTTTTCTCCGAGTTTGCCGTTTATTTTTTCAATAACGCTGTTATACTTTTCAATAAAACTTTTTATATTGTTAAAAATCGCTTCGGTATCCTGGGTGATATTAATAGTTTCCTTATCCGTTCCGGGGTTGGCGTGAACATCGTTTATTGTATAAGTAACTCCATTGACTGTAAAAGTATTGCTGTTTCTTACAAGATACTGACCATCCACATAAACCTCTGCGTCAACACCTTGATCTTCATCTTGTACCGGATTTGCAGAGGATATTTTGGATGCTCCGTCAAAGAAATTACCGCCAGTCTGGGAAATAACTATATTATCACCTGCACCCAGTTGCTTTGCCGTTATAACAAATTTGTCCGTTGTTTCATCATATTTCATGTTCACATTGGCAATACTGTCACTGTTTATGGTATTTATCATATTTCCAATGGAAGTTGTTTTATCAAAAGTGAATTCCCTAGAATTGATTTTGAAAACAAGCTTGCCGTCTTCATTAAAAGTAATCCCTGCATCAAGTTTATCTGCAAGTTTCTCCAAAGAATCGCCTAAATTAATTCTATTTGAGCTTCCTGACGAAAATCCTAAGCTGGTCAGACCATCATTGGTGGCTCCACTGTAAAGAGTAATTTTGGTTGCTCCCGTACCGGTATTGAAATTAAGCTTGCCATCAGCATTACTCACAATGATTTTACCTGCACCGAATGCCTTATCCACCAAAGCCTGTAATCCGCTACCATCCTTTGATATAAGATCATCGAGATTATTATAGTTGTCAAGTACAATTTCTCTTTTTACACCATCAAGCTCTATAATAAATTTCTTTCCGGAGAGAGCATAATCATCGCCCGGTTCTGCTTCCAATGCCTTTGTTACACTTCCGGTGCTTACAGCCTTATCCGCAGTCGCCAGCCTTTTTACCGAAATTGTGTGTGTTCCCTGAACAGCATCTGCAGTACCTTGTGCAGTTACTACAGAACTATTTGTACTTGAAACGGAATATTTCTTGTAGCTTGACTGTGAAAGCATGTTAGTGGCCGGCTTCAATACATTAAAAAACTCATCCTTAATGCCCCTTAAAAGGTTGGTTATTTCTCGGTAGTCATCACTCTTCCACTGTGCCAATTGTTTTTTTTGCACTAACCTATCCAAAGGAATTCTCTCAATTCTCATTAAATCCTTAACCAGCTGATCGGTATCAAGTCCCGAATACAATCCGGTTATTCGATTTGATTGAATACTATTAAGATACACAATGTCACCTTCTTTCATCAACTAATATTCCTGCTATTTCACATAATTTTGCTACCATATCCAAAACCTTTTCCGGTGGAATTTCTCTGATAACCTCTTTTGTTTCAGAATCCAAAATCTTTACCATAATATCCCTCGTTTTTTCATGAATGGAAATTTTTAGTTCCCTGTTTGAATTCAATAAAGCTTTATTGACTTTATCAACAGCATCAGTCACAGCCTTTTCAAAATCCGAATT